>Ga0302046_10002704_pt1 | contig 16422 bp, 19 predicted proteins | sample RVTome_11_FD_200261 | JGI IMG/M metagenome (GOLD analysis project Ga0302046, IMG submission 200261) | Soil microbial communities from uranium-contaminated site in the Upper Colorado River Basin, Wyoming, United States - RVT147D111 (version 2) ...
TGGTTGACTTGTTGACTTGCGCCGCGCAAGTCAACAAGTCAACCACCGTCCCCGGAGAGACCACATGATCGCGCCGACCGACCAGGTGAAGATGTACAAGCTGATGGTGCTGATCCGCCGCATCGAGGAGCGGGTGGCGGAGAGCTACGGCGAGGGCAAGATCGGCGGCTTCACCCATCTCTACATCGGCCAGGAGGCGGTGGCGGTGGGCGCCATCAGCGCGCTCAACCACGACGACTACGTGATCGACACCTACCGCGACCACGGCCACTTCCTGGCGCGCGGTGGCGATCCCCGCAAGTTCATGGCCGAGCTGTTCGGCAAGGCCACGGGCATCTGCCAGGGCAAGGGCGGCTCCATGCACCTGGCCGACGCCGAGCACTACTTCTACGGCGGCACGGGCATCGTGGGCGGCTCCATCCCGATCGCGGCCGGGCTCGGCCTGGCCTGCGCCTACCGGGGCGACGACCGCATCGTGATGGCCTTCTTCGGTGACGGCGCCACCAACCAGGGCGTCTGGCACGAGGGCCTGAACTTCGCCGAGCTGTGGAACCTGCCCGTGATCTTCCTGTGCGAGAACAACTTCTACGGGATCGGCACGGGCGTGAACGTTTCCTCCTCGCTCAGCGAGGTGCACAAGAAGGCCAACGGCTACGGCATGCCGGGCTACCTGGTGAACGGCATGGACGTGCTCGAGGTCCGCAAGACCTGCGAGGAGGTCGTGAAGCTCGTGCGCGGCGGCTCGGGGCCCGCGTTGATCGAGGCGCGCACCTACCGCTACCAGGGCCACTCCATGACCGACCCCGGCCGCTACCGCGCCAAGGCCGAGGAAGACCTGTGGCGCAAGCGCGATCCCATCCCGCGCCTGGCCAAGCACCTGCGCGCCCAGGGCATCTGCGACGACGCCCGGCTCGAGGAGATCGAGCACGAGGTGGAGGACGTCTGCGAGGACGCCGTGCAGTTCGCCCTGGACAGCCCCGATCCGGCGCCCGAGGCGCTCTACGAGGGCATGTTCAAGGAGCGCTTCGCGGGGGATCCCCATGCCTGACTTCGTGGGAGAGCTCGTGGGAGAGCCCCATGCGTGAGCTGCGCGTCTACGAAGCCATCGCCGAGGCGCTCGCCGAGGAGATGCGACGCGACGAGGCCGTGTTCGTCATGGGCGAGGACGTCGGCCTGTTCGGCGGGACCTTCCGCGCCACCGAGGGGCTGATGGCCGAGTTCGGCTCGCGGCGCGTGCGCGACACGCCGATCGCCGAGGCGGGCATCGTGGGGCTGGCGCTCGGCGCGGCGCTGGCCGGCCTGCGCCCGGTCCCCGAGCTGATGACCATGAACTTCGCGATCGTGGCCATGGACCAGATCATCAACCACGTGGCCAAGATGACGTACATGTTCGGCGGCCAGTTCGACCTGCCCATCACGATCCGGGCACCCGGCGGCGGCGGCACCCAGAAGGGCGCGCAGCACTCGCACTCCATCGAGTCGTGGTTCGTGAACGCGCCGGGCCTGCGCGTGGTGGCGCCGAGCACGCCGGCCGACTTCAAGGGCCTGCTCAAGACCTCGATCCGCAACGACGACCCGGTGCTGTTCGTGGAGCACGAGCTGCTCTACTCCATGAAGGGTCCCGTGCCCGACGAGGACGAGGAGCTGCTGATCCCGCTGGGCCGGGCCGAGACGCGGCGCGCCGGCGGCGACATCACCCTGGTGGCCTGGTCGCGCATGGTCCACGAGTCGCTGAAGGCCGCGGAGCAGCTCGCCGCCGAGGGCATCGAGGCCGAGGTCATCGACGTGCGCACGCTCGACCCCTTCGACTGGGACGCGGTGCTGGGCTCGGTGGCCCGCACGCGCCGCTGCGTGGTGGCCGAGGAGGGCTGGCGCACGATCGGCGTGGGCGCGGAGATCGGCTCGCGCATCCACGAGACGCTCTTCTACGAGCTCGACGCGCCGGTGCAGCGCGTGGCCGCCGCCGACGTGCCCACGCCCTACGCCAAGGGCCTCGAACAGGCGGCGCTGCCCGACGCCGACGACATCGTTCGCGCCGCGCTCAAGATCACCACCTGATCCGCGCCGGAGTCCACCATGCCCCGAGAGATCAACATGCCCAAGCTCTCCGACACGATGGAGGAGGGCACCATCAACGTCTGGCGCAAGTCCGAGGGCGAGACGATCGAGCGCGGCGACATCCTCGTGGAGATCGAGACCGACAAGGCCGACATGGAGTTCGAGGCCTACATGGCGGGGACGCTCGCGAAGATCCTGGTGCGCGCGGGCGAGACCGTGGCGGTGGGCACGCCGATCGCTGTGGTGCGCCTGCCGCGCGACAGCGAGGAGGACCTGGCAGCGTTCCTGGCCGCGCGCGCAAGCGAGACGCCGGCCGCGGCGCCCGCCGCCGCCCGGGAGTCGTCGCCGCCGTCCGCGACGGCCAAGGCGCCGCCCGCGACGGCCAAGGCGCCGCCCCCGGACGGCAACGCGCCGCCGCCTGCGCCCGCGCCCCAGCCGCCGCGCGCCGCGCCGGCGGGTGCGTCGTCGGCCCAGGCTCCGCCGCCGGCCGCGCTGCCCGTGCCCTCGCTCGTGCCGACCTCGAAGATCCCGTTCTTCCTGCCCGACCCCGACCGCGTGCGCGCCACGCCGCGCGCCCGGGCGCTGGCCCGAGAGCGCGGCGTGGATCTGTCGGAGATCGCGGGCTCCGGCCCCGAAGGCGCGGTGCGCGCCGCCGACGTGGAGCGCTGGCTCGAGGCGCTGGAGGAGGCCGAGACGCCGCTCGAGGGTGACGTGCCGATCACGCCCGTGGCGGCGCGCATCGCCGACGAGCTGCGCATCGACGTGCAGCGCGTGAAGGGCACGGGCCCGGGCGGCCGCATCACCAAGCGCGACCTGCGCGCGCACCTCGAGGCGCGCGAGCGCGGCGAGACCGACCGCGAGGTGGGTCTCTACGGCGACGCCCTCAAGCTCTCCCAGAAGCGCAAGGCGTTGATCCGCAACATGGTGAAGAGCAAGCAGGAGGCGCCCCACTTCTACATCGGCATGGAGGTGGACGTGGAGCCCCTGCGCACCCTGCGCGAGCGGCTCAAGGCGGACGGCAAGGGCATCACCTGGACCCACCTGATCCTGAAGGCCTGTGCGCTCGCGCTCGAGCGCTTCCCCGACGTGAACGCCACCTTCCGCGAGGACCGCATCGTGCGCTTCACGCCCGTGAACGTGGCCGTGGCGGTGGACGTGCAGGGCGAGCTCGTGGCCCCGGTGGTGCGCGACTGCCAGGGTCGCGGCATCGAGGAGCTGGCGGCCGAGGCCGACGCCCTGATCGCCAAGGCCCGCGAGAAGAAGCTCTCGCCCGAGGACTACGCCGACGGCACCTTCACCATCTCGAACCTCGGCATGCTGGGCGTGGACCACTTCTACGCGATCATCACGCCGCCCCAGAGCTCGGTGCTCTCCGTCTCGGCCATGCGGCGCGTGCCGGTGGCCGAAGGCGACCAGATCCGCGTCGGCTACCGCATGGACTTCGGCCTGGCCTGTGACCACCGCGTCCTGGACGGCGCCAAGGCCGCCGAGTTCCTGGGTGCCATCCGCACGCTGCTGGAGAGCCCCACGGAGCTGCTCGCCAACGGGGAGGCCACCTGAGGCGGCCCGCGCCGCCGCTCTCCGGGCTGGCCGTGGAGTGGCTGGGCTGCGTTCCGTACACCGAAGCGCTGGAGCTGCAGGCCAAGCGGGTGGAGGCGCGGCGCAGCGGCGCGTGCGGCGACGCGCTGCTGCTGCTCGAGCATCCCCCGGTGGTGACGCTCGGCCGCAGCGCCCGGCCCGAGCACCTGCTCCGCTCGCGCCAGGAGCTCTCGGCCCGCGGCGTGGAGGTGCACGAGGTGGCCCGGGGCGGCGACGTCACCTGGCACGGGCCCGGACAGCTCGTCGGCTACCTGATCCTCGACCTCGCGGCCCGCGGCCAGCCCGACGTGCACGCCCACCTGCGACGGATCGAGGCGATCCTGGTGGACGCCCTTCGCGCCCTGGGCGTGCCGGCGGGCCGGCGCCCGCCCATGACCGGCGTGTTCGTGGAGCCCTCGCAGCCGCCGCGCAAGATCGCCTCCATCGGCGTCGGGCTGCGCGGCTGGGTGACCTGGCACGGCTTCGCCCTGAACGTCGCTTGCGCGCCGGGCGCCTTCGCGGACATCGTGCCGTGCGGCCTGCACGGGGTGGCGATGACCTCGGTCGCCGAGGAGCGGGGCGGTCGCGGCGACGCGAGCGCGCTGCTGGCTGAGGCGCGCGATGGGGTGGCGGACTCGGCGCGGCGGCAGCTCGCCGGTCCCGGCGCCATCGGCTAAGTTGCCCGCCCATGCCCGGCCGCGTCATCAAGGTCAAACGACGAGAGAAGCTCGGGTGGCTCGAGCGCCTGTACGTCCCCATGATCGTGGCGGGCCTGGTGACGACGTCGCGCCACTTCTTCCGCAACCTGAGGGGCTTCATCACGGGCAACCGCACCACCTTCGTGGTGCAGTACCCCGAGGAGCAGCTCGACTTCCCCGACTCGTTCCGCGGCCAGCCCGTGCTGGTCCAGCTCGAGAACGGCCAGCCGCGCTGCGTGGCCTGCGGGCTGTGCGAGTTCGCCTGCCCGACGGATTGCATCTCCATCGTGCCCGGCGAGCTCGCAGGCCACGGCATCGAGCGCTACCCCGTGGCGTTCGACATCGACATGTCGCGCTGCATGTTCTGCGGCCTGTGCGAGGAGGCCTGCCCCGAGGAGGCCATCGTGATGAGCCGCAACGTCGAGCTCGCCACCTTCGACCGTGAGGGCATGATCTGGGACAAGGAATCGCTGCTGGTGCCCGAGCAGCTGCTGAAGCGCCGGCTCGAGTTCCTCCGCTCGGAGTACGACCGCGCAGACGCTCCCGTCCGGCGCGAGACGCCGTGATGGAGGACCACGGGTCGCCGGCCCTGCGCCGCCTGCTGGCGGGCCTGCCCGACGCGGTGCGCGCCACCCACGCCCAGCACGGCGACGCCACGGCGCTCGTGGACGCGGCGCGCATCCAGGAGGTGCTCCGCTTCCTGCGCGACGATGTCGAGTGCGAGTTCGAGATGCTCTCGGACCTGTGCGCCGTGGACTACCTGGGGGAGCAGCCGCGCTTCGAGGTCGTCTACCACCTGTACTCGGTCGCGCGCAACCAGCGCGTGCGCGTGAAGGCCCGCGTGCCCGAGGAGCCCTGCGAGATCGACACGGCTTGCGACGTGTGGCCCTCGGCCGACTGGCTGGAGCGCGAAGTCTGGGACCTGTACGGGATCCGCTTCCGCGGGCACCCGAACCTGAAGCGGCTCCTGCTCTACGAGGAGTTCGAGGGCCACCCGCTGCGCAAGGACTACCCCAAGGAGAAGCGCCAGCCTCTCGTGGGTCCGAGGAACTGACCGCCATGGCATCCGAGCCGGTCCGCCTGACCGGGCGCGCGCGCGAGGGGCCCGAGGACGACCTCGAGCGCGACCTCCACACCGAGCACCAGATCCTCAACATGGGTCCGTCGCATCCGGCCACCCACGGCACGGTGAAGTTCATCGTGGAGCTCGACGGCGAGACCGTGGTCGACATCGAGGTGCTGGTGGGATACCTGCACCGCGGCTTCGAGAAGGAGTGCGAGGCGGGCACCTGGTACCAGGCCATCCCCTACACGGACCGCCTGAACTACAACTCCTCGATCCTCGCCAACCTCGGCTACTGCATGGCCGTCGAAAAGTTGTTGGGCATCCAGACGCCCGAGCGCTGCCAGTGGCTGCGCGTGCTCTCGTCGGAGCTGGCGCGCGTGGCCGACCACCTGACCCGCTGCGGCGCCGCCTGCCTCGAGATGCAGGCCATGACGCCGTTCATCTACGGCATCGAGGCCCGCGAGCTGATCTGGGACCTGTGCGAGATGCTGTGCGGCGCGCGCCTCACCTCGAACTACATCCGGATCGGCGGCGTGAAGCACCCCATGCCCCGGGAGTTCCAGCGAACCTGCCGCGCCAACCTGGAGAAGATCCGGACGCTGCTCGCCGACTTCGACTCGGTGGTCACGAGCAACCGCATCTTCGTGGACCGCCTCAAGGGCACCGGGGTCCTCTCCAAGGAGGACTGCATCCGCTACGCGGTGACCGGGCCGCTCCTGCGCGCCGCGGGCGTCCCGCTCGACGTGCGCAAGGCCGAGCCGTACCTGGTGTACGAGCAGATCGACTTCGACGTGCCGATCGGCGAGGTGGGCGACAACTACGACCGCTACCTGGTGTGCGTGGAGGAGATGCACCAGAGCCTGCGCATCGTGGAGCAGTGCCTGGAGCGCCTGGAGGATCTGGGCGACGGCCCCGTGAACGTGGACGACCCGCGCGTGCGCTGGCCGGCCAAGGGCCGCGTGTTCAACCACATGGAGGAGCTGATCCAGCAGTTCAAGGCCGTCACCGAAGGGCCGCGCGTGCCGGTGGGCGAGGGCTACTTCGCCATCGAGTCCGCCAACGGCGAGCTCGGCTTCTACCTGGTCTCGGACGGCTCGGCGGTGCCGCACAAGGTCCGCTGCCGGCCGCCCAGCCTGATCAACCTGGCGCCGCTGCCGCTCATGGTGCGCGGAGCGCTGCTGGCCGACATCATCCCCACCTTCGACTTCGTGAACATGATCGGCGGGGAGTGCGACCGCTGATGGCCGCGCGCCGCACGCGCCAGGAGGTCTGGAAGCAGCTCGGCGCGCCCACCGACCAGGTGGGCAGCGTGAACGACCCGCGCACGCGCGAGGAGCACGGCGTGCGCTGGAACGAGAAGTGGATCTACCGCGGCGAGGACGGCGAGTCCGTCGAGCGCGTGGTGCTCTGGAACCGCTACGACTTCCTGGGCGCGTTCCGCGTCACGCCCGACGGCGGAGCGGAGCCGGAGCCGCTGCCCGAGTAGCCCCGGTGCCCGGCCCCCCGCCGCTGCGCCCCTTCGGCCTGGTCCTGCACCACGACGGCTCCTGGACCCACGAGGGCCAGCCGATCCTGCACCGCCGCATGCGCGAGCACTTCGATCGCTCGGTCCGCTACCTGCCCGGGGAGGGCAAGTACGTGGTGGTGCTGCGCCACTTCCGCGGCGAGATCGAGGTGGAGGAGGCGGCCTTCTTCGTGCGTGATCTCGATCCGCAGAGCGGCGACGTCCTGCTCTCGGACGGGAGCCGCGAGCCGCTGGAGGTCGCGAGCCTGCGCGCCTCGCCGCGCGACGGCGCCTGGCTGTGCACGGTGAAGCGCGCGCTCGCGCCCGGCGGGCTGCCCGCGCGCTTCGACCGTGGCGCCCAGGCGCTCCTGCTCGGGTGCGTGGAGGAGCGCGGGGGCCGGGCCGTCGCGGTGCTGGCCGGCGCGGCCCAGGCCCTGCCCGAGAGCCTCGCCTAGCCCCGATCCGAAATTCCGCGCGGAGCCGGTTCGACGCGCCCGGGGCTGGGGGCGCCTTCCGCCGAATGGCTCGCCATCGCCGCTGGGTCGGAGGCGGGCGCGACGTTCGTGGCCGCAAGCAGCAGGGAGGAACACGGCGGCTCGGCTGCGCTCTATTTCGGCTACAGCCGCCCCAGCCCCAACCGCTCCCGCCGTGTTTTCTCGGATCAGAGCTAGCCGAGCGCGCGGGCGGCGCCGAGGCCGAGTGCGACCGCGACGAGGCCGCCCGCCACACTGCCCGCCACGTTGAGCGCGGCCTGCGCCGGCTCGCCGGCGGCCCAGAGCTCGACGGTCTCGAGGCCGAACGCCGAGAAGGTGGTGAAGCCGCCGAGCACGCCGGTCACCAGGAACAAGCGCAGGGCGGGCGGGTGGGGCGCGGCGGCGAACAGGGCCGCGGCCACCCCGATGGCCAGGCAGCCCGACCAGTTCACCACCAGCGTGCCCCAGGGAAAGCCCTCGCCGGCTCGCTCGAGCACGAAGGCGCCCAGCCAGAAGCGAGCCACGGCGCCGAGCCCGCCACCCACGAACAGCCACCACCACTGCACGAACCCGGTCTAACGAACGCGGCGCCGCGTCCGCAAGCGCGCAGCGCGGCGCGCGATTGACGCGGGGAGCCCGCCGCGGTACCCCATGCCGTCCTCCCGGCGCCGTAGCCAAGTGGTAAGGCAGAGGACTGCAAATCCTTTATCCCCGGTTCGAATCCGGGCGGCGCCTCCAGCTCGAAGCGACCGCCGGTCCGGGTCCGGGCGGAGGCGCGTTCTGCCGCATCCGCGCTTCCATCGCGGGCGTCCCAGACGTTAAGATGCGTTTTTTGCAGCCCAGGACGCGGGGCCCGCGATCCGGAGCGGTCCGGAGGGAAAGTTGCAGCGCGGCGCCGAGCCCGATCCGTCTCGCCCCACCGTCCTCCAAGCCAAGTTCCAGGCCTGGCTGTCGTGGAGCCAGCCGTTCCTGCACGACCTGGTGACGGGGCTCGACGCGAGCTTCAGGAACGTGGTCGTGTGCACCCGGGCCGAGAACCTGGAGCGCTTCCCCGTCCGTCACCTGGTCCGGCTGCCGGCCCACGCCCTGGTCCAACCCTCCCACGCGCTGCTCGCCGCCGCGCGTCTGCAGCGCGACTGGTCGCCGCGCCTGATCCACGCCCACTTCGGCTGGTCGGGGCTGCGCATGCTGCTCTTCCGCCACTACCTGGGCGTGCCGCTGGTCACCACCTTCGGCGGGCGTGACGTGGCCATGCAGTCGAACCTCGCGGCCCTGAAGCCGCTCTACGACGTGCTGCTCTCGGCCTCGGACCGGGTCGTGTGCGTGTCCGAGAGCCTGCGCGAGGTCGCGCTGGCGCGCGGCGCCGACCCGGCGCGCACCTGCGTGATCCGGCGCGGCACGCCCCTGGCCGAGTTCCCGTTCCACGAGCGCCCGCTGCCCGCGTCCGGCGAGCCGGTGCGCGTGCTGATGGTGGGCCGCATCGTGGCGAAGAAGGGCCACGCCCTGGCGGTGGAATCCCTGGCGAGGCTCGTGCACCAGGGGCTGCCCGTCGTGCTGCGCATCGTCGGGGAAGGCGAGGAGGAGCCGGCGCTGCGCGCCCAGTGTCGTCGGCTCGGCATCGCCGAGCGCGTCACCGTGGCGGGCACCCTGCGGCGGGAGCAGGTGCGCGCCGAGCTCGCGGCCGCCGACGTGCTGCTCCACTGCTCCGTCACCACCGGCTCGGGCGACGTGGAAGGCATCCCAAACGCCGTGGTCGAAGCCGCAGCCACCGGGTTGCCGGTGGTGGCCACGCGCCATGGAGGGCTCGAAGAGGCGGTGGTCCACGGCGTGACCGGCCTGCTGGCCCGCGAGGGCGACGGCGAGGGGCTGGCCCGGGCGCTCGGCTCGCTCGTGCGCGATCCCGCGCGCTGCCGGGCGCTCGGTCGGGCCGGCGCCGCGCGGGCCCGGGCCGAGTTCGACGGTGTCACCCAGGTGGAGCGGCATGCCGCGCTCTACCGCGAGCTCTCGGCGGCGCACCCGCCGGGCGATCCGGCGCTGCGGCTCCCGGTGCGCGACGCCGCGACGCTACCCGAGCGCTTCCAGGACGTGCTGCGCCATCCCGAGGAGTTCTCGGTAGGGGAACTCGTGGACGCGCACGTGGCGCCACGCACCTGGCTCGAGCGCGGCTGGCCTGCCTGGCTCGAGCGCAGCTACGAGCTGCGCCGCCGCATCCCCGGCCGGCTCAAGTTCCCGGTCAAGCTCGCCCTGGCGCGCGCGCTCACCACCCTTGGCTGGCGTCGCTACCCGACGCCCACCGAGGAGGTGCGCGTGCTGGCGGCCTTCGAGGCGGGCCTCGGCCTCGAGCGCGTGGACCCGGACTGGCCCGTCGAGGAGCTTCGCCGGCACGTGCACCGCGTGGCGCCGCAACCAGGACGCGGCGCGCCTGGCCCAGGAGATCGGTCGTGAACTCGAGCTGGCCCCACCTGCTCGAGCGCCGCGAGCTCCTGGTCGAGCTGGTCTGGTCGGACCTGCGCGCCCAGGTGGTGCGCCGGCGGCTCGGCGCCCTGTGGTGGGTGGCCGACCCGCTGCTGATGATGGTCGTCTACTGGGGCGTGGTGGTGGGTCTGCTCGGGCGCGGCAAGACGGCCTACGCGCCGTACCCCGTGTACCTGCTGTGCGCGCTCGTCACCTGGAAGCACCTCGCGAAGGCGGCCCAGCGCGCCACCGGCATCCTCCGCCAGCGCGAGTCGCTGATCCGCAGCGTGCCGTTCCCCACCGCGGTGTTGCCCGTGGCCGAGGCGGCGTCGGGGCTCGTGCTCTCGCTCGGCGGCTACCTGGTGGTGGCGGTGGCTTCGCTGCTCTTCCCGAGCCCGCACCACGGCGGGAGCCTGCTGCCGTGGGTCCAGGTGCCGTTGCTCCTGGCCTTCCAGCTGGTGGCGGTCACGGGCATCTGTCTGTTGCTGGCCTGCGCGGGCACCCTGGCGCGCGATCTGGAGGCCGTCACGAGCCACCTGATCCGCATCGGCTTCTACGTCTCGCCCGGTCTGTTCGGCCTGGACCTGGTGCGCGACGAGCTCTTCACCCGACTCGGGCCCGAGGCCGGCGCTGCGGCCCTGTTCGGCTACCTGCTCAATCCCTTCGCCATCCTGTTCACCGGCTACCGGGACGCGTTCTTCTATGGCCGTTTCCTGCCGCTCGAGCACTGGCTGCTCCTGGCCGGCTCCTCCCTCGGGCTGCTGGCCGTGGGCTACGGTGTGTACCGCCGCCATGACGACGAGCTGGTCAAGCGCCTCTAGCGGGCCGGCGGAGGCTCCCATCGTGGAGCTCCGCGGCCTCTCGGTCTGGTACCCGCTGCGCAACCATCGGGCCCGGCGGCGCGAGTTCCTGGGCTACGACCACCCCGGCATCCTGTGGGCGCTGCGGGATCTCACGCTCGACCTCTACGAAGGCACCACGCTCGCCATCGTGGGTGGCAACGGCGCCGGCAAGAGCACGCTGTGCCTGGTGCTGGCCGGGATCCTCCGGCCCGACCGCGGCGCGGTGCGCATCCGCGGGCACGTGTCCACGCTGTTCGGCCTCGGCCAGGGCTTCAACCGCGATTTGTCCGGGCGCGAGAACATCCGGCTGTACGCTGCCCTGCTCGGCATCCGCCGCCAGATGATCCGCGAGCGCATGGACGAGATCATCGAGTTCACCGAGCTCGGTGATTTCATCGACGAGCCCGTGTCGCACTACTCGGCGGGCATGCGCGCGCGGCTGGCGTTCTCGGTGGCCATGGTGCTCGAGTCCGACGTGCTGCTGCTGGACGAGGTGCTCTCGGTGGGGGATGCCGGGTTCCAGGCCAAGAGCAAGGCTCGGCTGCGCGAGCGGATGAGCCGCAGCCGGCTGATCGCCGTGGTGTCCCACCAGCTTCCCCTCCTGCGCGACGTGGCCACCCACGCGCTGTGGCTCGAGAAGGGCCAGGCGCACGCCTTCGGTCCCGCCTCGGAGGTGCTCGACGCCTACGAGCGCGCCGCCGGCGCGACCCGGCGTCCGGTGAGGCGGATCGCATGAGCCGGCTGGCGCCCGAGGTTCCCTTCGTGCTGCTGGCCAGCGCCCCCTGGAGGACGGTGGGGCCGGTCAACTGCCACCACCTGGCCAAGCGCTTCGCCGAGCGCGGCCATCGCGTCCTGTTCGTCGAGTCGAGCGGTCTGCGCTCGCCCTCGCTGCTCCAGTCGGGCCACGATCGCGGCAAGGTGGCCAGGCGCCTCTCGGGCTGGCTCGCGGGCGCGCGCGAGGTGGCTCCGCGCCTGCACGTCATGTCGCCGCTGGTGGCGCCCTGGGGCTGGCCCGAGCCGTGGCGCGCGCTGTCGCTGCGCTGGCTGGCGCGCCAGGTGGGCGCCGCGGCGCGGAGCCTGGACCTGAGGCGGCCCGTCGTGTGGGCGCAGCTGCCCACGGGCGTGTTGGCCGCGCACGCGGTGGAGCCCCGGGGCGTCGTCTACCACTGCGCGGACGACTACGCATCGAACCCGGGCGTGGACGCCGTCTGGATCGGCGAGCTCGAGCGCCGGCTGCTGGACCAGGCCGACCTGGTGTTCGCCTCGAGCTCCGTGCTGTGCGAGCGGCTGCGCACGCGGCGCCGCGACACCGAGCTGTGGCCCAACGTCGCCGACGTGACGCTGTTCTCGCGGGCGGTCCTCGAGGACGGGCCCGAGCCGCCCGAGCTCCGGGGCGTCCCGAGGCCACGCGCGGTCTACGTGGGCAACATCTCCACCTACAAGGTCGACGTGGCCCTGCTGGACGAGCTGGCTCGCACGCTGCCCTGGCTCCAGATCCTGCTGGTGGGCGAGGTCGGCCTGGGCGACACGGCCGACGCCCACGGCGCCGTCCGCACGCTGTGCGCGCGCGGGAACGTCCATCGCCTGGGCTCGCGCGCACCTCGCGCGCTGCCGGACCTGCTCCGCCACTGCGACGTGGGCCTGATCCCGTTCGTGCTCAACGGCCACACGCGCTCCAGCCTGCCCCTCAAGCTCTGGGAGTACCTGGGCGCCGGCCTGCCGGTGGTGGCCACGGAGCTGCCCAACCTGCGCTCGGCGGGGCCCGAGTGGGCGATCCGGCTCACCGACGGTGCCGGCACCTTCGCCGCGCTCGTGGAGAAGGCATTGGGCGACCCCCAGGGCCGTCGCGCGGACCGGCTCGAGCTGGCGCGCGCCCACGACTGGACCCCTCGGATCGACGCCATCCTGGAGCGTCTGGGATCCGCGGGAGGCCGCCCGCCCGCGTGAGCGGGACCTTGCCGACCGTGGTCTACGTGGCCGGCGTCGGCCACAGCGGCTCGACCCTGCTGGACCTGCTGCTCTCCTCCCATCCCGCGGTCGCGAGCGTCGGCGAGGCGGCCGGCCTGCGGCGCAACCCGGGCGCGCGCTGCGCGTGCGGCGCGCCCGACCGTTCCGCCTGCGCGTTCTGGCAGAAGGTCGAGCAGCGCGTTCGAGACGCCGTCGGAGTGCCGCTCGCGCGGCTCGACGTGCTGGACGAGGGGCCCGCCTTCGCGGCGCACAACCGCGCGCTGTTCGAGGCCGTGGCCGCGATCAGCGGGCGGCCCGTGGTGGTGGATTCGTCCAAGTCCGCGCGCCGGCTGCGGGGCCTGCTCTCGACTCCGGGGCTCGAGGTGAGGCCGGTCCACCTGCTGCGCGACCCTGCGGCGGTGGCCTGGTCCCAGCGGCGCAAGGGGCGCAGCAGCCTGCGCTCGGCCTGGCACTGGCGGCGGCGCACCGCGGCCGTGCGGCAGGCGCTCCGGCACCGTCCCCACGTGCAGCTGCACTACGACGCGCTGGTCGGGAACCCGACCAGCGCGCTCGCCCGGGTGCTCGCGCCCCTGGGCCTGCAATCCACCCGCGACCAGCTCGACTGGGCCGGGCGGGAGCGCCACGACCTGGGCGGCAACCGGGTGCGCTTCAGCCGCGAGTCCGCCATCCAGCCGGACCAGGCGTGGCAGCAGGCGCTCGGTCCGCTGGCGCGCGCGCTCCTCCGGGCCGTGGCCGGCCGCTAGCAGGCTGCTGAAGGACCCCAGACCGAGCCCGAGGTGGAGATTCGGCCCGCTCGCAAGGCGCGAAACCGCAGCCATGGCCGAGCTACGGCGAGGTTTCGCAACGCAGCGAGCGGGCCGAAGATCCGCCTCCGCGCGGTACCACCCCTCCGCCCGCAGCGCGATGGGCGACCCGAAGGAAGACGTGAACCACCACCCACCCGCCGGCCCGGCTCCCGCAGTCGCCGCCACTCTCGAGTCGGCCGGGCCGACCGGGCCCTCGGCCCCGGCTTGACGCTCCGCGGGCTCGTGCTTAGCCATGCGCGCATCACAGGAGGACCCCATGGCCCTTTCAGCGGCAACCACGATCCTCGATCGCATCTTCGCGGACTTCGATCAGTCTCTCGCGCCTCGCGCGCCGGTCGTGCGCCCGGCGCTGGACCTCGCCGAGTTCGAGGACCGCTTCGAGCTCCACGCGGACCTGCCCGGCCTCTCCGAGAAGGACATCGACGTCCAGTTCGAGGACGGCGCGCTGCGCATCCGCGGCGAGCGCAGCCTGGCCGTTCCCGAGGGCGGACGCGCCCTGCGCCGGGAGCGCAGCGCCACACGCTTCGCCCGTTCCCTCGCGCTGGGTGACGAGGTCGACGTGGAGCGCATCCAGGCGACCATGCGGGACGGCGTCCTGCGCATCACGTTGCCCAAGAGCGAGCGCGCGCGCCCCCGCCAGATCCCGGTCGCGGTCAACTGACCGATGCCGCCTCGGGCGTGAGCTCGAGGCGGCGCCCACGCTCGAGATCGAAGATCGGGGACTGCAGCCAGCCGCGCCGGTGCAGCCAGAAGCGCAGCGACGTCTCGAGCACGCCCAGGCCGTAGGTCAGCGAGCGCCGGAAGTTGATGGACGACGCCTCCTCGAAGTAGGCGGCCGGGCAGCTGATCTCGCCGACCCGGAAGCCGGCGTAGAGGATCTGGGCCAGCATCTGGTTGTCGAACACGAAGTCGTCGCTGTTCTCCGCCAGGGGCAGGGCTTCGATCACCTCGCGCCGGAAGGCGCGGTAGCCCGTGTGGTACTCCGAGAGCTTCGCGCTGCACAGCAGGTTCTGCGCCGCCGTGAGGAATCGGTTCGAGACGTACTTGTAGAAGGGCATGCCGCCGGCCCGCGCCATGCCGCCCAGGATGCGCGAGCCCAGCACCACGTCATAGGGCCCGTCGGTCAGCAGGCCCACCATCGCCGGGATCAGCTTCGGGGTGTACTGGTAGTCGGGGTGCAGCATCACGACCACGTCGGCGCCCAGCCGCAGGGCCTCCGCGTAGCAGGTCTTCTGGTTCCCGCCGTAGCCGCGGTTGGTGGTGTGCACCAGCGTGCGCAGGCCCAGGTGGCGGGCGATCTCGACGGTGTCGTCGTGGCTCGCATCGTCGGTCACGACGATCTCGTCCACCAGGTCGAGGGGCACCTCGGCCACCGTCCGCTCCAGGGTCTCGGCGGCGTTGTAGGCCGGCATCACGACGACGATCTTCTTCCCGTGGAACACGGCGAGTCGTTATCCTTTCCGCTGCCCCGCCCGGGTGGCGAAACAGGTAGCCGCAAGCGACTTAAAATCGTTTGGCCTCTGGCCGTGCAGGTTCGAATCCTGCCCCGGGCACCCGCTCGTGCCCACGGGCCCGGCGGGCCGCGCTGGTCAGGCGGAGGTCTTCCGGACGCGGGAGCGCACGCCCTCGGCCTCGAGCAAGGCCTCGAGAGCCTCCCGGTCGAGCAGCGTGGTGCGCTGGTAGCCGAGCTCGGGCAGCTCGAGCTCGAGCCGGAAGATCTCGCGCGGGTTCTCGAAGATGCGCCGGATGCGGACGCCGCCGTTGCCCTCGATGATCTCGGCTCGCAGCGATTCGACGATGCGCTCGATCCTCCGCTCCCGACGCGTGACCGGATCGAGGATCGCATCCAGGGAGCGCGGTCGATTCGTGATCTTGAACATGCCTCGCGGCTTCATCCCGGCGCGAAGCATACCCCCAGCTCGCGCGGCGCATCAACCGACGGAGCTGGTTCCGCCGGGATCGCGCATCCGCCTTCGGGCGGAATGCGAGACGAACGCCTGGAGCGAGGCGAGCTGCTCGGGCGTCCCGCCCACGAGCTCCACGCCGACGCCCCGGTCCGTCCCCGGTGCCAAACTCCTTTCTACCCACGCGATGCGGCCCACCGCCTCCACGTCGCGCCCGCCGGGCAGCTTCAGCTCCACCAGCAGGCGCCGGCCCGGCTCGAGGGGCTCAGCGGTCCGGATGAACAGTCCGTTGCGCGACACGTTGGTGCAGAACTCGCTGCACGAGCGGAAGAACGCGCGCCCGGTGCCGGGGTCCCGTTCCGGGTCGATCGTCGCGATCCGCACCGGCGCGTTGAGCACCACCCTCGGCTCTCGGCGCTGCTCGGGGTCGTCGCGCATGGCTGGCGTCCTCCCGGAGGGACCCGCGGACCCTCCAAGGGGGACCATCGGAAGCAACGCGGCCGCAACTTGAGCGCAGCGCCCCACGCCGCCCCGTCTCAAGCGCGCGGGCAGCGCGGTCGAAGAGGGTGGGGTTGAAATCCCACTCCTCGGATGCGTGCCAGACGGGCGCCGCCCCCGAGATCCGGCTGGAGGAGGCCGGTCGCCGTGAGCCACGCCGATGCCATGGCCCTGTTCGAGGCGCGTGACTGCCCCGTGGGGAGCGTCACGCTCTCCCAGGCGCTGCGTGAGATCCTTCCCTTCCCTGTGATCGGCCCTCTGGCCGTCGGCCCGGCCGCCAAGGGCGGCGGCGCCCCGGTCCTGGCCCTGGTGGCGGACGTCCGGCATCTGGCCATCGGCGACCTGCTCGGCCTGCTGCACCGCGCCGAGCGCTCCGGTCTCCTCCTGTTCGGCTGGCGCGACCACGCGAAGGCCGTCTACCTGCACGGGGGCGAGGTGGTGTTCGCCGCGTCGAACCTGGCCGGAGACCGCATCGGCGAGTCCCTGGTGCGCTCGGGCGCACTCTCCCTGGAGGCGCTCCGCCTGGCCGAGCGCAGCTTCGCGCCCGGGGGGCGGTTCGGGAAGATCCTCGTG
>Ga0302046_10002705_pt1 | contig 16421 bp, 3 predicted proteins | sample RVTome_11_FD_200261 | JGI IMG/M metagenome (GOLD analysis project Ga0302046, IMG submission 200261) | Soil microbial communities from uranium-contaminated site in the Upper Colorado River Basin, Wyoming, United States - RVT147D111 (version 2) ...
CCTTCTCCACCGATCAACACCAATGGACCGAGCCCGAAGGGCTGTCCGACGCCGGGCTGGCTGACCGCATCGATGTTGTCCACCACCCCGTCGCCCACGGTCAGCGTGTCGTCGCCGCTTCCGGCGAACACCTTGACCGGGACCGAGATCGAGGTGCTCGCCACGTTCACATGATCGTCGCCGCCGAGGCTCTTGATCTTGATCTGCAGGAGGTTCTCGTCGACCGCGGGGGATTCGTAACGGATGACCTGATTGAGCCCGACGGTGATGTCGTTTGCGGTAACCGTGATGGTCTCCGCGCCGTCCGTGCCCTGCACTTCGATGACGTTGCCGAGATCCCAGTCGTTGCCGTTGTCGGAAACGAACGCGTCGATCGGGGTTCCGTCCAGCGCATAGAAGATGAAGGTGTCGCTCGATTCCCTGCCGTCCAGCAGCGTGACGATGTCGTCGCTGCGGGTCTGGTACACATGGAAGGTGTCGGCGCCGCGCCCGCCATAGACCGCCGAGAGCTCCTCCAGGGAGCTCGCCACCACCATGTGCTCGAAATCCTCCAGCCAGTTGCTGCCCAGCGCGGCGTTGAGCGGGTTGGTGAACGCGCCGGTGCGCGCTCCCCACCCCGCCAGGGCTTGGCCGCCCCTCAGGAAGAAGGAAACGTTTTCGCTCTTGTCCCTGAAGTCCAGAATATCCAGCCCGTCGCCGCCGCCGGCGATGGTGACCAGGCTGCCGGCGGACTTGAGGACGTAGAAGTCGTCCCCGTCCCCGCCGTCCAGCAGGTCGTCCCCCGGCCCGCTGTCGAGCGCGTCGCTGCCGCCGTCGCCGAACAGGCTGTCCGTGCCGTCCCCGCCGAACAGGTTGTCGTTGCCGTCCCCGCCGCGCAGGATGTCGTTGCCCGCACCACCGTCGAGCTCGTCGTCTCCGCCACCGCCCTCGAGTCTGTCATTGCCGCCGTCGCCGAAGAGGACGTCGCGGCGGTGGCTGCCGAGGATCGTGTCGTTGCCTTCCCCGCCCCGCACCTCGACCTCGATGTTGCCGTGCACGACCCCGCTCAGGTCGATGAAGTCGTTGCCGGCGCCGCCGTCGGCGACGATCTTCTTCACGCCCACGAACGGGTTGATGCCCGCGACAGTGCGATTGACGTTGAACTGGTTCGACCAGACGACGACGCTGCCGTCGCTCTTGGTCTCTACGGTGATGCTCTCGCCGATGTCGCGTATGTCGCCCCGCAGCCGTCCCTCGGCGTTGGCGCCGATGTTCAGCGTGAGGACGTCGCCGTTCTGCACGGCCAGGATCGACGGGCGCTCGAAGGGTATGTCGAAGGCGAAGATCGTCTCGCGCGCGAACTCGTAGCTGTCCGAGATCGAGAACAGGCCGAGATTGATCTCGTAGAACGCCCGCACGAAGACCTCGAACTTGCCGCTGATGTCGAAGATCGCGAGCGGGTTGAAGCTGTTGGCGACGATGTTGCCCGCGAGCTCGTCGAAGCGGACCTTGCCGTCGTCGTTCAGGTCGGCGAGGTTGAAGTCGATGTCGGCGGCAAAGCCGCCTTCCACGCCGGCGGTGATGAAGCCCAGCGAGAGCCCGGCGCCGATGGCGATCTCGAGGTTCAGCTCCGCCTCCGGGCGGTCGAAGCCCGTCACCGGGTCGAGATCGTTCAGGAAAAAGCCGTTGATCAGGTTGGCGGGGTTGTCCGTCACCAGGAACTGCTCGACGCCCAGCGTGTCGTAGCCGAACCCGAGGTTGAGGGTGCCGCCGATCTTGCCCGAGAAGATGCCGACGATCGGCCCCCAGATCGGGATCAGCTGGCGGTAGAAGAACTCGAAGCCGAGCTCGGGCAGCTGGATCTCGACCAGCGAGACGGTCTGGCCCATCAGCAGCTTGAAGACGTTCTCGGGCTTCAAGATCGGGAAGTTGACCGACCCCGGCTTGGTGACGCCCTTGGTGAACTCGCTGGTCTTCGAGCCGGTGGCCTTCGGCAGATCCGGGATGTCCGGCGCGGAAGGAACGCTCGTGTCCTTGAGGTTCTTGAGGTCGCGCAGGTCGGAAACGTTCGGCAGACCGATCTCGAACAGCTGATCGACGATGCCGCCGCCTTCCGAAAGGTCGAGGCCGCCCGCGCCGTCGAACAGCACGACGTCGCCGAAGTTGATCATGATCGAGCCGTCCTTCGCCTGCTGGGCGGCATCGGTCACGAGCTCGGTCAGGAAGTACAGCTGCTCGACGAAGTCGAGGAACGCGACGACCTTCGGACCGTTCTTGGGATCGTAGAGGACGATCAGGTCCTTGCCGGTGACGGTCTTCCCGAGCAGGTCGGAGAGCAGCGGAATGCGCTTGTTGAGAAAGCCGTCGGGCCCGATCAGCCACTCCAAGGGCCCGAGGACATCGCCCACCGCTTCGAGGATCGGGCCCGCGAAGTCCGAGATGAACGAGCCCAGGTCGAGCGTGACGTCGAGGAACGCCACCTCGGGCGGATGGACCGTGATGCCGCTGCCCGGGGCCGCCGTAATCTCGAAATCGACCAGGATGTCGGTCGAGAGCGAGGGCAGGACGTTGGAGAGGCTCGGGTCGAGCGTGCTGAAGTCCACCTCGGCCGCGAGGCGCAGCTCGGCCTTGCCGCTCGCCCCGACGACGAAGATGTCGGAGAGCGAGCCCGAAGTCATCTCCGAGAAGCTGAGCCGGCCGTCGCCGCCCGGGTCTCGCAGATCGACGCCGGCATGCAGGGCGACGTTGCTGAACTCGAGCACGCCGTCGCCATCGGTGTCGACGCCGTCGGTCACCATCAGGGCCAGCACGACCAGGCGGCCGGTCGCGGAGGCGGGGTCGGCCGGAGTGCTGCCGAAGTCGATGACGATGTCGAGGCTCAGCTCGTCGTCGAGGACCTCGTCCCCGTCGCGGTCGAAGTCGGTGACGAAGTAGAAGCCTTCCTCCTGGTCGACGCCGAACCCGATGTGCAGGTTGAAGTCGATGCTGATGCGCGGCTGCAGATCGACCTCGATCCCCAGGGCGGGGACGCCGAGGTCGAACTCGATCTCGGGCGCCATGAAGGTCTCGGACTTGCCAAGGTCGAAGTCGAACTGCAGCGCCTGGGCGTTGGAGAACAGGGGATCCGGGGTTACGACGTCGCCCGCAGCGTCGAGGAATACGACGACGATGTCGTCCACCGTGATGTCGGTGCCCGGATCGGCGCTGTCCCTGAGCAGCCCGCCGAATCCCGAGAACGGGCCGGACGGGCCAAGCACGTCGAAAATCGTGTTCCTGAACAGGTCGATCAAGCCGTCGAGGTCGAGATTGTTCTCGCGAATGATCTTCGCGAGCGGCTTGAGCAGGTCGTCGCGGAAATCGCCGATGATGTTGGCGGCAGGGTTGTCGGCGAGCAGGTCGCCCACGAAGGGAAGCTCGCTCCCCATGATCTGGCCGTTGAGCGCTTCCTGCAGCGTGAGCAGCAGCCGGTCGAGGCCGTCGATCACCACCGCCGGGTCGCTCAGCAGGGCGAAGAGGCCGGGGATCTCCGGATCGGAGAGGAAGCTCGGGATACCCTTTGGCGTCGCCAGCCGGAAGGTGCCGGACTCGTCGTTCTTGATGATGATCTTCTGAACTGCGGCCTTGCCGGCGGCATCGGGAGCCACGGTCTCCACCGTGACGAACAGCCCGCCCGCCGCGCTGGTGGCGATCAGCGGATCCGCCGCCTGATTGAAGGTGACGGTGAAGACCTTGTCGTCGCCCACGATCGCGTCGGAGACCGACGCGACGCCGCCCGGAATGTCGAGTTCTTCGATCGCCAGCTTGAGCGCAGCCGAAGCGATGCTGCTCGCGAGATTCCCGGTGACGCTCGCGAAGTCGATGCCGATGCCGTTGCCGCCGCCCCGGAAGATCTCCAGCGCGTCGAACGTCGCGACGAGGAAATTGTCGTCGCCGCCGCCGTCCGAATCGTTGAAGTCGAGGGCGAGCTTGCTGTCCTCGGTGCCGATGAACAGCGGCAGCACCGCCGCGCCGGTGAGCTCGATGTCGATGCCCCCGGTATTGATGAAATCGCCCAGGTGGCCGAGGTCGGTGTCGTCCGTGGCGTCGTCGTCTAGGTCGACGAGGACAAGCCGGCCGTCGCTGTCGGCGTTCACAAGCCCGATGTCGATCAAGCCGTTCAGCCCGGCCTCGCCGTCCACCACGAACAGGCCGAACGGACCGAGCTTGGCGCTGAAATCGATCCCGGTGCCCGTCGCCTGCGCGCGCGCCGTGATGCCGGTGTCGGCGGTGCGGATGTACATCGCCCGGTCGTCGCCGGTCAGGTCGAGACCGAAGGCGAGGTTGAGGTCGACGCCGGCGTCTACGGCGAGCGTCCCCGAGGCGTCCACGGCGACGAGGTTCGTCAGGAAGTCGGGCAGGCCCAACGCCGCAATGGCGTCGGCGAGGTCGAGGTCGAAGGGGCGCGAGACGTTCACCCCGACCCCGAAACCGAAGTCGATGTTGAGCAGTGGATTGCCGTCGCCGTCGAAATGCAGGGACAGGATGTCGAGGGCGATCAGGCGCGTGCCGTCCACTTCCAGCTGGGCACCGGCGTCGGGAGGATCGAACGTGATTGCGATCGTCACGTCGCTCGAGAGCACGTCGCCGGAGGCCGTCTCGGTGACGACTACGCTCACGGCTCCGGTGACCGCGGCAAGCGCCTCGAGCGCGGTCTCGACCGCCGCCGCGAGGGCATTCCTCTCCGCGGTCGAACCCAGCGTCAGATTGATCTCATCCGTTTGCTCGTCGCCGATCGACAGATTGAAGGTTCCCGCCGAGACGTTCTCGAGGGTCACGGTTTTCAGGGCCGGCGTGTTTTCGACCGTGGCCACCGGCGCCGCGAAGCCCAGCGCATCGGCGAGGATGACGTTCAGCTTCTGCACCGAGCCCGCCGGATTCGCCGCAACCCCGTCGACGAAGGCGAGGAAATCCTTCGCCGGGTCGAGGAGATCGGAGACGCTGCGGTTGATCAGCGGCAGTTTGGCGTTCAGCTCGGGCACCTGGGCGGGGTTGCCGTCCGAGCCGTCGAGGCTCTGCAGGAACTCGACCGCCTGCTGCAGGCCGGCGATGATGTCGCGGAAGCTCAGGTTCTTGAACTTCGCGAGCAGGCCCTCGAAGTCCGGACCGGTGAAGTCGACCTGGATGGTGTTGCCGCGGATGCTGAAGCCGCTCTCGCCCCGGAGCTCGATCTTGCCGCTCGCGTCGATCGTCGCGGTGATCTTGTTCTGCAGTGCAGTGCCGCCCAGATCGACGAGCGCGCCATCGATCGCTGCCTGCAGGTCTACCTCGAGGTCGGCGCGCGTTCGCGTGAGCTGATCCTCGGCGATGCCGAGGCTGCCGACGTTCGTGCCCGCGAGCGCGCCCTTGAACTCGACTGTAAACACGCGGTCGCCGCTGCCGACTTCGGTGTCGGCCGTGACGGTGAAGTCCGCGGTCGTGAAACCGACCTGCTGGAGCGCGGCCGCCATGTTCACGTCGGTGGCGAGGTGGCCAAGGGCCAGCGTGCTGGTCCTGCCGTCGAAGGTGATCTTGAACGTGCCGCCCGAGGCGTTCGCGACGCGGATTTCCTGGATCTCGTTCTTGGCGGGCGGGCCGCTCTCGGCCTCCTGCGTGGTCGAGACGCTCGCCCCGGCTTGCGTGTCTTCCTTCTTCAGCACGCCGACGGCCTCGGTCGTGCCGCCGTCGTTCGAGATCACGAAGCTGAGCGTCGTGTCGAGCTCGCCGCTCGCGGGCGCCGTTTCGCCGAGCGTGAAGTTGTCGGTCGGGCCCGTGAACAGGATCGGGCCGACGACCTCGTTGCCGTCCTTGTCCTTCGCGTCGCCGAAGCCGAGCGGGTCGCTGAGGGAAGGCCGCGCCACCAGCCAGTTCGGGCTGCCGATCCCGATCTCGAGCGAGGCGTTCAGATCGTCGGCAAGGCCCGATAGGAAGCCGTCGGGCGCGATGTCGAGCTTGAAGCCGAGCTCGGCGGCGATGCCGCCGTCGAGCACCCCCGTCTGCTGCATCGCGACGATGTCGTCGGCGTCGAAGAAGATGCGCCCGTCGACCAGCGCGTCGACGATGTTGCCGGGCGTCAGGCGGAGGCCGCCGTTGTCCGGGTTGCGCAGCCCGAGTTCGATCGAGCCGTCGAGGAACTTGCCACCGCCGAGCGTGCCGCCGCCCTCTGCCCGGATGCCGAGGAAGCCGAAGGTGGCGGTCGCCGCGACGTCGTTCGCGATGAGCGCCAAGCTGCCCAGGAAAGCCGTGTCCTCGACGAAGAACTCGGCCGCCTTGCCGCGCTTGGTATCGCCCTGGCCTGCCGCGTAGCCGAGCTCGGTGATGGCGCCGTTCGTGGCAGTGTCGGGCACGGACATCGAGATCGTGTCAACGTTGCCCTTGGTCCCCACGAAGGCGATGCGGTTGCCCTCCTTCTCGAGGTCCGCCCGTTCGACGCGGACAATGTCCTTGGCAAGGCCCGCGGCGATAAGGCCGGCGTTCACGGCCTCCTGCAGGTCGTGAATCAGCTCTCGCGACGTCTCGGCTGACGTTTGAGTACTGTCATCTATGCCGTCGTCGATCGACGTGTTCGTCAGCGTGTCGGACGCAAGCAGGGTGACGTTCACGTCCTTGCCGTTCACTTTCAGCTTGAAGACGATGTCGTCGCTGGTCGTGCCGTCGAAGCGCGTGGGCGCCGTCAGCACGCCGAGCTGCTGGTAGGCGGCGTCGTTGAAATCGGTCGAGATCTCGAGGGCCCGCTCGACCCGCGTGGCCGCCTCGAGGGCCACCGTCGAATAGCGCGCCGGCGGGGTGGAGAGCGTGATCTTGCCGCCGCCGGCGTCCACCTGGACGGGGGAGCGGAAACGCAGCTCTAGCGTGTGGCCCGCGGAAGTGCCCCCGACCTCGAGATCTTCGACCTTGAAGGTGAGCTTCCCGGCGGCGTTGCTGTCGACTGTCGCCTTGAAGTCGCCGAACTGCGTTCCCCCGGATGCATTTGCCTGGGCAACGGTTTTCAGCCGGCCGAGGGCCGCGTCGATCGCCGCCTGCAGCGTCGCCCGGTAATCGGAGGCATCGAGGTTGCTGCGGGCGGCCTCGGCGCTGCGCAATGTGCCGTCCTCGTTGAGCAGACTCCCATCGGCTTCGAGCTTCGTGCCGTCGACGCTCAGGCTCTGCGCCGAGGCAAAAACAATCGTATAGACGCGCGCGTTGTCCGAAGTGTCGCTGTCGACCGTGACAGAGCTGACGCTGCCGCTCCCGAGCTTCGCCTCCAGAAGGGCCTCGATGCTCTGTCCTGCAGTGTCCGCGTCCTCGTCGCCGATATTGAGCGGGGCGTCGAAGGCGATGGCATCGGTGGTCAGTCCGCCCACGGTTAACGTGAACGTGCCGCCGCCCGCGTTGCCGAGGGTGACAAGCTGCTGAGTATCCGAAGTGCCGGGAGCCACCGCCGCGGTCACCGGCCCGTCCAGCACGTCCACGGCTCGCAGCCGGCCGCTGACCTCGCTGGCGCGGCGGATCTCGTAGCCGTTGCCCGAGGCCCACGCAATATCGTTGCTGAGGGCGGTGTGCGTGATCGTTTCGTCCGCCACGGACGTGACGGTCGCCATGGCGCCCGTGGTGGTGTTGACGACGCGGTCCCCGACCTTGACCTTGCCGGTGAAGACCTCGCTCGCGTTCGTAAACGTCGTCTTCGTTCCATCCGCCGAGAGCGCGCCTTCGGCAACGAGTTGCTCGAACCGGAGGGTGAACTCGATGTCGTTGCGCAGCTCCGCAAGCGGCTTCTCTGCGGCCGTCACCGCCGCGTCGGTCGTCTCGAGGGCGCCGGTGGACAGCGCATTATTCGACGTCAGGAAGCCGAGGCCGAAAGCCGCGAGCTTCGCATTGACCGCCGCCCGCACGTCGTCGGCCAGGTCCGAAAACGATTTGTTGGTCAGGTCCGGTGCCACCGTGACGTCGAAGATCCCGAGCGACTGCTCGGCGATGTTGCGCACGACGCCGCCGCCCGCGAGATCGAAGTCGCGGTTGAGGATCTCGACCGTGAATGTCGCATCATCGGTTCCCGCGAGACGGCCATTGTCGGCTGCGCCCTTCAGGAGAGAGGTAATCGCCTTGAGCTCCGGCACGTCGCCGGAAGCCTTGGCGAACCTGATCGTGTAGACGATCGTGCCGGTCGCGGCATTGGTCGCGCCGCTGACCGACGACACGTTTTTCGTGACCGGGGAGAAGTCGGTGAGCAGGTTCAGGGCGGTCTTGAGGTCGCTGGCGGCTGTGGCGCTCGTGATGTCCACCTGCTGAGTGGTGCTCGTCCCCGAGCCGCCCGGCAGGGTGAGCGCGAAGCTCCCCGCGTTCGCGTTGCGGATCGTGACGGTCTGGACTTCCTCGACGTTGCCGTTGCCCTGGACGGTCGTGCGCACCTCGACCACCGGGCCCGGCGCGAACACGACCGGCGCGATCGTGAGCTCCTGGCTGGGGTTGAGGTCGAGGCCGAAGGTGATCCCGGTGGTCAGGCTCGCGATGGCGCTGAACGAGCCCTCGGTCTTGAGCGTCGCCAGGTCGCCCAGGCTGGCACCGAAGTCCAGGCTGAGCGCACCGAGCAGCTCGCTCGAGTCCGACACCATCTGCGGGACGTTCGTGCCGGCAAGCACGCCCCGGTCGAAGAGCACCGTGTAGATCTTGCCGTCCTTGGTGACGCTGACGTCGACGCTCGTCGGCGCCAGGTCGCCGGAGCGCTGGGAGCGGATGGCCCCTAGGGTCAGCGCATCACCCGCGGATCGCGTGAGGGTGAAAGAGCTGCCATCGGCCGCCGTCGCCGTGGCGCTGATGCCGGCAGCGGAAAGCTTCTGGTTGATGTCGATGAAATCCGCGCCGAAGCCGATCGGGGCGGTCTCGTTGCCGCCCTGTCGGAGCGTGAAGTCCCCTCCCCCGGTATTGCGCAGGCTCAGCGTCTGTTTGGTCGTCGGCAACGCCAGGTCGTCGGCCAGCGTTACACCGAGCCTCTCGAGCGCCAGCTCGACCTCCGCCGCGCTCGCGTTCCACGCGATGTCCGAGGTAAAGAGCAGCGGCGAGCCCGGGTCGAGGCGCAGGCCGAGCTGGAAGGTATCGTCGAGGCCGTCGCCCGCCGCGCTCGCAACGGCGTTGAGCGTGACGGTCTGCTTCTCGTTGACCCCGCCGCCGCCCTCCAGCGCGGTGCCGACGCGCGCCTCACCGAAGCCGAAGGTCGGGGTGTACTCGATGCGCAGCGACAACTCCTTGTTGCCGGCGGAAACCAACGTGGGCGTGTCCCCGTCCTTGATGATCTCGAGGAGCAGCGTCCCGGGATCGTCCGCGAACGTGATCTCGTAGACCCGGCTGTCCGTCCCTTTCGAACTCACGCTTACGCTGCTGACGATCCCCGCAAAAGCCGTGTTCAGGAGCTCTTTGACGCTCTGGGCGCCGCCCTCCGCCGGAGCGTTGAAGGCGATGTCGCCGGTCGTGGCGGCGCCAAGTTTGAGCTTGAAGGCGCCGCCCGCTGCGTTCTGCACCGTGACGAGCTGCACCCTCGTGTCGCCCGCCGTCTTCGCCCGGACGCTGACGTCGCCCTTGGTGAGGTATTGCGGGACGAAGCTGAGGCTCGACGTCGCGCCGCCGCCGCCGCCCAGGTCCAGGCCGAGCGTGCTCGCCAGGTGATTGCCCAGCTGCTGGATGCTGGAGAAGTTGAGGTCCGCGGCGTCGATGGCGCCGTCGCCGTTGTTGTCGGGCTTGAGCGAGTCGCCGCTCTTGAACAGCGGATCGATGACCGACTGCTTGAAGCCCAGGCCGAAGTCGAGCACGTCGCCCAGCGTGAGATCGGTGAAGGGGATCGGGGTGCCGAGAAACTCGCTGCCCGCGATGCTGTCCAGGAAGTTCGACACCTCGTTCAGCATGCCGAGGATCTCGCTGGACGAGATGTTGCTGAAATCGAGCAGGTCGACGTTCGGATCGAGCGCCGTTGCCGCGCTGAGGCTCACTTTGGCCTGGATCGCCCCGCTCGCGTCATCGCCGAAGGGGTCGGCGCCGGCGGTGAGCGACAGCGTCAAGGTGGCATTGCTTGTGGAGAGGTCGACGCCGTCGACTTCGAGACCTTCGACCACGGTGACCTGCACCGTGCTTTCGAAGAACACCGCCGCGTCGGTCGGGTCAAGCGTGCCGGTAGGCGTGCCGACCCCGATGAGCCCTGACGCAAATGCTGCGGGGTTGATTCGCCCGTCGGCCAGCGCGTCATCGAGCAGCGTGAGCTCGAGGCGCCCGCCGAGCTTGAGGTCGCCGCTGCCCGTGAGCTCGAGGAAGCTCAGCTTGATCGGCGTGGGCGTGGCATCGCCCAAGGTGGCAGTGGCGGCCACCTCGAGGCCGAACGTGGCGCCGGGAACGAGGAAGGCGGTGGGCGTGGCGGCGGTCGAGAGCCCGATGGAGAAGTCGGCATCCAGCGTGCCCGTCGCAGTCACCGTGCCGTCGATGCCGATCCCGATGTTCCCGGCCGTCTCGCCGAGGTCGATGTCGAAGTCCTTGCTCGCCTTCGCGTCGAGCGAAAAGTCGAGCAGCAGCTCGAGCCGGTCGGCGGCGCCGCCCATGACGTCCGGGTCCTCGCCGCGATAGCTGGTGGACACCGTCAGGGTCAGGTCCGTCAGCGGAGCGGGCAGGCTCGGGAAACTCAGGGCGTTCAGCGCGTCGACGACATCCGAAAGCGTCGTGGCACCGGCGATCGCGACCCGAGCGTCGGAAACGAACTTCTCGAACGCCGTGGTCAGGGCGACCACGTCCGCCAGGCCGCCCATCTGCCCGCGATCGAGCAGCGGCAGTTGGTTGCGCAGTGCCTGGAGGTCGCCCTGAGCCTCCTTCATCTGCCGGACGAAATCGAGGAGCTCGCTCAGGGCGGTCCGGAGCGTGTCGACGTTGGCGAGAGTTGCGTCGATCTCCTCGGCATTCCCGCCCAACTGCGTGATGCTGTCCACACCGTTGCTGATCGTGGCTCCGGCGTTCGTGACGCTGAGGCCCGGGGCAGCACCCAGGGCGGTGAAGTCGAGGGTGTCCGTGCCGTCGTCATTGGTACCGTCGATGTCGACGCTCCCGAAGCGGCCCGCGCCGAAGGCGTAAACGTCGTTACCGGCCAGCCCGCTCAGATGGGCGGTGCCGGTCCAGCCATCGAGCCTGAAGGTGTTGTCGCCGTCACCGCCGGTCAGGTTCGCGACCTGGATGCTGTCGAGCGTAAGGTTCGGACCGCCGGTTGCGCTGAGCGACGAGTCGCTGAGCGTGATGTTGGCGACGTTCTTCGCAAGCACGACGATGTCACCGCCACCCTCGCCCGACAGCTGTCCGCCTCCAGTCCAGCCCGTCACCGTGAACGTGTTGGCCGCCGCACCGCCCGTGAGATTCGCGACCGTGATGACGCTGAGGCTCAGGCTCATGCCGTCGCCCGTGCTCAGCGAGCCGTTGGTGAGCGTGAAGTCGGTGTTCTTGGTCGCCTCGATGGTGTCGGTGCCGCCGCCGCCGCTGATGCTGCCGGTGCCCGTCCAGCCGCTCACGATGAATTTATTGGCGCCCGGGCCGCCGGTGAGATTCGCGGACTCGATCGACTCAAGGGTGATGGAAGCAGACCCGACACCGAGCTGACTGTTACTCAGTGTGAAATCGACGTTTCGCGCGATGACGACCGTATCGGTTCCTGTCGTTGCGCCCGGCGCATCGCCCTTGATCGTCAGCTTATTGAGATCAAAGGTTCCGACGCCGCCTATCGTGAGGATGTCGTTGCCCGAGTTCAGCTCGATGGTCAGGCTATTCGATGGAGCAGTGATGTTTGCCGTCTCGATCGTCGCCGTGCCGGCATTGACGAGTCGCAGTTTGCCGACGTTGTTGGGATCGGACTCGAGAATCAGATCGTCGTCGCCGGCGCTCGTGGTGATCGTCAGGTCATCCGCGCCGGAAAGATTCACCGGCTCAAGGCCGATGAAAGTTATGACATTGCCGTCCGCCGTCACCATGCCCGAATCGGGCCCGGTCCCTTCGTACTTCAGCGACGATACGGCGGTGAACCGCACGTCCAGCGTATCGAAACCGCCCGCGCCGCCGTCGATCAATCCGCTGACACTGCCGCCGTCCTCGAAGACGAACGTATCCTCGTTATCCGCCGCCCCTTCCAGATTCTCCATCCCGCTGAACGAGAGCCCGCCTACGTTCCCCGAATTCGGCCCGTCCACCGTCCACGTGCTGTTCTGCGCCGGCCCGATCAGCGTGTCCTCGCCTGCGCCGCCTTCCACCTCCTCCATTCCCGAAAACTTGACGCCGCCCGCGTTGCCGCTGCCGTTCCCGGTGAAGCGCCACACCGTCTTGCGCTCGGGGCCGCGGAACTTGTCGGTGCCCAGCCCGCCCGCGGCGGTGCCCGCCAATCCGCCCGCCGCCAAGAGCTCGAACACGTCGCTGTCGTCGCCACCGAACAGGTTCTCGATGTCGAGGAAGGCGATGTTGTTCAGCGTGCCCGCATCGGCACCGTCGATCACCCAGTGACTGGCGCTGTTGGCGCCCATGATGGCGTCGATGCCGAGTCCGCCCGCGACGACGCCGTCCAGGCCGCCGCTCTCCGTGAAGACGAAGCTGTCGGATCCGGCGCCCCCGGAGAGGTTCTCGATCTGCGCGAACTCGACCCCGCCGACCGCGCCGGCGTTCGCTCCGCTGACCGTCCAGGTGGTGTCTTCCGAGCGGCCGATCAGCGTATCGTTGCCCGCACCGCCGACCACCCGCGTCACGTTCACCATCGCCGCGACGTCCGTGGCGGACCCGGCCTCGAGATCCACCGTCACGGTATTCGCGCGCGAGGAGTAATCGAAGGTGTTGACGCCCGCGCCGCCGTCGATCGTGCCGCTGATGCTGCCGCCGGCGAAGATGAAGGTGTCGTTCGCCGCCCCGCCGCTCAGGTTCTCGATCTCTACGAAGGCCTGGCCGTTGAGCGTGCCGGCATCGCCGCCCGTGATCGTCCAGGTGTTGTCGACATCGGCCGCGACCAGCGTGTCGTCGCCCTCGCCACCGCGCACCGTGCCGGCGACCCGGCCCTCCGGCGCGAACGCGAACCTGTCCGCCCCACTGCCGCCCGTCAGGTTCTCGATGCCGGCAAAGGTCTGGTCGTCGAGCGTTCCGGAATCTTCGCCGCTGATGGCCCAGGTGTTGTCGGCGTCGGCCGCAACCAGCGTGTCGTTGCCCTCTCCGCCCTCGACAGCCGTGGTGCCGGAAGGGTCCAGCACGACGAAGGTGTCGTCCGCCGCGCCGCCCTGCACCCGCTCCACGCCCGTGAACGAGCCGTCCTCGTTCGATCCGGCGCCGGGCGCTTCCAGGAACCAGGTATTTGCGCTATCCGGCCCGACGAGCTCGTCCACGCCGCCGTCGCCGCCGTGGAAATTGACCCGGACCTGGTGCGCGAGCGACGCGCGGTCGAAACCTATCTTGAGCTTGTCGCTCTGGTCGTTGCCGAAGACGTTGACGTCGATGTCCTGGTCGATCAGGCGCTCGCCGAGGATCGCGCTCGACGGGTTGTCGACAAGGCGCAGGATCGGTGCGCCGCCGGCGTCCTCTACCCTGAGCGTGGCGTCGATCGCGACGCCCTCTAACGCCGCGTGGGTGAGGTCTGCGGAGAGCAGGATGCGCGGCTCGAGCGCTTCGAAGCGCATCGCCGCCTGGCGCCGGTGCGCCTGCAGCGCCTCGCCGAGGACGCCGCGCTTGCGCCACTCGGCCATCTTGCGGATGCCGTTGGCAAGCGGGCTCCAGAAAATCTCAGCAAGGGTCGGAACGGAAAAGCGGGAACTGCGGGGTTCGGATTGGCGGGCGTCCGGACTCACAGGCTGCCCCTGCGCGACTCATCATGCGATGGTAGGCATCTGCAAGCTTGCGCGGACATTCGTTCCTCCGTTTGCGCACCGCTATCCCGGACCGGCAACGCCGATCCTCGCTTGCTGCTCTTTCTTCTTATTGCCGCTTCGTGCCCTGCGATTGCCTTCGCGAGCCCGCAGAACCGTGACGCACTGCACGCAAGCAAGGAATTAATGCGCAACAGTGAATACAGGGGACGTATAACAGAATGATTCCCGCTTGTCCCCAGGCATTAACGGGTCGGTGCCATCGCTCGCGTCCCGGGTCGGGATCGCCGACTGTTGAGACCTTACCTAAAGTCTTTCGACCTAAGCCTAGGAATTCTTGAACCTCCAACCTTCGCAAGCGCTCGGCCTTTGCAACCAGGGCACACGCTGCAGCAGCGATCGAGCGGACGCGAGCGCTGCTGCGCTTTTTTGTAAAAGAGTTTCAGGCTGCCTAGGCTGTCTGCTTTGGCCGCGCCAGCTCCGCCCCCGGCCACTGGTCGGGATGCGCCCGCCGGTACTGCGGCGGGTAGTCGAGCTTGACGCCGAAGCGCTCTGCCGCGTGCCACGCCCAGCGCGGATCGTCGAGCATGGCGCGCGCCAGCGCCACCATGTCGGCCTGGCCAGCGGCGAGGATATCCTCGGCCTGTTGCGGCTCCGCGATCATGCCCACCGCCATGACCGGCAGTTGCGCGCCGCGCTTTACGGCTTCCGCGAATCCCACCTGGTAGCCGGGCACGACCTTGATTCTCTGGTGCGCCACCGCGCCGCCGCTCGACACGCACACGTAGTCGAAGCCGGCCGCCCTGAGCGCTCTTGCGTAGGCCACCGCGTCCTGCGCCTCGAAGCCGCCCGGCGCCCAGTCGCTCGCCGTGATGCGCGCGCCGAGCGCGCGGTCCCTCGGCCAGGCCTCGCGCAGCGCGCGCGCGATCTCGAGCGGCGCGCGCATGCGGTTCTCCAGGCTGCCGCCGTAGCGGTCGGTGCGCTTGTTCGACAGCGGCGAGAGGAACTGGTGCAGCAGGTAGCCGTGCGCCGAGTGCAGCTCCACGAGATCGAGGCCGATGCGCAGCGCGCGTCCGGCGGCCGCGACGAAGGCGTCAGCGAGGCCGCGAATCTCCTCGACGGCGAGCGCGCGCGGCGTATGCCAGCCTTCGGCGTACGGGATCGCCGAGGGCGCCACCGTCTCCCACGGCGATTCGCCCGCGCCGAGCGGCTTGCCGCCGAGCCAGGGCGCCTGCGCCGAGCCCTTGCGGCCCGCGTGCGCGAGCTGCACGCCAATGGGCGATTTCGAGATGCCGCGGTAGACGTCCACCCCGCGCTTCATCGCCGCCTCGTTCAGGTCGCTGTACATGCCGGTGCAGCCGTGCGAGATGCGGCCCTCGCGCGTCACCCCGGTCGCCTCGATGATCGCCAGGCCGGCGCGCGAAACGGCGAGGCTGCCGAGGTGCACGAGGTGCCAGTCGCTCATCGCGCCGTCGGCGGCGCTGTACTGGCACATCGGCGAGACGACGATGCGGTTGGCAAGGGTGACGCCGCCCAGCTGGATGGGCGTGAACAGTTTCGCGGTCATCAGGACTTCCTGGGTTTGGGGTTCTTGGGAATCTTGGGAATGGCGACGCCGATCAGGCAGTCGCGCGTGACGAGTCCGGCGAGGCGCGCTTCGTCCCAGCCTTCGGTTCCGGCGGGGCGCATCGGCAGCACCATGTAGCGCATGTCGGCGTTCGAATCGTGCACGCGGATCTGCGCCTGCGCGGGAACCTTCGTACCGAACTCGGCGAGGACCTTTCTCGGCTCGCGCACCACGCGGCTGCGATACGGCCTCGACTTGTACCACTCGGGCGGCAGGCCGAGGAGCATGCGCGGGTAGCACGAGCACAGCGTGCAGACGATGACGTTGTGCGTAGCGGGCGTATTCTCGACCACGATCAGCCTGAGGCCGGGCACCTCGAAGCCGAGCGCCTCGGCGGCGCGGCTGCCGTTCTCCAGCAGGCGCGTCTTGTAGGCCGGATCGATCCAGGCGCGCGCCACCATCGGGGCCGCGCTCGCGCATGGCGGCCATCGCGCCCGCGATCGCGTCCTCGGTGACGATGCCCTTTTCCACCAGCAGCTCGCGCAGGCTCACTTCCATCAGCTGGAAGTAGGAGTAAGGCTCGTAGCGTCCGGCGGTTTTCACTGCTCGATCCAGTGCTGGAAGATCTCGAGCTCGATCACGTCCGCCGGGTTGCCGCGGTAGCCGGGCCACACGTCCTGCTGCCGGAAGCGCACGCGATAGAGCGGCTGCGCGGGCAGGCCGTCGCGCTGCTGCGCGAGCTCCTCGGGGTTGGGAAACGCCCCGCAGATGCGCTCCACCACGCCGGCGTGGCCGCGGATGTAGAACGGCGTGCGGACGTGGCCGAGGGGTGCCGCCTTGCGCACGCGAACGCGGTCGCCGGGACTAAAATCAGGGTCAGAGCCCGATTTCACTTCGCCCGCCTCCGCTTGCGCGCGGAAATCGGGCTCTGACCCCGATTTTCCACCTCCGCCAGCTTGCGCGCCAGCTCGTCCGTCGTGATCACGCCCCGCTGGATCATGGTCTGCGTCAGCGAGATCACCCAGCGGTCG
>Ga0302046_10002706_pt1 | contig 16419 bp, 13 predicted proteins | sample RVTome_11_FD_200261 | JGI IMG/M metagenome (GOLD analysis project Ga0302046, IMG submission 200261) | Soil microbial communities from uranium-contaminated site in the Upper Colorado River Basin, Wyoming, United States - RVT147D111 (version 2) ...
GACGCCTGAACCCCCGCGGTCCAGGCCACGGTCTCGCACTTCACCTCGTCACCGTCCTCGCCCGAGCCGAATACGACGCGATCCTCTCCGACCTCGTCGACTCGGGCCCCGAGCCGGACTTCCACGTTCATCCGCTCGAGCCTGCGCAGCGCGTACGCGCCGAGCCCGGGGGGGAAGGCCAGCAGAAGCCGGTCCGCGGCCTCGACGAGGAGGATGGAGGCTTCGCCCGCCACTCCCGGGTAGTCCCGTGCGAGCGGCCCACGCACGAGCTCCGAGACCGCGCCGGCGAACTCGACCCCCGTGGGTCCCCCCCCGACCACGACGAACCGCAGCGCGGAGCGTCGGCGAGCTCCGTCCGGCTCGTGGGTCGCCGCCTCGAAGCGGCTCAGGATGTGGCTGCGTAACGTGATGCCGTCTTCGAGCGTCTTGAGTGGAAACGCGTGGGTGCGCGCGCCTCGAACCCCGAAATCGAACGCCACGGTCCCGGTCGCGATGATCAGGTAGTCGTATGCGTAGACACCCCGGTCGGTGTGGACGATCTTCCCCGCCGGGTCGACGCGCATGGCGGTCGCGTGCAGAAACTGGAGGTTCGCCTGCCCACGCATGAGCGTTCGGACGGGCTGCGCGATCGCGAAGGGCTCCAGCTCCGCGGCCGCGACCTGGTAGAGGAGAGGGAGGAAGGTGTGGAAGTTGTTTCGATCGACCAGCGTGACGTCCACGGGGGCCCGCCGAAGGGCGCGCGAGGCCCACACACCGCCGAAGCCGGCTCCGAGCACCACGACTCTGGGGCGATTCCCCGACAACTGACGTCCCTCCGCAACAGGGCTTCCGCACGTCGATACCGGGTCCATGTCTGGCTCGCGATCGGGGCATCCGCCGCGGGAGCCGCATGCGCGGCCCGGACAACCGAACCCACGATCCCCGGAGTCGACCGCCGCCGTCCGGCCGGGGAGCCACCCGGGCCACCGGTCGCGGCCGGCTGGACCGAGGACGGCGTGGCTTCCTGGTACGGCGACCCCTTCCACGGGCGCCGCACCGCATCCGGCGAAGTGTACGATATGGACCGGCCGACCGCCGCCCACCAGTGGCTTCCATTCGGCACGGTGCTCCTCGTCGAGAACCGCGACAACGGCCGACGGGTCGAGTTGCGCGTCACCGACCGCGGTCCGTTCGCGAAGGACCGGATTCTCGACGTGTCGCGAGCGGGTGCTCGCGCCCTCGGGATGATCGCCCCAGGCACGGCCAACGTCCGGATCACGATCCTCGAGGTCGGCGGCGATCTCGTCGCCGTGCGCGGCGGGTGCGTCGTGATCCAGGTCGCCGCGTTTCGGGATCGCAATGCGGCACGGGACCGCATGTCCGAGCTCGAGCGGGCTGGATACGCCGCGTCCGTCGACGACGCGGACGGGTGGTTCCGGGTCGTTGTCGGGCCGTTCGCCGACGCCCCGCTCGCCGCCGCCGCACGCGACGAGCTCGACGGGTTCGTCCGGACGTGCGGGTAGAGCCCGTGCGCCGGGGGCCCGACACCTTCCGCAGCCCACGCCGGGCTGTGACGCGAAGCCCACGCCGGTCGTGTCCTCACTGGTGGACGCGTAGGCGTTCATGCCCGAGGGCATGGGGGGAACTTCGGCCCCCCCTGCCTGTTTTACACAGATGTCGTACATGGATCGTGGGTGGGTCCGCGCGCTCGGTGGCGTGGGGAGAACCCCACGGGTAGCTTCTTCGGCCCCGCGCCGGGGATCGCGCCCGCGCGGGGTTCCTCATCCCGGCGGTCATCGTCGATCGGCGACGTAGAAGTCCCTCTGGAGGCTCTATGGTTCGGAGAAGTCTAGCCCTCGCGTCGGTCCTCGCGCTCGCGACCCTGCTCGGTCCGGCGGCGGAAGCACTGGAGGCCCAGGGCCGCTACTTCGGACGGAACAAGGTCCAGTATCGGTCCTTCGATTTCCAGGTGCTCAAGACCGAGCACTTCGACATCTACTACTATGAATCGGAGGCCGAGGCCGCGCAGATGGCGGCTCGGATGGCCGAGCGCTGGTACGCGCGCCTGTCGCGGGTCCTGAACCACGAGTTCCGCCAGCGGCAGCCGATCATCATGTACGCCGACCACTCCGACTTCGAGCAGACGAACGCCACGCCGCAACAGATCGACGAATCGCAGGGCGGGTTCACGGAGATTCTCAAGCGTCGCGTCGTGCTGCCGTTCGCCAGCTCGATCGCGGAGTCCGACCACGTGCTCGGGCACGAGCTCGTGCACGCGTTCCAGTTCGACATGACGGGGCAGGGTCCGGGCGGCCCGGGGCTCGACATCCCGGGGGCGCTCCGGCTCCCGCTCTGGTTCATCGAGGGGATGGCCGAGTATCTGTCGATAGGCCCGGTGGACCCGTTCACGACGATGTGGATGCGCGATGCGCTCGATCTCGAAGAGGGGTTCCCGACGATCCCCCAGCTCCGGAACCCGAAGTACTTCCCGTACCGCTACGGACACGCGTTCTGGTCCTACGTGGGGGGGACGTACGGGGACGACCGTATCGGACGCATCCTCAACCTCGCCGGGCGAACCGGGAACGCGCTCGGGGCCCTCGAGGCAGTTCTCGAGATCCCGATCGACGACCTCTCCGAGCGCTGGCGGAACGACCTGGGGACCTACTTCGCATCGGCGCGCGACGAGACCCACGGCCCCGACGAGTACGGTCGCCGGGTGATCTACGAGGATGGGACCGATGGGAAGCTCAATCTCGGCCCGGCGATCAGCCCGGATGGCGACGAGCTGATCTATGTATCGGAGCGGGACCTGTTCGCGATCGAGATGTTCCTCGCCGACGCGCGGACCGGGGAGATCAAGCGCCGGATCACGAAGAACTCTGTGGATCCCCATTTCGAGAGCCTCCAGTTCATCAACAGCGCGGGCGAGTGGCACCCCGATGGCCGGCACTTCCTCGTCGCGGGGGTGAACCGCGGGAGCCCGATCATCTCGGTGCTCGACATCGAGGGCGGCGGGATCGCGCGCGAGGTCAAAGTCCGGCAGGTGGGTGAGATATACACGCCGACCTGGTCCCCCGACGGCAGAAGCGTGGCGTTCACGGCCATGATCGGCGGGTTCACGGATCTGTATACGATCGATCTCGAGACCGAGCAGCTGACCAGGCTCACCGCCGATCCGTACGCGGATCTGCAGCCGGCGTGGTCGCCCGACGGCCGCTACCTGGCGTTCACGACCGATCGGTTCACGACCGACCTCGAGTTGCTGACCGGCGGGACCTACCAGATCGCCCTGTACGATCTCCAGACCGGCGAGATCGAGGCGCTCCCGAGCTTCGACGACCAGCGGCGGAACATCAACCCGCAGTGGTCACCGGACGGCCGCAATCTCTACTTCGTGTCCGACCACGACGGGATCTCCAACCTGTATCGACTCGAGATGGAGACGCGGACGACCCACCTGCTCACCAGGCTGTGGACCGGCGTAAGCGGGTTGACCGCCATGAGCCCCGCGATCTCGGTGGCGAGGAGCTCCGGCGAGATCGCGTTCAGCGTCAACAAGGGCGGGCCGTTCAGCTACGAGATCTACGTCATGGACGATCCGCAGGTGATGGCGGGGATCCCAACGCCCGACTTCCTCGTCGAGGGCGACGTTTCCATCATCCCCCCTCGTGAGCGGGCCTCGACCGACCACGTAGAGCTCCTCGCGAACGCGCGCCTGGGTCTCGCGGATCCGATCACGTTCGAGGATGCGGACTACAGCTCCTCGTTGTCGCTCGACTTCATCTCCCAGCCGACGCTGGCGTTCGGCGCGAGCGATTTCGGCGTGTTCTTCGCGGGAGGGGCCGGTCTCTTCTTCTCGGATCTGCTTGGCGATCGAACCCTCAACACGCTGCTCCAGATCAACACGTCGTACGGCAATCTCGTCCAGGGAACGGCGGCGCTGGCGGGATACGAGAACCTTTCCTCCCGGTGGAACTGGGCCGTCGTCGGCGGCCAGATCCCGTTCGTGACCCGGCAGTTCGGATTCCAGCAGGGGCAGACGCCCGACGGACGGTTCGTGAACCTGTTCCAGGAGCTGCGGTTCTTCGAGATCAACCGCGAGCTCACGGGGATCATCTCGTACCCGCTCAACCGCACGTCCCGGATCGAGTTCTCGGGCTCGGGCCGGCAGATCGACTTCGCGGCCACGATCGAGGAGTTCGGGTTCGACGCGATCACGGGCGAGCTGATCATCGACAACGACACCGATCTGCCCGACTGCGAGACGCAAGCGAGCTTCTTCCAGGGCTGCGCTCCCAAGTCGATGTACCTCGGGAGCGCGAGCGCGGCGTACGTGTACGACAGCTCGATTTTCGGCGGGACGAGCCCCATCCTGGGGCAGCGGATGCGGTTCGAGGTCGAGCCCACGTTCGGGACGGTCAACTTCGTGACGCTCCTCGGCGATCTCCGGAAGTACTTCCGCTTCGCGCCGTTCACGCTCGCCGGCCGCGGCGTGCATTTCGGGCGCTGGGGCGGTGACTCGGACGACGGACGGGTCGGACGGCTCTTCCTCGGGGTGCCGTCGCTCGTCAGGGGATACAGCGACGGGTCGTTCGACATCGCCGAGTGCACCGGGGCGGGCGGTCAGACCGGGCTGTTCTCGTGCCCCGTGTTCGAGCAGTTGATCGGGAGCCGCGTCGCCGTGGCCAACTTCGAGCTCCGGCTGCCGTTCATCGGCGGGATCGGCGTGATCCGCGCGCCCGGTGTACCGCCGATCGAGATCGGCGCCTTCTACGACATGGGGAAGGCCTGGACCACGGACACGGACCCGAACTGCTCTTCGGACTGCGGGTTCGGGGGAAGGGACTGGGTGAGAAGCGCCGGGTTCTTCGCGCGTCTGAACCTGTTCGGCTTCGCGATCGGCGAGCTCGACTTCGTCAAGCCGTTCGATCGCTTCGAGTTCCTCGCCGACGGGACCATGGTGCGCAAGGGATTCCTGTGGCAGTTCAGCCTTTCGCCGGGATTCTGATCGAGTCGTGAAGCTGATCATCGACTGGTTGATCAACGCGGCCGCGCTCTACGTCGCGACGCGTCTCGTGCCGGGCGTCAGCGTGGCCGACACCGGTACGCTCCTCATCGCCGCCGTCGCGATCGGTCTGATAAACTCGATCGTCCGGCCGATCGCGGCGATCGTCACGTTCCCCATCACGGTGCTCACCCTCGGTCTCTTCTACTTCGTCCTCAACGGCGCCATGCTCTATCTGGCCGCCGCACTTACCCCCGGCTTCGAGCTCGCAGGTCCGGTGACCGCGGTGATCGCGGCCGTCGTGGTGTCGATCGTGGCGACGGTCCTCCACCTGTTCATCGAGCCGAAGAAGAAACGCCGGAAGTGACCCTGGCGGGCCGCCGAAAAACCCGGCGGCCTGCTACTCCGGCTCGTAGTACGGGTTCGTCCCGGCGGCGTGATCGGTCACGTCCTCGACGTCGACGATCTCCGGCGCCGCCTCCCGGATCAGCTCCTTGATGCCCTGCGTGAGCGTCACGGACGCCATCCCGCAGCCCTGGCACCCGCCACCCATCGTCACGTAGACGACGTCGTCGCGAATCTCGACGAGCCGAACCTGCCCGCCGTGACCCCGATCCCTGGAGAGACTCGACCCAATCGATGCTCGTTCCCTCGAGCATGCGGGCGCTCTCCGGGTCGACGACGACCGCGAACCCGCCCGCATCGTGCTCCTGGTCTCCGGGCTCCCGCTCATCCGGCTCGATGATGGCCATCTCGTACCCGGGTGCCACGGGGCTGCGTGCCTGGACGCTCACGCGGACCGCCAGGTCGTCGGCGGGGTCCTCCGCGAGATAGGCCCTGACGCGCTCTCTCGCCGTATCCGTGAACGTGACGATCGCCCGGCTGTTCAAGCTGTCTCTCCTGCGGGCGGGTACCGCACGGCGCCGGCTATCGGCCGAGGATGGTCCGGGTCACGAACCACAGGTTCGCGGGCCGCTCGGCCATCCGCCTCATGAAGTACGGGTACCACTCCGTGCCATACGGGACGTAGATCCTTACGTGATACCCCTCCTCGAGCAACCTGACCTGGTAGTCCCGCCGCACGCCGTAGAGCATCTGGAACTCGAACGCCCCGACGTCGAACGCGTGCGACTCCACGTGGCTGCGGGTCGCTTCGATCATGCGGTCGTCGTGCGTCGCAATCGCCACCGGCGGCACCCCGCCCACCGACGGTCGACCGCGGCCCGCCGCGAGAAGACGTCGCATCAGGTGCACGAAGTTGGCGTCGATGTCCTCCTTGCGCGGGTAGGCGATCGAAGCGGGCTCGCTGTACGCACCCTTGCACAGACGCACGGGAGCACCGAGTTGCACGAGCGCGTCGATATCGCTCTCACTCCGGTGCAGGTAGGCCTGAATCACGACGCCGATGTTTCTATGCGTCTCGAACACGCGGCCGAGGAGGTCGAGCGTCGGCTGCGTATGCTGCGAGCCCTCCATGTCGAGCCGCACGAAGGAGCCGGCGGCAGCCGCGGCCTCGACCACGCGCTTGACGTTCCGGACGCACGTCTCGAGATCGATATCCAGCCCGAGCTGGGTCGGCTTGAGACTGATCGTGGCGCTGACTCCGCTCGCCGCGATGCGGGCGAGGCTGGTCTCGTAGGTCACGGCGGCCCGATCGGCCTCCAGCGTGTCGCTGACGCTCTCCCCGAGGTAGTCGAGCGTGACCCGGAATCCCTGCTCGTTGAGATCGCCCGTCACCCCGATGGCGTCCTCGATGGTCTCGCCGCCGACGAACCGGCTCGCCACCCGTCGGGCCGATCGCATCTTCAGCAGAGCCTGTTTGAGTCGATCCCGTTCGCTGAGGAACAGAAGGGACCTACGGAGCATGGACATCCGTGTCGAGGTCGAGGGTCTCGACCGTTCGCCGCAGGTCCGCCGCCGTGAACAGGACGATGGTCTGGAGCCCGGTCGCTTCGATCGCGGCACGGCCCCCCTCTTCCCGGTCCACGAGACCGAGAACGCCGATGACCTCGCCCCTCGCCATGTTCACCGCCTCGCAGGCCTTGAGGGCCGAGCCCCCGGTCGTGATCACGTCCTCGACGATGACCACCCGTGCCCCCGGTTCGAAGCAGCCCTCGATCAGGTTGCCGCGCCCATGCCGCTTGGACCGCTTGCGGACCGAGAACGCGTGGATGGGCGTCCCCTCGCGCCAGCTTTCGGCAGCGATGGCGTAGGCCAGCGGATCGGCCCCCATCGTGAGCCCGCCGATGGCATCGGGCTCGAGTCGGGATTCCCCGATCGCGTCGAGGCCGACTTTGCCGATGAGCACCTGACCCTGAGCGTGCATAGTCGTAGTGCGGCAGTCGATGTAGTAGTCGCTCGTCCGGCCGGAGGCGAGCTCGAACTCACCCAGCCGGAACGAGCGCTCGGCGAGAAGCGCGCAGAGCTGATCCTTTGCTGAGCTCAGAAAACCTCCTCCTGATTGGTTTCGTCACGCGCGACGTGTGGTCAGCCGACTTCGCGGAACGCCTCGCCGGACTCTGCGTCGCAGGCCGCGCACAGACCGTACAGCTTGAGCTGACGGGTGAGGACGTGGAACCGGTGTGCGCCGGCGATCTCGCGCTGAAGTCCATCGAGCTCGCTCCGTTGAAACTGGATCACCTCGCCGCAACCCGTGCAGATGAGGTGGTCGTGGTGAGCGCTCCCGACCTGGGTCTCGTAGCGTTTGAACCCCTCGTCGAAATCATGCTCGGCCGCGAGCCCCACCGTGACCAGGAGGTTGAGCGTCCGATACACCGTCGCCTTCCCCACGCGGTGCCCCGCTGCGCGCAAGCGCTCGGTCACCTCATCGGCCGACAGGCGCCCCCCCGACTCGAACAGAGCCCTCGCCACCGCCTCGCGCTGGTGCGTGAACGGGAGATGGTTCGCCTGGAGGGCCGCGCGGAACAGCGCCGCCATGATCGAGGCGCAGCCGTGCGGAGGCCGGGGCTGGACGAACGGATTCATATCGTACGTGAGACGGCTCCTCGGCCGGACGTGGCGCTGTGTGGGCCCGGCGCGCGACACGAGCCCGGTATCAACGGGTTGAGAACATACGGTCAGCGCAAACTAGTCACAGCATCCTATGCGTTCAACCAACCCGCTTCGAAGCTGTCGCGAGCCTGTCGCAGGACGCGATCGACCGGAGATCCGGTCGTGGGTGTGAGAAAGCGGTCGGAGAAGCCGTTCAGGGCCCGCCGCATGGGCTTGAAGGCCCGTGCGGCCTCGCGAAACAGCCCGTCGAGCTCCTGCCGACGGGCGAACGGGTCGTCGGCGGCGAGCGAGAACCCCGTCTGCCCCATCTCCTCGTAGTAGTCGAGACCCGGACCGCCCTTCCGGTGGACGCGGGTCGCGATCCAGTCGGGGAAGAGACCCGAGAGCCAGAGCGACAGGTTGCCGAGATGCGCCCGCAGCAGGAAGGCGCGTCTCCCGTCCACTTCCGGGAGCCGCTCGATGATATCGACGAGGTAGCGGAACTCCTGGTCGTCGTGCTCGGCGATCCGGTATGGCCGTTGCGGAGCGCCGAAGTGGACGAACAGTGAGGCCAGGTAGTCGGCGAGGAGCCGACTCTCGACCCCCGCGTCGAGCAGGCTCCGGCGGAGAAGGACGTAGGAGAGCAGCGGCAGCGGGACCTGGCTGATGCCGTCTCCCTCGGAAAGGGCGTGCGCGGCGCTCGGGTGATCCAGCAGGGGATCGATGCCTCGATCTGCCAGCCAGTGCTCGCACTCCGCCTCATCCACGCCCGCGCGAGCGAGCAAATGGACCAGAATCGCCCCTTCCGGGCGACCGAACGAAGATCTCACATCCGGCAGAATCATCATGCCCTCCCGGACCCCCGGCGCATTCCGGCCAGTTCGGTGTACCCTCCGCGACCACGACACCCTGCACCTCCCGTGCCGATCGACTAACTTTGATACCCTGCACGGGAAACGATGATCTTTCGGGTCGGCGGTTCGACTCGTTTCGGAGGCGACCATGCGGAGGAAGCACCTTGTCGCCGGCACGGCCGGCGCGCTCGTCCTGGGCGCGCTGACCAGCGGCTGCGCGACGGACGGGGCGAACGGCGAGGACCTCGGGGGCAGGGGGGAGCCCATCCAGGAGACCGGCGGGGGTGACCAGGCCGAGGCCCCGGGCGAGTTGGTCCCGATCCGGGTCGGCGGCATCGAGATCCAGGTCGAGATCGCGGACAGCGAGGCGGAGCGCTCGCGCGGGCTCATGTTCAGGGAGTCGCTGCCCGAGAACCAGGGGATGCTGTTCGTCTACGACACCCAGCGCGAGACGCTGGGCTTCTGGATGCGGAACACGCTGATCCCGCTCGATATCGCGTACGCCGACCGCGAGGGCCGGATCGTGGACATCCGGCAGATGGAGCCTCGGGACGAGCGAACCGTGTCGTCCGCCGCCCCCGCCATGTACGCGCTCGAGATGAACCAGGGGTGGTTCGAGAAGAACGGGGTCCGCGTCGGGGACCGAATCGAGTTCTGAGCGTGACACCTGCGCCCGAGACGTCGGGAACCCCGAGCGGCCATCGGACGGAGCGCGACTCCATGGGGGAGATGCACATCCCCGCGGACAGGCTGTACGGGGCCCAGACCGAACGCGCCCGGCAGAACTTCCCGATATCCGGTCTCAGGTTCGGCCGCCGCTTCATCGAGGCGCTGGGCGCTATCAAGCGGACGGCCGCGCGGGTCAACGAGGATCTCGGCCTTCTCGATCACGATCGCGCAGAAGTCATCCGGCGGGCCGCCGCCGAGGTGATGGAAGGCAAGCTGGACGACCACTTCGTGCTCGACATCTTCCAGACGGGGTCGGGCACCTCGACGAACATGAACGCGAACGAGGTGATCGCGAATCGCGCCATCCAGCTAATGGGAGGCGTCGTCGGGTCCCGTGAGCCGGTACACCCCAACGATCACGTCAATATGGGCCAGTCATCGAACGACGTGATCCCGACCGCCACGCACGTCGCGTCGCTCGTCGCGATCGAGCACGAGCTCCTTCCGGCCCTCGAGCATCTGCGCGTCGCCCTCGCCGGCAAGGCGGCGGACTTCGACCACATTCCCAAGGCGGGACGTACCCACCTCCAGGATGCGACACCGATCCGGCTCGGTCAGGAGTTCGGCGGGTACGCGAGCCAGCTCGAGCACGGAATCCGTCGGGTCCAGTTCGTGCGCGAGTCACTGGGGGAGCTGGCGATCGGTGGCACGGCGGTCGGCACCGGGATCAACACCCACCCGGAGTTCGGCCGTCGCATGGCAGCCGCGTTGTCCGAGCTGCTCTCGTTCGAGTTCAGGGAAGCCAGAAACCATTTCGAGGCGCAATCGGCCCGGGACGCGGTGGTCGAGACGAGCGGGGCGCTGCGGACGGTGGCGGTCAGCCTGACGAAGATCGCCAACGACCTGCGCTGGTTGTCCTCGGGTCCGCGGACCGGGCTCGGAGAGATCGAGTTGCCCGCCGTGCAGCCGGGGTCGTCGATCATGCCCGGGAAGGTCAACCCCGTGATGGCGGAGTCCGTGTGTCAGGTCTGCGCCCAGGTGATCGGCAACGACGCGGCGATCGCAGTGGGTGGGTTGTCGGGCAATCTCGAGCTCAACGTCATGATCCCGGTCATGGTGCACAATCTTCTCGAGAGCATCCACATACTCGCGACGGTGTCGGTGGAGTTCGCCGAGCGCTGCGTGAAGGGCATCACGGCCAACGAAGCCAGGTGCGTACGGAACGCCGAGTCGACGGCCGCGCTGGCCACGGCGCTCGCCCCGGTGATCGGATACGACAAGGCGGCGGAGGTCGCGAAGCGGTCGCTGAAGGAGGATCGGACCCTCCGGGAGCTGATCCTCGAGGAAGGACTCGTCAGCTCGTCGGATCTGGACCGGATCCTCGATTTTCGCGCGATGACGGAGCCCGGCACCGCCTGACCGAGCGAGGGCGTCAGGGTTCGGGCTCGTCCACCAGGGCGCTGCGCTCGGGCACCAGACGATTCACGATGTAGTCGGCGAGATGGTAGATCTCGACATCATCCGCCTTCCGGATGAGCCAGTCCCCGCCGTCGTCGGCGATCAGGCGGAGCGAGAGCACGAGGTCGCGATCCGTCACATCGCCCGCCGCTTCCGCGAAGATGTCGACCTCGATGTCCGGGTTCGTGAAGTCGGCCGCCGCCGCCTCCTCATCCGTCGGGAAGCCGGTGGCTCCGATCGCGGCGAGCGTCCGGAGCGCCCCGGCCACGGCGCTCGTGTCCGCCGGGGCTCCGTCCACCTGCCAGATGCCCGGCGCACGGCGGATCACGAGCTCGTCGTCCCCGCGCCGAATGAAGATCTCGCGCACCGTCGCGGTGTCGACCCTCGCGATCGCGCGATCCCGCCACCCGTCGCGGTCCCGGCCGAGATACCCGCCGGCAGGACCCTCGAGGCGGAACACCGCGTCCGCTCCAGGCTGCCGGACGAAGTAGCCCCCCGCGGCCAGATCCCTCTTGCCGAGGTGAAAGCCGAGCGGGCCACCGGCCTCCGTATACACCTCGACGAGCCGACCGGAGTCCGCCGACACTCCCATCGCGAAGTGATTGCCGGGATTTCGGGCGACGAGCAGATCCGATCCGAGATCGACGATCACGTCCAGCAGATTGGCGACCTTCGCCGAGTCGGCCCGGAACCCGTCCACCGTCCACCCGGTCGTGGTCCGTTCGAGCCTCACCGTATCGTGCTCGGGGCGGAGGATCACGTCGACGCGCGTGGGTGGGTCCGGTAGCTGGAACACGAACCCCCCGCTCACCGACAGCGTACCCCGGCCCTCGTCTCCTCCGAAGACCCGTGGGAGCAGGTACAGGAGAACGGCCACACCGAGAAGCACGCCGATCAGCTTCAGCTGCTTCGGGCTCACAGGATCGCTCCGCCCGGCATGTAGGCCATTTGATGGGCGCGGCGGCGCCTCGCGAGCCGCAGGATACCGAACGCCACGAACAGCAGCGGTACGCCGATCAGGTTTCCGTACTGCGCGGCATCCCTGGCGAACGTGCTCTGCCACACGAGGATCGGCGGGGCGCGATCCTTCGAACGGATCGCGATCAGCGCCTCGTCCTCGGCGAGCCAGTCGACGGCGTTCTGGACAAACTGCAGATCGGCCGCGCCGCCCGGGGACCCCCGGATGACCTCATCGATCGCCAGCGCCGGAGAGCCGCCCACGACGAGACGGGTTCCCGAGTCGTCGCTGTAGGCCACCGCCACGACCCGTGGCGACACATCGTCGGGGCCCACCAGCGCCTGCCAATCCTGCTCGATGTCGACCGAGACGGGGGCGGGGAAGGCGCCCCCGAGATCCGTGGTCACGAGAAGGCGGGTCACCCGGGCCGAGTCGGCCTCCGCGAGATCGAGCGGGCTCGCCCAGCGCAGCGGGACCGGATTCCCGCCCTGCACAACGATGTGATCGGAACCGACCTGCGCCACCGGCCACAGCGGGTACCGCCTCGCGACCCGAAGACCGCCCGATGTCGGGAGCGACACCGTCTCGTGGGCCGCGAGGTCGAACACGACCGACGGCGTGAGGCCGATCCCGTAGGGACGCAGGATCTCGTCGAGCGTGGGGTCGACGGCCGGAATGGCCGAGAACGACCTCTGATCGATGCGAACGCCGAGCTGGAGCAACAGCAGGCTGCCCCCGTTCCCCAGATAGTCCGAGATCAATCTGCCCTCGAAGGGCTGGAGCGGCGCCTCGGCTCCGACACTGACGACCACGTCGATGGAATCCGGAATCGCGGTCATCGACGAGTCCATCGCGATCTCCTCGACCCGATACTCGTCCCGCAGGCGAGCCGAGACCAGCTGCATCTCGTTGTCGGGTCCGCGCTCGCCGTGACCGGTGAGGAGGCCGACCGTCGGCCGCGTCTCGGAGGTCAGCGATCGGATCATCGAGGCCAACCGGTACTCGAGCCCGGATATCTGCTGGACGAGCGGGATGACCTCGCTCTGGCCCCCATACTGGACAGCGATCCCCAGGTATCCATCCCGGACCGACATCTCGTCCTCGCCGATCACGTTGAACCGGACCGGGTTGATCCGGAGCGTGTTGGCTTCCTGCTGCGCGTCCGGGTCGGACGTGGGATCGACCTGTACGAGGTTGACGTTCGCGCCGCCGGCCGCCGCGAAGTCCTTGAGGAGGTCCTCGATGTCGCGCTTCCAGGGCGCGATCTCCGGGGGCACTTCGTCCGACCGGAAGAACTTGATCGTCAGGACGTCATCGACCGAGCGCAACAGATCGCGCGCCGCCGGAGACAGCGTGAACAGCTTGCCGGGAGTGAGGTCGAGACGGCCGCGGAGCTGGCCGCCGGCGAGGGCCGTGAACACCGAGAGCGCCACGAGCGCCAGCGCCCCGACGCGCAGTCGCCGGTAGGCCGAGCGCGCCCGGCTCAGACGCTCGCTCATCAGGGAGAAATAGGTGAGCGACAGGAACGCCGCCGTCACCGCAAGAAAGTACAGGACGTCGCGCACATCGATCACCCCGCGCGCCACGTTCTGGAAGTGCCCGAGGATGCCGAGTCGGCTCGCGATCACCGCGAGCGGCGCTGGCAGCCCGAGCACCACGACGTCCAGCCCGATCAGAAACAGCGCGAAGGTGATCGTGACGCCGAGGATGAACGCGGTGACCTGGTTCCGGGTGAGCGACGATGCCCACAGGCCGATCGCGACCAGGGCCGCCGCCAGAAACGCCGAGCCCACGTACTGGGCGAGGATCACCCCGCCCTGCAGATCCGCCGCTGGCGCGAGACCGAGCGGTACCCCGAGCGTCCCCGCGAGCGCTATCGACAGAAACAGGAAGACGCCGGTGAACTTTCCGAGCAGGAACTCGACCACCGAGATCGGCTGCGCGAGAACCAGCTCCAACGTCCCCCCGCGACGCTCCTCGGCCAGCGATCGCATGCTAATGGCCGGGATGAAGAACAGGAACAGCCACGGCAGCAACCCCACCATCGGCCGGAGCGACGCCTCGTTGGACACGTACGCGTCGCGGAAGAAAAAGAAGAAGTTCACCCCGAGAAACACGACGAGGAGGATGTACGCCGTCGCGTGGTCGAAGTACCCGGCGAGCTCACGCCGCGCGACCGTCCAGACACGCCGGATCACCGTGTCGCCTCCTCGTCGTCGGCGATCTCGGGTCGCGGGGGCCCGCCGGCCTCGGCGTCCCCGCCGGCCTCCCCGTCCTCCCCGGGCCCGCCGGCCTCCGCGTCCCCGCCGGCCTCCCCGTCCTCCCCGGCAGGCCTGGCGATCGTGAGCTGCCGGAACAGGTCCTCGAGACTTTCCTGCTCGAGGTGGAGCTCCCACAGGGGCCAGCCGCGCTCCGCCGCGAGCGCGAAGATCTCGCGCCGGGGATCGGCCTCGCCTCGGCCGCGGACCACGAGCCGCGTCCGCCCCCCGGGGCCGGGCGCCGACTCCGCGTCAGCGACGCTCGCGAGCGACCCGAGCGCGCGGGTCGCGTCCGTCCCGTCCGCCTCGATCTCCACGCTGATCCTGGCCCCGCGGTGCGCCGACTGGACGAGCTCTTCGACCGACCCGTCCGCGACGATCTGGCCGCGGTTGATGATCACGACCCGCGAGCACGTCTTCTGGACTTCCTGCATCACGTGCGTGCTCAGGAGCACGGTACGCTCGGCCCCCAGCGCGGTGATCAGGTTGCGGATCTCCACCCGCTGGTTCGGGTCGAGCCCCTCGGTCGGCTCGTCGAGAATGAGGATCTCGGGCTCGGACAGGATCGCCTGCGCCAGGCCGACGCGTTGCCGGAATCCCTTCGAGAGCTGGTCGATGGGCCGGTAGTAGTACTCCTCGATCCCGGTCTGCGCGACCACGACATCCGTCCTGGCCCCGATCCGTTCGCGGCTCATCCCCCTGAGCCGGCCCATGAACGTGAGATACTCGCCGACGAGCATGTCGGTGTACAGCGGATTCGTCTCCGGCAGATACCCGATCCGGCCACGGAGCTCGGCCGGCTGATCGACGACCTCGATACCGTCGATTCGGATCGAGCCGGCATCGGGCTCCAGGTACTGCGTGAGGAGCCGCATCGTGGTCGTCTTTCCGGCGCCGTTGGGCCCCAGAAACCCCACGACTTCGCCTCGATCGATGGCGAAGCTCACGCCATCGACCGCGCGTACGCCGTCGAATGCCTTCACGACGTCTGTCAGAGCGACGAGAGACATGGTTGTCGGGATCGCGCGTTCGCGCTCGGGTTACATCGGTGACCATTCCGGAACCGACACCGCAGATCGGCTGCGAAACTAGGCCGGGCCGGTCTTCAGTCAAGCGAGGCGGGACACCAGGTCCCCGTGCAGGTACATTCGCGTCGGGTCGCGGCCGAGCCCGCGATTCGCGCGGACGTTTCGGCTCGCGCGGCCCGAGATCGAGGAGGGATGCAGGTGGGGACCAGCGGTCAGCGGCCGGTCGGGTCGGCGTTCGCCGACGCCGGAAGGCGCACCCTCGGGCTGATCCTCATCGCGCTGGTCGTCATCCCGGTGTTCCGCACCCTCGACCAGTCGGACTTCATGAGCGGGCTGATGGCCGCGTCCGGCGCGGAGCACTGGCGCTACACCTGGGCCGGATTCGCCCTCGTGTTCGCGGTCTCGGCGCTTCTGGCGGCGTTCAGCGGGGATCGCGTCTCGCGTGTGTGGGAGGCGACAGCGCGTACGATCGCGCGGCCACCCACGCGGCTGTTCGCCGCCGGCGTCGGGGTGGCGGGCGCGGTGCTCACGGCCTGGGTCGCGTTCGGAGTGCTCGACGGCCGGACCGTGCTCAACGACGCCAGCGTCCAGCTCGTCCAGGCCCGCTATTTCGCCGCGGGCCACCTCGCCGGCCCGCCCCTGGCGCTGCCGGAGTTCTGGGCGATCCAGTTCATGGTCCAGACGGCGGCGGGCTGGGTGTCTCAATACCCTCCCGGTCACGCCGCCCTCCTCGCGGCGGGGATGCGCCTCGGCGGCGCGTGGATCACGATGGCGGCGGCTACCGGCGCCATGGGAGCTCTCCTCGTCGTCTCGTTCGAGCGTCTGTTCCCCGAGCGCATCGCGCTGGCGAGGGCAGCGGCGCTCCTCGCGACGGGGAGCCCGCTCCTGCTGGGTCTGTCGGCCGGATACATGAGCCACGCAACGCTCGCGGCCGCCGCCGCGCTGGCGCTGTACCTCGGTCTGCGGGCACAGTCCGGGTCGATCCTCTGGGCCCTGGCCGCCGGCGCCGCCGTGGGTCTGATGGTGATGCTGCGTCCCGTCTCAGGGCTTCTGATCGGCGTGACGGTCACCGCGGCGGCGTGGCTCGGGGTCGAGCGCGCCGAGCCGGGCAGCACGCCACTCGGGCGGCGTCTCATGGCCTGGGTCGCGGGCGGGATTCCGTTCGCGCTCGGGTTCGGGTGGTTCAACAACCGATTCTTCGGGAGTCCGCTCACCC
>Ga0302046_10002707_pt1 | contig 16415 bp, 15 predicted proteins | sample RVTome_11_FD_200261 | JGI IMG/M metagenome (GOLD analysis project Ga0302046, IMG submission 200261) | Soil microbial communities from uranium-contaminated site in the Upper Colorado River Basin, Wyoming, United States - RVT147D111 (version 2) ...
TGCCCACCGGGCAGCTCCCGGTGATGATCGAGTTGCTGAACGCGAATGGAGCGGGCTGGTCCGGCACGATCGACATCCCCATCCAGGGGATCCGCGGCCTCGCGCTGTCCGAGATCACGTTCGACGGCAAGGCGGTGATGATCAAGATGCCGGGGATGCCGGGGAACCCGGTGTTCAACGGATCGCTGGCCGATGACGGCCAGAGCATCTCGGGGAACTACGTCCAGGGCCAGGGAGTGTTCCCGTTCAGCTTGGAGCGCAAGGTCGAGCCCCACGACCGCGACGACCTGACGGCGCTGTACGCGCCGTGGGAGCAGGCCGGAGTCCCGGGCGAGGGGCTGGCGGGCACGTGGCGTGCCCTCATGGTCCTGGGCCCGGCCAAGCTGCGCATGAACCTCAACGTCTCGAAAGGCGACGACCCCGTCCTGACCGCCACGGTGGACAGCGTCGATCAGGAGTCCCCGGGCATCCCCGCGGCGTCGATCTCGCTCGGGGGCGACGGCGGCCGAACCGTCACGTTCTCGATACCGGTCGTGGGCGCCACCTACGAAGGCACGCTCAGCGAGGACGGATCCGAGATCGACGGCACGTGGAAGCAGGGCGGTGTGGGGATGACCCTGAAGTGGCGCAGGGCCGCGGCTTGAGGGGGGCAACTTGCCACCCCTCCCTCGGATCGCCGCGCGCACGGTGAGGATCGAGCCGGCCTCACGCCTGGCGCGTGTACTGGATCTCCATCCCCCTGAACTCCTGCCCACCCTTCGAGAAGAACATCTCCAGCTTGTGCCTGTCGTTGTCCTGCAGGGTTATCACGGAGCGCTTGGAGATCGTGTCGCCGGTTTGCGGGTCGGGCATCTGACCGTGCATGGTCCACACCTTGCCCGAGGCGTCCAGCGTGCCGGAGTCGCTTTGCATGATCGAGCTGACGTTGTCGATCCAGAATCCCTCGTAGCGCTTCACGGTCTGGTTGTAACCCCAGAATCCGCGACCTTCGAAGCTCGGGAACGGGCCCGGGCTCGGGTCGCCCTTGTAGGTGTGGCGCAGGAACAGCCCGCCGAGGTCGAGCGTGTTGGTCATCGTCCCGGTCGAGACCATGGGGTCGCCGGGACCCATCCACAACTTGACCTGCGCGCGAAACGTCCCGACGAACGGCTTGAACCGTGCCTGCTCCGGCCCGGGCTGGTGCATCGTCATGCCCGGGGATTTGTCGTCGCTCATGTCTGCCTCCCGAAAAAGTGGATCGTGCAAGGCGCCCGACCGTGGGCCCAATCGGAAGATTGTACCTCACGACCGCTCGGGACGGGTGGGTCGCGCCACCGCACGCCGAACGGCGGTGTACCCTCCCGGTGGTGTTCGAGGAGGAAGGAACCGGTTTGACCCTGTGGATCGACGGCGACGCCTGCCCCCGCCCGGTGCGGCGCATCGTGTTCCGGGCCGCGGAGCGCGTGCAGGCGCCGGCGGTCCTGGTGGCCAACAGCGGGGTGTCGGTGCCGCGCTCGAACTGGATCCGGACCGTCCGCGTCAAGAAGGGCTTCGACGTTGCCGACAACCACATCCTGAAGGAGTCGTCTCCCGGGGACGTGGTGGTCACCTCGGACCTCCCGCTCGCCGCCGAGCTGGTCGCGCGCGGGGTGCACGTCCTGTCGCCGCGGGGAGAGACGTTCACCGAAGACAACATGGCGGACCGCCTGGCGACGCGCGACCTGCTGCAGGAGCTGCGGGACGTCGGGGCGATCACCGGGGGCGGGCCGCCCGCGTTCGGTGACGCGGACCGCAACGCGTTCGCCAACGCGCTCGACCGGCTGCTGGGCCGTCTGCGCGCCGGCCCCTGACGGCCGCTACGACGCGCCGCCGGGGCCTCCGAACCGGATCCGGAACTCCGTCCCGCCGTCCTCGACGTTGCGGAGATCGAAATCGAATCCGTGCTGCGTCAGGACCTCGCGAGTCAGCGTCAGTCCGATGCCCTGGCCCCGGGGCTTGGTGGTGAAGAACGGCGTGAACAGGTGATCCCGGGCCTCCTCCACGATTCCCGGCCCCGTATCGCGGATCGCGAGACACGGACGCCGTCCGGCGTTCGACAGCGACACCGTGATCCTGCCGTCGTGTCCGATGGCCTCGATCGAGTTGCGCAGCACGTTGACCAGGACCTGCTCGATCTGGTTCTTGTCCAGGTCGACGGGGGGGAACGACCGCGGCGGCACCCACAGCAGCTCGATTCCTCGCCGCTCCAGCTCCGGGCGCAGCAGCAGCGCCATGTCTCCCAGCAGCTCGCGCAGATCGCACGGGCGCCGCGCGGGTGGAGGGATGCGCACGACGTCGGCGAGGGCATTCATGAACGAGTTGAGATGCAGCAGGCGCGTCACGGCGGCGGCGACGGCGTGGTCGTATTCCTCGCGGTCGGCGTCGGCCAGGACCTTGCCGTAGCCCTGCAACGACTCGAGCAACGAGCGCACCGCGCCGACCGAGTTGTTGACCTCGTGCGACATCATCCGGATCAGCTTGTCGTAGGCGGCCTTCTCCGAAGCGTGCAGCTCCTCGGTCAGCTCCTCGAGCAGGAAGAAGGCGCGGGGGAAACCGCGGTCGTAGAACGAGGCCCGTCCGCACTTCAATCGGCGACTGCCCCCGCGCAACGACAGCACCGTGGACGCACCGTCCTCGAGCCCGGAGAGCGCTTCGCCGAACGGCTCCGGCAGCTCGCTCACGGGCCTCCCGACCCACGTCCCGGCCGGCTCTCCGAGGAGGCGCGCCGCGCACGGATTGACGCCGCTCAGCTTGCCGTCGTGATCGAGCGTCAGCACTCCGACCGGCGAGGCCCTCAGGATCTCGTCGAGGAACAGGTTCTGCTCCTCGAGCCGCAGGCGCTCCTCGCGCAACCGATCGACCATGCGGTTGTAGATCCGCACGAGCTGGTCCATCTCGGTCTGACCGACCTCCCGGAAACGTGTCGTGAAATCCTGCTCCCGCATCAGCTCGGCGCCGGTGCGGATCAACTGGAGCGGCACGAAGAACGACGACAGCAGACGGTAGCCGACGATCGCCGAGGCCACGAACGCGACCTCGAAGATCAGGAGCAGGACCGGGCGGTCGTGCAGCGCCCACACCGCGATGCTTCCCAGGGCGACGTGTACCACGATCAGGTAGACGAGGATCTTGGCGCGCAGGCTCATCAGGTCAGCCGGTGCTTCTCGATGCGCCGATAGAGCGCCGCCCGGCTCAGCCCCAACGCCTCGGCGGCGCGCGAGACGTTGCCCTCGTAGTGCCGCAGGCAATTGGCGATCATCACGCGCTCCATCTCCTCGAGGGTCATCGACCCGGGCCGGGGCAACGCCTCGTCCCGCGGCTCGCCCAACTGCAGCCGGGCCAGTACGTCGAGGTCGCGGTCGTCCACCCGTTCGCCGTCCAGCACCAGGACAGCGCGCTCCACGGTCTGCTCGAGCTGCCGCACGTTACCCGGCCACGGCTGCCGCAACAGCCAGCCCTCGGCGCGCGCGGTCAGCTCCGCGGGCCCGCGGCGATAACGCTCGGCGCAACGCGCCAGGAAGTGCCGCGCCAGAGGAACGATGTCCGCCGTCCGCTCCCGCAGGGCCGGAACCCTCACCGTGATGAGGTTGAGGCGATAGAGCAGGTCCTCCCGGAACGAGCCGTCCGCGACCGCCTTGGCCAGATCGCGATGCGTGGCGGAGACCACGCGCACGTCGGCGGACCGCGTCACGCTCGAGCCGAGGACCTCGTAGGTGCGATCCTGCAAGACCCGCAGCAGCTTGACCTGCGAGCTGGGATCGAGGTCGCCGACCTCGTCGAGGAAGATCGTCCCGCCGTCGGCGACCTCGAAGCGGCCCTGGCGCCCGGAGCGCGCATCCGTGAAGGCGCCACGCACGTGGCCGAACATCTCGCTCTCGAACAGCGTGGACGAGATCCCGCCGAGGTTGACCTTCACGAACGGGCGCCCGCGCCGGCGGCTGTTGCCGTGGATGGCCTCGGCCACGAGCTCCTTGCCGGTGCCGGACTCGCCGGTGATCAGCACCGACGCCTCGGTCGGGCTCACGCGGCACACGACATCGAGCATCCGCAGGAACTCGGGGTCCTCTCCCACCAGGGCGCCGAGCTCGTGGCGCGCGTCGAGATCCGCGCGGCGCGGCGGCGGGCGGAGGGCCAGGTCGCGCACGGGATCCGCCGCGAGGCTCAGGACCGTCTCGACCGACTGCATCACATGGGTGTTGGACCACGGTTTCGTGATGAAGTCCGACGCCCCCAGCTTGACCCCTTCGACCGCCAGCGAGATCGAACCCCACGCCGTGATCAGGATCACGGGAACGTCGGGGCGCGCCTCGCGTATCCGGCGCAGCAGGCTCAGCCCGTCGCGGCCGCTCGTGTCGCGCGAGAAGTTCATGTCCTGGAGGACGAGGTCGAACCGCCGCCCGCGCAGGAGCGCCAGCGCCTCCTCGGGCCCGCCCGCCGACTCGCTGGCGTGACCGTTCTGCCTGAGCAGCAGGTCCAGCGAGGTGACAACCGAGGGGTCGTCGTCGACGATCAGGATCATCGCTTCACTCGTAGTGCAGCGCCTCGGCGGGGTGGACGCGGGTCGCCGTCCATCCGGGGTACAAGCCGCAAAAGCCCGCGAGGCCCAACATGAACACGGCCGACGCGAGCAGGGCCAGGAGCACGATGTCGAACGACAGGAACGAGAACGCTCCGATGAGCGGCACCTGGATCGCCAGCAGCCCGCCCACGATGACCCCCAGTGAAGCGGTGATCATCACCTCCGCGACGATCTGGCGCTGGATGTTCGACCGCCGGGCCCCCGTCGCCCTGCGGAGTCCGATCTCCCGCGTCCTGCGGGTCACATTCTGCCACATCACGCCGATCAACCCGAGAACGACCATGGCCAGCAGGAACGCCGCGATGAGCCCGATGATCGTGAGCGGAACGAGAATCTGCCGCAGCTGGGACTCTCGCGAAACGGCGAGCGGCTTCACCGTGAACGTCCACGTTCCCGCGATGCCCTGGAGGCGCGCGAGCAACGGCTCCTCGAAGTCGGCGCTCGTGCCGGGCGCGAGCCGGATCAGCAGCGTGTCGAGCGGCGCCCCGTCGTCACGCTGCTCGCAGGCAGGCCGAAAGAAGAACGAGACGGGCTGCGCGAGATCGCCTCCGCGACGGAACTCGGAGATCACGCCCACCACGCGGCGCTCCTTCGAGCCCTTGGTCTCGTCGTCCCGTTCCATCAAGACTCGCCCCACGGGATCCTCGTCGCCGAACGCGAGCGTCGCGAGCCGAGCGGTGATCACCGTCGGCTCCCAGTCCAGGGCGCTGTCCTGCTCCTCGAACCAGCGGCCCTGGATCAGATCGAGCTGCAACACGTCGCTGTAGCTCTGCGCGACCGCGGCGGACTCGGCTTCGAGCTCCCGCCCGTCGATGTCCCACGTGGAGGAAGTGATGCTGCTCGAGAACGGTGCATTGTCCCCGGCGGCGACCGCCACGACCTCGGGCAGGGTCCGCGCCTCGTCGGCCAGCCGCCGAAAGGTCGCCGCCGAGCCGGCGTCCCACGAGCCATAATCGTTCGCTCCTCGATCGACCGAGACGGACCACACGTCGTCGTACCGGTAGCCGAGAGGGCTGCCGTACAGAACGCCGAGCTCGAGGCCCGCGGCCACGAGCGCGAACACGACCAGGAACGAGAACAGGATCTCCACCATGATCAGGGCGTTGGTCCTCTTGCGGTTCCAGACCATCTTGAACAGGTGCCGGATCATCGCGTCCTCCCATGCAGAGCTTCGACGGGATGCAGGCGCGACATGCGCCAGGCCGGATAGGCTCCGGACAGGATGCCGAACACGAGCGCCAGTCCGAGACCGTACGAGAACACGCGGAAGTTGAGGCTCAGCTCCCCGTACGGAACGAAGTCGGCATTGCGGAGCACTTGGAGCGCCAGCGCCGACAGGACCAGGCCGACCGCTCCTCCGATCACGGTCAGCACGACGCTCTCGACGAGAAACTGCCCGACGAGGGTCCACGACGAGGCACCGAACGCCTTGCGCACCCCGATCTCCGACGACCGCTCCAGAATCCGGCTGAGGCTGAGATTGACCAGGTTCAGAACCGGGAGCGACATGAACAGTACCGCGAGCACTCCCAACAACAAGGTGAACTTCCCCGTCGCAGCCGAACCCCAGGGATCGCCCACGAGGTCCCGGGCGATCTGCTCGAAGCGCGTGCATGCGATGCTCTGGACCGTGTCGAAGCGCTCAGGGTCGGGGAGCTCGGCCGTCTCGAGGCGGCTCTGGAACTCCTCCTTGATCCGAGGGATCGCGGCCCGATCCCGCGCCAGGATGATGCCGCTGAACCCGCCGGCCCAGCTCTCGCGATAGGCGCTGGACTTGGATGTCCCGATCGGCACCCAGATCTCGGAGAAGCACGCCATGCGGACGAACGCAACGTCGCGCACGACGCCGACCACCGTGAACGCCTGCCCCTCGGCTCGCAACGTCCGCCCGACCGCATCCCCCCCGCCGAAGAACCGCTCCCGGGTCGTGTCGTTGATGACGGCGACGAAGTTGCCCAGCCGATCGTCTTCGGCGTTGTACGGTCCGCCCTCCAGGAAATCGAAGTCCATGATCTCCCAGAACGCTCCGTCGGTTCGGCGCAGATAGGACTCGACCTTGCGACCGTCGAGGAACGAGGCGACCTTCTCGGGGTCCGAGACGATCGAGAAGCTCTCCGCGCCGGGAAGGTCGCGCGCGAAAAGGTCGAGCAGGCCGTAGCCGGGGTCGCCGGTGGTGGTTATCGTCGGCCCCGCCATTTTCACGAGGTCGATCGTGAGGATCCGGTCGAGCTTCGACTCGGGAGGGTTCGGGAAAACCGTGTTGTCGAGCATCGCCGAGCCCAGCATCAGGATCGTCAGGGTGAAGGCGATGCCGAACAGGCTCACAAAGGTGTAGAACTTCCTGCGCAGCAGGACCTTGATCGCGATCTTGAGATAGTTGTTCAGCACGCCGGCCTCATTGCACCTGGCGCCCGTCGAAGATGCGCACCGTGCGATGCGTGCGCTCCGCGAGACGGGGATCGTGGGTCACCATGACGACGGTCGCCTTGCCGTCGCGGTTCAGGTCCTCGAGGATCTGCATGACCTCCTCGCCCATCCGGCTGTCGAGATTCCCGGTCGGCTCGTCGGCCAGCAGCAGGCGGGGCTTCCCGACGATGGCCCGCGCGATGGCGACGCGTTGCTGCTGACCCCCCGAGAGCTGTGACGGGAAGTGGTGCACGCGCGAGGACAGTCCCACGCGGTCGAGCGCCTGGAGCGCCATCCTGCGTCGCTCGGCGGCCCCGAGCCTGCGGTACAGCAACGGGATCTCGACGTTGTCCAGCACCTTGAGGTCCTGGACCAGGTGGAACTCCTGGAAGACGAAGCCGACCTTCTCGTTGCGCAGCCGCGCGACGTCCCGATCGCGATAGCTCGCGATCGCGTCGCCGTCGAACCGAATGCTGCCCGAGGTCGGTTCGTCGAGCAGCCCCATGAGGTTCAGCAGCGTCGACTTGCCGCAGCCCGAGGGCCCCATCACGGAAACGAACTCGCCGTCCGCGATGTCGAGGCACACCGCGTCGAGCGCCAGCGTCTCGATGCGGTCCGTGCGGTACACCTTGCTCACGTCCTGCAGTTGCACCATCGTTTCCTCTCCTGTCCTCCCGGAGGAGGCGCGGTCACTTCAATCGGATCTCCCGGGCGTGCAGGTAATCCCGCATGTCCGAGAGGATGATCTCGTCACCCTCGTTCAGGCCCTCGACGACCTCGTAGCACTCGTGCCCGATCATGCCGAGCCGGACGTCCGCGCGCACCGCGTGATCGCCCTGCACCACGAACACCTGGTGCCGCTCGCCGCCCTGCCCGACCCACGGGCCGCGCGGAGCCTTCAGAGCCTCGGCCTTCGAGGCCGTGATCACCAGGACGTCGACCCGCAGGTTGTGGCGCAGGGCGGGGTGCGACGGATCGTCGAGGTCGACCGCGAAGCGCACGGCCCCGGACTCGACCGTGGGCAGCACGCGGGACAACCGCCCGCCGAGCGGAACCCGATCGACGATCACGCGAACCGGCTGTCCCGGCTCGAGGCGCGAGGCGTACGCGTCCGAGACTGTGGCCTCGACCCGGAACGAGGCCAGGTCGGCGATGCGCGCCAGGACGTCGCCGCGCGCGAGCGCTGCGCCCTCCTGGTCCGCGACCCACGTCAATACCCCCGCGACCGGCGTGCGCGTCGTCGCGAGATCGAGCTGGCGGCGCGTGTCCGCGATCTCCTTGCGCAGGATGCTGCCGTCGAGCGCCAGGCGCTCGATCTTCGCTTCGTGGTTGCGCCGCGCGGCCTCGATCTCCTCCTCGGAGCGGCGGAGCTGGATCCGTGCCTTCTCGAGCTCGACCTCCGCCTGCCTGAGCGCCTCCTCCGAGATCAGGCCGTCCGCGTCGAGCTTGCGTGCCTGCTCCAGGCGGTAGCGGGCGATCTCGAGGTCGAGTCCCTGGGTCTCGAGACGGCTGTGCAGCCCCGCCAGGCGGTCGTCGAGTTCGAGCCGCTGCTGGGCCCGGTCGTTGTCGTTCTGCGCCAGTCGCTCCTCGAGGCGCTCGACCTGGAGGCGCGTGCCCGACGTGTCGAGCTCCAGGATCGCGTCGCCTTCCTCGAGCACCTGGCCCGGTCGCTTGAGGACCCGTTCGATGCGGGTCTCGACCGGAGAGGCGAGGACGCGCTCCGCGGCGGGGATCACGGTTCCCGAAGCGGTCAGACTGGCTTCGAGCGGACCTCGCTCGACCGCCCCCGTGCGGATCCGCGAGAGTTGCACGGAGGGCCGCAGCCAGTACGAGCCGAGCGCGTACAGCCCGCCCGCCGCCACCAGCGTGACGGCCGCGGCCGCCACGCGCCGCAAGGCCCGCTTCCTCCTGCTGCCGATGTCGATCTCGCGGTCCAACGCATCGCCCCCCGGAACGAGCCCCAACAGGGGAACGACGTAGGGCAACGTCCGTGCCACGCGCGACGCCGAAAAGGTCGGGATTTCGGTAGGCGGATCGACCCGCGGGCATCCGTTTCCGGACAAAGGTGTTCGGAATCGAACACCGCAGGGGGCGATCCGGGGCCCGCTCGAGCGGGCCCTCGGGGCAGGCTCCTACGTGGAGGTACGGAACGGCCTCACTGAATCGACGTGACGGACTCGATCTCGTCGCGGCGCAGCACGAACTCGATGGTTCCGCCGCCGACCTCGCGCGCGAACGTCAGCTCGCTCGGGGATACGGCCGTGAGCACGGCCAGCGTGTTCGTCCCGCTCCGCGAGACGACGCGCAGGGCATTGCCCACGTGACTGTCGTCGATCTGGTCGACCGAGATCTCGCCGTGAATCCGCCTCTGGCGGGGAGTCGGAACCGCCAGGGTCGCTTCGATAGACTCCATGCTGGGTGACGACGGCTCCAGTCCTGCGACCCCTTCGGACGGCGCCGGGGTGGGTCCGGACGCGTCCGGTCCGCGGGCGCTCGCGGAATCCGTCACCGCCACGTCTTCCGCGACCTCCTCGGAGACCTGCGGCGCGAGCTGGTCGGAGGACGGATCTCCCATCGCCGCGGAGTCCGCAGCCATGCCGGCAGCCGTCATGACCGCGACTCCCCCGGCGGCGAAGAACAGGGTCAAGCTCGCCAGGGAGCTTCCGAGGTTCAGCAGGAACGGCCTCTTCGAAGCCTGCCAGTGCTTGATGGCGAACACGATCGGCGCCAGGGGCAGGAACAGCACCGCCAGACCCCAACCGACGTGCGTCTTGAAGGCCACGACCAACAGCCATACGAACGATGCGAACGCCACGAGGCCGGCCAGCGCAGCAAGTGCGAGCAGAAGCAACATCGCTTTTCCCCGAGGCCCCCGATGTACCGCCTCGAAAGATCGTGCCGCGGCGGCTCCGAGGCAAGCCGCGCTCCGGCACGCACGGGGGCCGACCCCCCGGGGGGTGACCCCGTGGTCTGGAAAAGCTAGCAAACGCGAGGTTTTTAGGCGGACGCCGTCACTCGACGGTGACGCTCTTGGCGAGGTTGCGCGGCTGGTCGACGTCGCATCCGCGAAGCAGCGCGATGTGATAGGCCAGGAGCTGCAGCGGCAGGACCATCAGCAGCGGCGAAAGCAGCTCGTGCGTCTTCGGCACCAGGATCACCGCGTCGGCCTTGGCCTCGAGGTCCTTGTCGGGCGTGTCGCATACCGCGATGACGATGCCGGAGCGGGCCTTCACCTCTTCGATGTTCGAGAGCATCTTCTCGTAGACGCCGTCCCGGGGCGCCAGCGCCACCACCGGCAGGTTCTCGTCGATCAGGGCGATGGGACCGTGCTTCATCTCGCCCGCCGGGTAGCCCTCGGCATGGATGTACGAGATCTCCTTGAGCTTCAGGGCGCCCTCGAGGGCGATCGGGTAGTTCACGCCGCGACCGAGATACAGGAAGTCCCGGTGGTGCTGGAACGTGCGGGCGAGTTGCTCGATCGACGTCACGTCCACCAGGTAATGCTCCATCTGGGCCGGGATGTGGTACAGGTGCCGGATCACATCGAGGGCTTCCTGCTCGCGCATCCGTCCCCGGACCTGGCCGAGCTTCAGGGCCAGCAGGGTGAGAGCGGTGAGCTGGCTGGTGAACGCCTTGGTCGACGCCACCCCGATCTCGGGTCCGGCATGCGTGTAGATCGTGCCCGCCGCCTCGCGCGTGATCATCGAGCCCTGCACGTTGCAGATCGCCACGGTGCGCGCGTTCTTGGACTTCGCCTCGCGCTGCGCGGCCAGCGTGTCGGCGGTCTCGCCCGACTGGCTGATGAAGACCGGCAGGCACCTGTCGTCGAGGACCGGCTGGCGGTAACGGAACTCGGACGCGTACTCGACCTGTACCGGGATCCCGGCCCAACGCTCGATCAGGAACTTCCCGACCAGCGCGGCGTGCCACGACGTTCCGCAGGCGACGATGCAGGCGCGGTTCACCTCCCGCAGCTGATCGTCGGAGAGCCCCATCTCCTCGCCCAGGAAGATGGTGTGGGACTCCAGGGACACGCGGCCGAGCAACGTGTCGCGCACCGCGCGCGGCTGCTCGTTGATCTCCTTCAGCATGAAGTGCTTGTAGCCGCCCTTTTCCACCATGATCGGATCCCAAGGGACCCGGGTCGGCGACTTGCTGACCGGCCGGCCGTCCACGGTCATGAACTCGACTCCCGCCGGGGTGACGATCACGATCTCGCCGTCGTCCAGGAAGATGATGTCCTTGGTGTGCGACAGCACCGCGGGAATGTCGGACGCCAGGAAGGTCTCGCCCTCGTTCAGGCCCACGACCAGCGGCGGGCCGCTGCGCGCGCCGACCATCGTGTCGGGAGCGTCCGCCGAGATCGCCACCAATGCGTAGATGCCGCGCAGCTTCGGGAGGACCGCCCGGAAGGCGGTGGGAAGGTCGGAGCCCTTCGTCTTCATCTCCTGCTCGAGCGCGTGGGCGACGATCTCGGTGTCGGTTTCGGTGACGAACTTGTGGCCGAGCCCCTGCAGCTCGTGCTTGAGCTCGAGGTAGTTCTCGATGATCCCGTTGTGGATGACGACCACCTTTCCCGTGCAATCACGGTGCGGGTGAGCGTTCTCCTCGGTCGGCCGGCCGTGGGTCGCCCATCGCGTGTGGCCGATCCCGTACCGTCCGTTGAGGGGATGGCGCGCGATGATCGTCTCGAGGTCGCGGAGCTTCCCGGCCGCCCGCCGGATCGAGATGTCGCCGTTCTGGTGGACGACCGCGATCCCGGCGGAATCGTATCCGCGATACTCCAATCGGCGCAGCCCGTCGAGGATCACCTGGACCGGGTCCTGGGGTCCGACGTACCCCACGATTCCGCACATGAGCTTTCCTCCGCCCCGCCGACCACGACCGAATATAGAACGAGATCCGCCCGACGACTACCGCTTCCGTGCGGATTTCCTCCGTTTTCTGGCCTTTCGTCGTTCCACCCAGCCTTCGATGTTGGCTTGCGGGGTTCGCGACAAGGCCAGCGCGCCCGCGGGCACGTCCTGGGTGACCGTCGTCCCGGCCCCGACGTACGCGCCGGCACCGACGCGGACCGGTGCGACGAGCTGCACGTCGCTCCCGATGAACACTCCGCGCCCGAGCTTCGTCACGTGCTTGAGCTCTCCGTCGTAGTTGCAGGTGATCGTCCCCGCTCCGATGTTCGATCCGGGGCCGACCTCGGCATCGCCGAGATAGCTGAGGTGCGAGGCCTTCACGCCCTCGCCCAGGCGCGTTTTCTTGGTCTCCACGAAGTTGCCGACCTTGACGCCGGCCGCGAGCACCGAGCCGGGCCGCAGGTGGGCGAAGGGCCCGACGGCCGCGCCGTCGCCGACCCTGCTGTCGGTGAGCACGCAGTGATCCTTGATCTCGACGCCGCGCCCGAGAACGGTGTCGACGAGCCTGCTCCCCGGCCGAATCACGCAGTCCTCGCCGATGACGGAATGTCCCTCGACGATCACGTCCGGGTAGATCACGGAGTCCCTGCCGACCTTCGCGCGAGGATCGATCCAGCTTCGCGCGGCGTCGAGCAGGGTCACGCCCGCGTCCTGCAGCGCCGCCGCCTTGCGGGCGTACAGGGTCGCACCGGCCCGGGCCAGCTCGGCCCGAGAGTTCACCCCCAGGACCTCCTGCGCGTCCTCGTGGACGTGGGCGACGACCTTCTCTCCGTTCTTGATCAGTGCGTGGACGGCGTCGGTGAGGTAATACTCGCCCTGGGCATTGTTCGGTCGCAGGCGTTTCACGATCGCCATCAGCTTCGAGGCGTCTGCGAGGTAGATTCCGCAGTTGATCTCGCCGATCTTCCTCTGTTCGCGATCGGCGTCGCGATGCTCGACGATCCGCAGCACCTGACCGCGGGCATCGCGCTCGACGCGACCGTAGCCCGAGGCGTCCGGGATCACGCACGTCACGAGCGTCAACGCGGACCCCGATCGCCGGTGCCGGGACACCAGCCGTCGCAGCGTCGCCGGCCGCAGCGTGGGAAGATCGCCGTTCACGATCAGGACGGTTCGACTGCCGGCCAGCTCTCGCGCCGCGCACAGGACCGCGTGCCCCGTGCCTCGACGCCGGGATTGGACGACGTAGCGCTCCGAGCGCGTCCCGATCGCGTCGCGCACGTCGTCGCCTTGATGGCCGATCACGGTGATCACGCGGGCTGGTCGCAGCGCGCGGACCGCGTCGACGACGTAGGACACCATCGGGCGGCCCGCCACCGGGTGCAGCAGCTTGATGCGCTTCGACGCCATGCGTTTGCCCTCGCCGGCGGCAAGCACGAGCACCGTGAGGCGCAGCCCGTCCGCGGCCACGCTCACGCTCCGGCAGGTGTCGGCTCGATGACGTCGATGAAGCCGGCCTCGTCACGGATCCTCTCGAAGTCCGTGTCGTTCGAGGCCTGGAAGCGCAGCTGAGGCTCGCGGGCGATGGCCTTCTTGAGGTCCACGACGGCCGAGTCGGGCTGGCCTCGGAGCGCGAATACCGACGCGCGCGCGTACAGCACCCTCGCCGATCCCGCGTCCAGCTCCAACGCCTTCGTCAGGTAGTCCAGGGCGCGGTCGAGCTCGCCGTTGTTGGCGTGGATCACGGCCGCGTTGTAGAAGCCGTCGACGCTCGCGGGCATCTCGGGCTCGCTCGCGAGCTTGCGCCGGCAGATCGTGGCCCACGCTCTCATGCGCTCGCCGAGCTCCGGCTCGTCGGGATTTGCGGCCCGGATCGCCTCGAAGCGCTCGAGGGCGGCGGCCGGCTCCCCCTTGTGCAGGAGCTCGAGAGCCGCGCCGTAGTCCCGCAGCGCCGCGTCGTATCCCTCGGTGCGCGGCGCCGGCCGGGAACCGCCCGATTCGGCGGGGGCCTTGTCGCGTCCGGCGTCGGCTTTCTTCTTCGTCGCCATCGGTTCCCTCCCTTCAAGAGCCCGTGCGGCCGGCGATCGCGAGTGTTCGGAAGTGTTCCCTGCGATAGGGATGGCCGTTGCCGCGGGGCGAGGAATCGAATTCAGCCTTGTTCATCGAGATTCGACCGGCCATGATAGCGAGCCGGGCACCGCGTTTCAACAGCCTCCCCCGATGGCCGGCGCAGGCCGCGGATACCCGGCCCCGGGAGCTACAATCACCCGCGTCGTGCGAGAGACCGTCGGATACGTCGCGCTGGGCAGCAACGTCGGCGATCGCCGGGCGAATCTCGCGCTCGGCCTCGCGGGCATGGTCGAGCGCTCGCTCGCCCCGACCCGCCGGTCGTCGATCTGGGCGAGCGAGCCCGTCGGGGCCTCGACGCCGGAGTGGTTCCTCAACATGGTGGTCCAGATCCGGTCGTCGAAGAGCGCGCTCGAGGTGCTCGACGGCTTGCTGGACATCGAGCGCGCGGCGGGCAGGATTCGCACCGCGGTGCGCAACGCCCCGCGCACGCTCGATCTCGACCTCCTCACTCTGGGGGACGCGACCGTCGCCTCGGAGCGCCTGACCCTCCCGCATCCCAGGATGTGGCAACGACGATTCGTGCTCGCTCCGCTCGCGGAGATCGACCCGGACCTCGTGAATCCCGGCACGGGCAAGACCGTGCTGCAGTCCCTGCGAGAGCTCGGGGATACGTTCGAAGTGCGCAGGCTGCCGGGCGCTGTTGCCGCTCCCGACTCCGGGCCCTTATAATCCCCGCTCTTGGAGCACCCGTGAAATTCCGGTCGATCGCGGTCGAGGGTCCGATCGGCGTCGGCAAGACGTCGTTCGTCGAGCTGCTCGCGAAGCGCTTCGACGCCTATCGCGTTCTCGAGAAGGTCGACAATCCCTTCCTGCAGGATTTCTATCAGGACAAGCCCGGAGCCGCGTTCCAGACCCAGTTGTTTTTCCTGCTGTCGCGCTATCGCCAGCTCCAGGAGCTCTCGCAGCGCGACCTGTTCCACCAGATCACGCTGGCGGACTACATCTTCCCCAAGGACAAGATCTTCGCGTACCTCAACCTCGACGACAGCGAGCTGCTGATCTACGACAAGCTGTACGCCATGCTCGAGCCCCAGGTTCCGCAAGCCGACCTCGTGATCTTCCTGCAGGCCGAGACTCGCATGCTCATCGAGCGTATCAAGCGCCGCCGCCGGGACTACGAGCAGGAGATCTCGGAAGCCTACGTGAACGAGGTCAACAAGGCCTACAACTACTACTTCTTCCACTACGTCCAGACGCCGCTCCTGGTCATCGACACGACCTCGATCGACTTCGTGCACCAGTCCGAGCATCTGGAGGAGCTGGAAGGGCAGATCCGGAAAATGGACCGCGGAGTCCAGTATTACCGGCCCCTGGGATCGTCGGTGTAGACTGGACCCGTCCGTGGTTGACGGGCCGAACGTCCCTCGACCGTCGAGGTCGCCGCGGGCACAGGACGCCTGGAAGAGCACCGCGAATCGGGCGGCGATGCGGGAGCGCACGCCCACCCGCTCTCGGAAGATCGGCGTTCCCGAGCCCGGCGAGCGAGCGGCGGGGAGAAAGGAGGCCGAATGAGCCAGGTCGCAGTTTCGCCGACTCCCATGACCGTACCCTCGTTCCGGGCGAGGAAGGGGAGCGGCACTCCCCTCGTGGTGCTCACCGCCTACGACGCCGCCACGACGCTCGTCGCCGATGCGGGCGGCGCCGATGCGGTGCTGGTGGGCGACTCGCTGGGGATGGTCGTGCTCGGGTACGACAGCACCCTGCCGGTCACCATGGAGGACATGCTGCACCACGCCCGCGCGGTGGGCCGCACCCGCAAGCGCGCGCTGATGATCGTCGACATGCCCTGGCTGTCCTACCATCTCGGTACCGTCGACGCCGTCAAGAACGCCGCGGCATTCGTCCGGGAGTGCGGCACCGATGCGGTGAAGATCGAGGGCGGCGCGAAGCGCGTTCCCGTGATCGAGGCGCTGCTCGAAGCGGAGATCCCCGTGATGGGCCACCTCGGATTGACCCCGCAGTCGGTGCTCCGGATGGGCGGTTACAAGGTCCAGGGCCGGCGCGAAGGCGATGCCGAGCGGCTCGTGGCGGACGCCCGGGCCCTCGCCGCGGCGGGCGTGTTCAGCATCGTCCTCGAGGGCGTGCCCTCGGCGCTCGCCGCGAGGATCACCGCGGAGGTCGACGTGCCGACCGTAGGGATCGGGGCCGGTCCGAGGTGCGACGGACAGGTGTTGGTCATCCACGACCTTCTGGGCCTGCTGCCCGGCCCCGTTCCGAAGTTCGTGCGGCGCTACGCGCGGGTTCACGAGGACGGCGCCGAGGCCGTTCGACGCTGGGCGGAGGACGTCCGGAGCGGCGATTTCCCGTCGGACCGGGAAACGTACTAGGAGCCTGTCCGAGTAATCCCTCGGGTCGCGCGCATGGGGCTTGCGAGTCGCAGACAAGGAGCGAGGAGGAAGGTGATGCCCGATATCTCCGACGACGAG
>Ga0302046_10002708_pt1 | contig 16412 bp, 29 predicted proteins | sample RVTome_11_FD_200261 | JGI IMG/M metagenome (GOLD analysis project Ga0302046, IMG submission 200261) | Soil microbial communities from uranium-contaminated site in the Upper Colorado River Basin, Wyoming, United States - RVT147D111 (version 2) ...
GCCGCGTGCATCCTGCTCGCGGTCGGCGGCGGGTACTGGGCGCTGAGCCTGGCCGCGAAGGCGGAAGCAGCGCCCGTAAACTTCGCGGTCCTGCTCGACGGCCTCGCGCTCGATGCGGAGCAGGCCTTCCGGCAGTTTGTCGGGCTGTACCAGGGGCGGGCCGTATCCGCAGCCGAAGCGCTGCGGAGCGCTCAAGCGCTCGACTTCGACCTGCCGCCGCGCTTGCCGGGCGGCTTTGAGCTGCGAGAAGCCTTCTCGCTCCGCATCGGCGACAGCCCCGCCGCCGCCGCGATCTACCGCCGCGACAGCGAGTTCCTCGGGGCCGTTTTTCACCGCGCCATCCACCCCGAGGACTACGGCACGCACCTTGACCACCCGTGCGTCGTCGGCGAGCATCGCGGCCATCGGGTCGCGGTTGGCGCGTGGCGGCTGATCCACGTCACCGACGCGACGACCTGCCACTGCATCCTCAGCCGGCTCGATGAGAACACGGAGCTGCCGCCGATCATCCACGCCGTGGCGCCCGCCCCGCCTCCGAGTTGACAGCGGCGGTTCCGCGAGCCGCGCCCCGCGCCACCCGCGGTCGCCAGGACAATCTCAGCGCCTTCGCCCGCGGACGGGGCCGGCGATCGAAACGCCACACGCGGGGGGGGAGCGGGGGGAGTGCAAACCACTGGTTTGCACGGCGCAAAGCGGGGCTTTGCGCTCCCCGAGTGTGGCACGATTCTCTGAGTCAGGAGACTGGTGCTCCGTCACGCTTGAGTTTTGGGGTGATCAGAGCCGCGACCGTAAGGGAGCGTGTCCGCATGTCAGAGCCGCGACCGTAAGGGAGCGTGTCCGCATGTCAGAGCCGCGACCGTGAGGGAGCGACGGCGCCCATCAAGACCGCGACCGTGAGGGAGCGACGGCGGCCATCAGAGCCACGACCGTCACGGGATGGCTTCTAGCATTCAGCCTATTCGCCCGCAGCGATCTTCTCGGCCAGCCTCGCCAGCGCGTCGGGCGACGCCGGCTTGGCGGGCCAACGGTAGCCCAGGCCGTCGCTCGCGCGGCGCGGAATGATGTGAAAGTGCACGTGCGGGACGACCTGCCCCGCCGCGGCACCGTTGTTCTGGAGCAGGTTGTAGTCCGCGGCGCCGGTCGCGCGCAGCACGCGCCGCGCGATCTCGCCCAGGCGCCGGCCGATCTCGGCGGCGACGTCTTCCGAGAGCTGCTCGAACCGCTCGGCCTGCTGCTTGGGGACGACCAGCGTGTGGCCCTCTGCGAGCGGGTTGATGTCGAGGAAGGCGATCAGGCGCTCGTTCTCGAACACGCGCTGACAGGGAATCTCGCCGCGGATGATGCGCGTGAAGAGCGAAGGCTCCGCGCCCGCCCCCACGGCTATTCCGCCTGTTCGGGCGCCGCGGCCTTGGGCTGGCCGGCGGCCTTGCCGGACGCCGACTCGCGCGGCTCGCCCTTGGCGCGGCGGGCGCCGCGGCGCTGCAGCGGCTTGCCGGCGTAGAACGCGTACTTGGCCCGCGCCCGGCGGCCGCGCTCGGTCTTCTCGCCGCTCTTTTTCCGCGGGCCGTCGTCGGCGGAGACGATCTGGAGCAGCGCGAGCTGGGCGCCGTCGCCCAGGCGGCGGTCGGCCAGCTTGATGACGCGCGTGTAGCCGCCGGCGCAGCCGCGCTTTTCGTTGCGGCTCTTCATGCGCGGCCCGATGTTCGAAAAGAGGCGGTGGATGACCGACTCGGCGGTGAACTTGACGCCCGGGCGCGTGACGCTGGCGCGATAGCGGCGGCCGCTGCGCGAGCGGAGCGTCTTGGCGCGCTTCGCGTCGCTCATGCGGTCGTAGTCGTCCTGGTTCTCGGCGGGAATGATAGAGCGGTCGTTGAGCAGCGCGATGGCGCGCTGCCTCGAAGCCAGGCTGCCGTCGATGGCCAGCGTGATGAGCCGCTCGGCGAAGACGCGCACGTCTTTGGCCTTCGGAATGGTCGTGCGGATCTCGCCGAACTGAAACAGGCTCTGCGTCAGGTTGCGGCGCAGGGCCAGCCGGTGTTCGGTGGTTCGGTTGAGCTTTCTTCCGCGGACCGCATGTCGCATCGCTGGTCGCCTTCCATCCACAGGCCGGGCCGGCCTCTACACCGTGACGGGCTGGGGCGGCGGGGGCGACCCGCCGAGGCCCTTCATGCCCAATCGCAATCCGAAGTCGGTGAGCTTGGCATTCACCTCATCCAGTGAAGTCTTTCCGAAGCTGCGCAGCTCCATGAGCTCGGCCTCATCGAACTGAACCAGCTCCCCGACCGTGGCGATCTTGGCCGCCTCCAGGCAGTTGGCCGAACGCACCGAGAGGTTCAGGGCGCTGACGGGCAGCTCGAGCTTTCGCCGCAGGTCCGGATCGACCTCATCCGCCCGCGGCGCCGCCGGCGCTTCCGCCGCCGCGAGCTGCTCGCCGATCTCATAGTACTGGACAAACGGGTTCAGGTGCTTGCGAAGGATCTTGGCCGACTCGACCAGCGCATCCTCGGGCTTGATCGTCCCGTTGGTCCAGACCTCCATCACCAGACGGTCGTAGTTGGTCTTCTGTCCGACGCGCGTGTCCTCCACGCGGTAACGCACGCGCGTCACCGGCGAGAAGAGCGAGTCCACCGCGATCACGCCCAGCGCTTCCTCGTCGTCGACCCCATGGTCGATCGCGGCGACATAGCCGCGGCCGCGCCGCGCGGTCAGCTCGCAGGAGAACTTGACCTTGTCGGTCATCGTGGCGATGTGGTGGCCGGGCTCGCGGACGCTCAGCCCGGCCTCGCACTCGAAGTCGCCCGCGGTGACCGGACCGATCTCGGTCTTGTGGACGCGCATGCGCCGCACGACGTCCTCGTCCCCTTCGAGATTCACCACCAGCGTCTTGACGTTCAGAATGATGTCCGTCACGTCCTCCAGGACGCCCGGCACCGAGCAGAATTCATGGTCCGCGCCGGCGATGCGCGCGTGCGAGACCGCCGCGCCTTCCAGGCTCGACAGCAGAATCCGCCGCAGGCTGTTTCCGACCGTCGTGGCGAACCCGCCTTCGAACGGCTCGATCGTGAAACGTCCGTACTCGTCCGTGCTGATGGAATCGTCGCGAACGACGCGGTTCGGCAACTCCAGGCCACGCCATCTGATCCGCATGTATGCCCTCGCTTTGCGACCCTGAAGACCGCTCGCTCTCGCGCCCGGGTTATCTTGAGCAGAACTCGACGATCAGCTGCGCCTCGACCGGAATCAGCACGTCCTCCGGCGAAGGCAGCGCCGTCACCGTGGCGGTCAGCTTCTCCCGGTCCACCGCCAGCCAGGACTGGTCCGGCGGAGAGGTCACGCCCTCCAGCAGTTGCATCTGCGCCCGCACGTACTGTTGCGTCTTCTCGCGCTCGCGCACGCCGATGCGGTCGCCGACGCTGACGAGCATCCCCGGCCGGTCGACCTTGCGCCCGTTGACGGTGACGTGGCCGTGGGAGATCGCCTGGCGCGAGCCGCGCCGGCCCGCGACGAAGCGCGTCTTGTAGACCACGTTGTCCAGCCGCCGCTCCAGCAGCCGCAGCAGCGCCACGCCCGTGTTCTCGCGCGAGCTCTCCGCCGTGCGGAAATAGCGCCGAAACTGCCGCTCCAGAACGCCGTAGTGCCGCTTGACCTTCTGCTTCTCGCGCAGCCGGACGGCGTACTCGGAGGTCTTCTTGCTCCGCCAGATGTGCATTCCCGGCGGATAGTTCTTGTACTCGCGCTCGAGCGGATTCTTGCCGCTGAGATCGCGGATCGGCTTGAGCAGCAGGTTGATGCCCTCGCGGCGCGAAAGCCGCGTGACGGGCCCCAGATAGCGTCCCATGAGCTAAACCCTTCGTTTCTTGCGCGGCCGGCAGCCGTTGTGCGGAATCGGCGTGACGTCCTCGATGGTGGAAATCCGCAGGCCGGCGGCCTGGAGCGCTGTAATGGCCGACTCGCGGCCGGCGCCGGGGCCCTTGACGCGGACCTCGACCTCGACCACGCCGCTCTTCATCGCCTCGCGGGCGCAGTACTGCGCGGCGCGCTGCGCGGCGAACGGCGTGCTCTTGCGCGCGCCGCTGAACTTCTTCTCGCCGCCGCCCAGCGGGACCGAGCCGGACGAGGCCCAGGTGAGCGTGTCGCCGTTCGTGTCCGTGATGGTCACGATCGTGTTGTTGAACGTCGCCCGGATGTGGACGATCGCCTTGGCGACGTTGCGTTTGACGCGTTTCTTGGCCTTGGACAAATCCAGACTCCCTCTCGGCTAGCGCATTTCCTTGACGCTCTTCTTGCCCGCGACCGTCTTGCGCGGACCCTTGCGCGTGCGCGCGTTGGTGCGCGTGCGCTGCCCGCGCACCGGCAGGCCGCGCGCGTGGCGCAGGCCGCGGTAGCAGCGGATGTCGCGCAGCCGCGCGATGTTCTGCGCGATCTGCCGCTTCAGCGCGCCTTCGACCACGAAGTCGCTCTCGATGATGCCCGCGACGCGGCTGACCTCGTCCTCCGTGAGCTTGCCGGCCCGCACGTTGGCTTCGATGCGCGTGGTGCGCAGAATCTCCCGCGCGCGATGCGGGCCGATCCCATAGATGCGCGTCAGGGCCACATCGATGCGTTTCTCGTTCGGAACGTCCACACCTGCGATACGCGGCATACGCGTCTCCCCTAGCCCTGGCGCTGCTTATGGCGCGGGTTGGTCTTGCAGATCACGCGCACGACGCCCTTGCGCTTCACGATCTTGCAGTTCTCACAAATCCGTTTGACGCTGCTACGCACTTTCATCTCAACCTCGTCGGCGCCGCCCGGCGCCCGTTCAGCGGCCGTTCGAGAGCACGCGCGCGCCCTGCTCCGTCACGGCCACGTCGTGCTCAAAATGCGCCGCCAGCGACCCGTCCCGCGTCACGACCGTCCACTGGTCGCGGTCCTTGAACTTCACTTCCGGCCGCCCGGCGGTGACCATCGGCTCGATCGCCAGGGTCATGCCCGGCACGAGCTGGAAGTCCGTCTTGCGGCTGTCCCGATCCACGTAGTTCGGAACCTTCGGCTCCTCGTGCATCTCGGCCCCGATTCCGTGCCCCACGAACTCGCGCACCACGCCGAAGCCCGCGCGCTCGATCCGCTCCTGAATCCGCCGCGCCACCACGCTCCAGCGCACGAAGGGACGAATCTCCTCGATCGCCAGCTCCAACGCGCCGCGCGTCACCTCCAACAGCCGCCCCGCTTCCGGCGTCACCTGCCCGATCGCGAACGTGCGGGCCGAATCTCCGCAGTATCCTCTCAGCCGCACGCCCACGTCCACGCTGACGATGTCGCCTTCCGCCAGAGGGCGGTCGTTCGGAATCCCGTGCACCACCTCGCAGTTCACCGACGAGCAGATGCTGGCCGGAAACGGAAAACGCGCCTCCTTGTTCACGACGCCGAAAAACAGCGCCGTGGCGCCCGCGTCGCGAATCCGCCGCGCCGCGACCTCGTTCAGCTCCGCCGTGGTCACGCCCGGCTCGGCGAGCGCTTCCAGCTCGTCCAGAATCGCACACACCAAGCCGCCCGCCGCGGCCATCAGATCGAGCTCGCGCGGCGACTTGATGACCGGCTTTGAACGCGCTGCGCTCATTCCCCTTCAGCCAGAGCGCGCACCGTCTCGACCACGGCCCGTTCCACCGTCTCGGCCGGGCCGGACGCGTCGATGCGGAACAGCAGCCCCTGATCCGCGTAATGGCCGATCAGCGGCGCCGTCTGCGCCCGGTACGTCTCAAGCCTGGTTCGAATGACATCCTCTCGGTCGTCCGCGCGCTGCGCCAAGCCGCCGCCGCACGCGTCGCACACGTCGGCCCGGCGCGGCGGCAAAAACGCGATATTATACGTAGCGCCACACTGGCTGCAAACGCGCCGCCCGACAATCCGGGCGATGATCTCCGCGTCGGCGAGCTCGAAGTCCAGCACGCCGTCGATCCGCTGGCCGCGCGCGTTCAGCCCCTGCTCCAGGGCCTCGGCCTGGGGCGTGGTGCGCGGAAACCCATCCAGCACGTAGCCCGCGTTCGAGCCGAGCTTGGCGATCCCGGCCAGCATCACGCGCGTGATGATCTCGTCCGGCGCCAGCCCACCCGAGACCACGTGCCGCTCCGCCTGCCGCCCGATCTCGCTGCCCTCCTTGATCTCGCGCCGCAGCGTGTCGCCGCTGGAAAGCGCCGCCAGCCCCAGCCGCTCGGACAGGCGCCGCGCCTGGGTGCCTTTGCCCGTTCCGGGCGGGCCGAGGAAGATGACGCGGACCGGACGCATCTCCCTAGGTTCTTCCCTTGATCCTCGGGGCGCCGCCGCCGCCGTCGCCGCCCAGGAAGCCCTCGTAGTTTCGCATGATCAGGTTGGCCTCGAGCCGCTGAATCAGATCGAGCGCGACGCTCACGACGATCAGCAGCCCCGTCCCGCCCAGGAACGCCGAGATCCCGAAGGGAATCTTGAGCTGCACCGCGACGATCGACGGGATGACCGCGATGATCGCCAGAAAGCCGGCCCCGACGAACGTGATCCGCTCCATGACCGCTTCCAGGTAATCGGCGGTGCGTTTTCCGGGCCGCAGTCCGGGAATGAAGCTGCCCATGTCGCGCAGATTGTTGGCGAGCTCCTTCGGCTGAAACTGCACGCTGACCCAGAAGTACGCGAAAAGGTAGACCATCGCGACGTACGACGTCTCATAGAGGAAGCGGCCGGGCTGAAGGCTCTCGTACATGAAGTCCCAGACCGCCACCGGCCAGAGCCGGTTGCTGACCAGAATGCTGAGCAGCCAGCCGGGCAGCAGCAGGAACGAGCTGGCGAAAATGATCGGCATCACGCCGCCGTGGTTGACCTTCAACGGCAGGTAGTGCCGCGCCCCGCCGACCACGCGCCGCCCGCGCGTCTGCTTGGCCTGCTGAATCGGAATGCGCCGCTGGGCCTGCGTGATCAGGATCGCCCCCGCCACGACCGCGACGAAGGAGACGATCAGGAACGCCACCTTGCCCGGGCCCATCGTCCCGCCGGCGGCGGCGCCCTGGAGATTGAGCCCCTGGAACACGTCGATGAAGACGTTGGGCAGGCGGGCGACGATCCCGGCCATGATGATCAGGCTGATTCCGTTGCCGATGCCGTACTCGTCGATCTGCTCGCCCATCCACATCAGGATCAGCGTGCCGGCCATCATCCCGGTGATGGCCATGATCGTGAAGCTGTAATGGCCGGCGTAATCCGCGTAGACCAGCCCCTGGCGGTTGAGGTAGTTGACCCAGAAGACCGCCTGGATGAAGCTCAGCCCGACCGTGCCGTAGCGCGTGTACTCCTGGATCTTGCGGCGCCCGCTCTCGCCCTCCTTCTGGATCTTCTCGAGCGCCGGAAGCACGGTGACGAGAATCTGAAGGATGATCGAGGCGCTGATGTAGGGCATGATCCCCAGGCCGAACAGCGTGCTCTGGCCCAGGTCCCCGCCCGTGAACATCGCGAACAGCTCGGCCGCCTGCTCGGCCGCCCCGCCGCCGGTCTGCTGAAAGTGCTTCGACAGGCGGCCCTGGTCGATGCCCGGCAAGGGCACATAGAACCCGACGCGGTAAACCGCGAGCATCATCAGCGTGAACAGGACCTTCTTTCGCAGGTCCGGCACGCGGAAAACATTCAGAAAAGCGCGGATCATGGTTCGCTTCGTCCTTCCGGCGTCAGTCCGCGGTCGCGCCGCGCCGTTCCTTGCGCTTGGCGAGCCGTGTGGGCTTGGGCGGGCGCTTCTTGCCGCGCGTACTGCGGCGCTTGGCCTTGGCCGCCGCCGCGCGGTCGATCCGCTCGATGACGGTGGCCGCCCCGCCGGCGCTTTCGATCGCCTGCCGGGCCGTCGCGCTGAACGCGTGCGCGACGACGGTCAGCTTCTTGGCGAGCGAACCCTTGCCCAGCACCTTCACGAGCTCCGCGGAGCCGGAAATCAGCCCGGCGCCGCGCAGCGCCTGCGGGTCGACCGTCTGCCCGGCGTCGAACCGCGCCTCGAGCGTCTCGAGGTTGATCGGGTGATAGCGCGTTTCGAAATGGTAGTTGCTGAAGCCGCGCTTCGGCGTGCGCCGGAAGATCGGCATCTGCCCGCCTTCGTGCAGCGGGTGCGGACCGGACCCGGCGCGGGACTGAAAGCCCTTGTTGCCGCGGCCCGAGGTCTTTCCGTGCCCGCTGCTCTCTCCGCGGCCGACGCGTTTGCGGCGGCGGCGCGCGCCGGCCTGCGCGGTGATTTCGTGTGACATCATGGCCCTGGGCTCCTGACTATCTGGACGCCGCGGCGCCGGCTTCGCTGGCGTAGGACTCCATCGCCTCCGGCTGCGCTGCTTCGGGTTCGGGCTCCGGCGCCAGGTCCAGCTTGACGCCGCGCATGCGTTCGATGTCCTTGCGCGTCCGCAGACGCCGCAGGCCGTCGATGGTCGCTTTGACCAGGTTCTTCGGCGACGTGGACCCGTAGCACTTGGTCAGCACGTCGCGCACGCCCGCCAGCTCGAGCACGGCCCGGGCGGTCGAGCCGGCGATGACCCCGGTGCCTTCGCTGGCCGGGAGCATGAGAATCCGGCTGGCGCCGAAACGCCCCTCGATGCGGTGCGGAATGGTCGACCCGCGCAGCGAAATCTTGATCAGCGACCGCGAGCCCTGCTTGATGCCCTTCTCCACCGCCGGAGGCACCTCGTTGGCCTTCCCATATCCGTAGCCGACGCGGCCGTTGCGGTCGCCGACGACGACCAGCGCGCCGAAGGAGAACCGCCGCCCGCCCTTGACGACCGTGGCGCAGCGATACAGCTTCACCATGACGTCTTCGAGCGACGAATCCTCATCCCGGTCACGCGACTCGCGTCGGCGACCCCTGCCCCTTGGACCATGTGCCATTTCGTTCGCTTCCCTGTCAGAATTTCAGGCCGGCTTCGCGCGCCGCGTCGGCCAGCGCCTTGATCCGGCCGTGGAACCGCCGCCCGCGCCGATCAAAACACACCTGCTCGATGCCCAGCGAGCGGGCCTTGGCCCCCAGGGCCTGGCCGACCCGTTTGGCGGCGTTCGTGTTGCCGCCCTGCGCTCCCAGCTCGCCGCGCAGATCCTTGGAGTGCGAGGAAGCCGAGCACAGCGTGGCGCCGGTGGCGTCGTCGATCACCTGCGCGTAAATCCCGCGGTTGGACCGCGACACCGCCAGGCGCGGGCGCTCGGGCGTCCCGAACAGCTTCTTGCGCACGCCGCGCACGCGGCGGCGCAACCGGATGCGTTTGAGATCCTGCTCTCTCATGCTCATGCCCTTGGATCAACCACCACCGGCAAAGACCTTGCCGGCCTTGCGGCGGACTTGCTCGCCTGCGTACCGGAAGCCCTTGCCCAGGTACGGCTCGGGCTTGCGCAGCTTGCGGATTTCGGCCGCGAACTGCCCCACCTTCTGCTTGTCGGCGCCGCTGACCGTCAGGCGCGCCGGCTCGTTGTTGCCGCGGGCCTGGGGCGTGACGATCTTCACTTCGACCCCCGCGGGAACCGGAATCATGAACTGCGCCTTGCGCCCGACGCCCAGGCCCATGTAGCCGCAGTTCAGCAGCAGCGTCTTGCCGTCGAGGTTGGCGCTGTAGCCCGTGCCATACAGCTCGAGGCCGACGGAATAGCCCTCGTGCACGCCGTGGATCATGTTCGCGATCAGAGCGCGCGACAGGCCGTGCAGCGCTTTGGCCGGCCGCGTGTCGTTGGGGCGCTCGACGACCACCTGCCCGTTGGCGACCGCCGCGTTGATCACGGCCGGGAGGCGCCAGTCCAAGGCGCCCTTGGGCCCGGACACGTTGACGGCCCGGTCGCTGATTTCGACCTTGACCCCCGCGGGGATCGGGACGGGTTTTTTTCCGATTCTCGACATCGCTTCACCAGACCGTGCAGAGCAGCTCGCCGCCCACGTTCAGCTCGCGCGCCTTGCGGTCGCTGAGGACGCCGCGGCTGGTTGAGACAATGCTGACGCCCAGCCCGTCGAGCGGGCGCGGCAGGGCGTCGGCCCCGCGGTAGATGCGCCGCCCGGGCCGGCTGGCGCGCCGCAGTTCGGTGATGACCGGCTCGCGCCGCTCGCCGTACTTGAGGTCGATGCGAATCTCGCCCTGGTTCGTGTCTTCGATCACGTCGAAGTCCACGATGTAGCCCTCGTCCTTGAGAACGCCGGCCAGCCCCAGGCAGACCTTGCTGCGCTTGACGCGCACCTGGCGCGCCTTGACGCGGCTCGCGTTGCGGATTCGTGTGAGCATGTCGGCGATCGGGTCGCTTGTGGGCATTTCGGCTCGTCCTCTACCAGCTCGCCTTCCGCACCCCGGGGATGCGGCCCTGGTGCGCCAGGTTGCGGAAGCAGATGCGGCACACGCGGAACTTGCGGTACACGGCCCGCGGGCGCCCGCAAAGTTGACAACGGGTGTAGGCGCGCACCGCGTAACGCGGCTTGCGCTCGGCCTTCAGTTTCAATGCCAGTCGTGCCATGGGGTCCTCAGGTCCTGAACGGCATTCCCAGGAGCGTCAGCAGCCGCAGCGCCTCGCCGTCATTGCGGGCCGTGGTGCAGATCGTGATGTTCATGCCCTGCTGATAGTTCACTTTGTCGGGGTTCACCTCGGGGAACACGCCGTACTCCGAGAGGCCCATGCCGTAGTTTCCGCGGCCGTCGAAGCTGCTGGGGTCGAGCCCGCGGAAATCGCGCACGCGCGGGATCGCCAGCGAGATCAGCCGGTCGAGGAACTCGTACATGCGCGCCCCGCGCAGCGTCACCTTCAAGCCCGAGGCGTAGCCGGCCCGCGTCTTGAAGTTCGAAACGCTCTTGCGCGCCTTGCAGACGACCGACTTCTGCCCGGTGATCTCGCCCAGGTGCTGGGCCGCCTCCTGGAAGCGCTTGGTCTCGCCGGCCTTGTTGGTCGCTTCCTGGATGGCCTTGCCCACGCCCATCGACACGACCACCTTCGACAGCTTGGGCAGCGACAGCGCGTTCTTGCGGCCCAATTCCTGGCTGAGCGCCGGGATGACCTCGTTCTTGTGCTTGTCCGCCAGCCGCGCCATGCGCTACTCCGCCTTCCCGCCGCCGCGGCCGGCGCGCGTCACGTCGCTGATGGCCGCCCCCGACAGGCCCACGCGCCGCTTGGACTTGACGCGGCCGGCGGCGCCCATCTGCAGCGCGAAGCGCACCCGCGTGCCCTTGTTGGTCTTGGGGTCGACCGGCAGCACGTTCGACAGGTGCAGCGGCGCCTCCTTGTTGATGCGCCCGCCCTGCGGATGCTGCCGGCTGCGCCGCACGTGGCGCACGACCATGTTGACGCCTTCCACGACCACGCGCTGCTTGTCGGGAATCACGCGCAGCACCTTGCCGCGCGCTCCCTTGTGGTCGCCGGCGATGACCTCCACGATGTCGTCCTTGCGAACCCGGGCCGCCATGACCTACCACACCTCCTCAGCCAGCGAGATGATCTTGGCGAAGTTCTTCTCACGCAGCTCGCGGGCCACCGCGCCGAAGACGCGCGTCCCCCTGGGGTTGTTTTCCTGATCGATGATCACGGCGGCGTTGCTGTCGAAGCGCACGTAGCTGCCGTCCGCCCGCCGCGTCGGATACTTGGTGCGCACGATCACGCAGCGCACCTTGTCGCCCTTCTTGACCTCCGAGGTGGGCAGCGAGGCCTTCACCGAGCACACCGCGATGTCCCCCACCCCGCCGCGCCGCAGGCGGCGCTTGCCGACGCCCGACGAGCCGCCCTTGAGCACCTGGATGCACTGGAGCTTCTTGGCGCCGGTGTTGTCGGCGACATCCAGCCGCGTGTATTGCGTGATCATCCACGGCCCTCACGCGGCGCCGCCTCGAGCACGCGCAACAGCCGCCAGTGCTTCGTCTTGCTGATCGGACGGCACTCGGCGATCTCCACCCGGTCGCCCAGCCCGGCCTCGCTCCGCTCGTCGTGCGCCCGCAGCCGCGTGCGCCGCTTCAGGTACTTGCCGTACTTGGCGTGCCGCACGAGGTAGGCGACGGTCACGGTGATGGTCTTCTCGCCGCGATCCGAGGAGACGATGCCGATCCGCGTCGCGCGGCGCCGGCGCGCCTTCGGTGGCGACACGACCGCCTGTCCAGGTTCTACTGCCATTCCGCGCTACCCACCTTATGAAAACCGCGCCCTCAGCGGGCGGCCTGAGCCGTCAAGTGCGCCTGGCGCTGCTCGATGTTCCGCTCGCCGCGCTCCGCGTGCAGCACGGTCAGGATGCGGGCGACGTCCTTGCGCGTCTTGCCGAGCTGCGTCGGATCCTGGAGCTTCTCGGTCACGGCCTGCGCGCGCAGGTCATAGTAGTGCTTGCGCAGCCGCTCCAGCTCGTTGTGCAGCTCCTCGGACTTCATCGCTCGCATTTCGTCGATCTTCATCCCTGGCGCCGCCCTCTAGAAGCTCTGGCCGCGGCGGACGAAGCGCGTCCGCACGGGCATCTTGTGCGCGATGCGCAGCAGCGCCTGCCGCGCGATGTCCTCTTCCACGCCCCCGATCTCGTACAGCACGTGGCCGGGCTTGACCTCCGCCGTCCAGACCGCCGGCTCGCCCTTGCCCTTGCCCATGCGCGTCTCGAGCGGCTTCGCCGATACCGGCTTGTGCGGGAAAATGCGGATGTAGACGCGGCCCTCGCGGTGCAGAAAGTGCGTCGCGGCCACGCGCCCGGCCTCGATGTGCCGCGAGTTCACGCGGCCGCGGGCCACGGTCTGCAGGCCGAACTCGCCGAACTCGACCGTCGAGCCGCGCGTCGCGTTGCCGCGAATGCGGCCCTTCTGGGCCTTGCGCCACTTGACGCGTTTTGGCATGTTGGCGGGCATACGTCTCTCCTGGCGCCCTTAGCGCCGGCCGCGGCGCCCGCGGAAGCGGTCGCCGTTGACCTGCTGGGCGCGCTCCTCGCCGTACTCGCCGAGGTAGATCCAGACCTTGATGCCGATGGTCCCGACCTTCGTGACCGCGTGCGTGACCGCGTAGTCCACTTCCGCCTGCAGCGTCTGCAACGGGATCGAGCCGAGCATCTGCACTTCCGTGCGGGCCATCTCGGCCCCGCCCAGCCGGCCGGAGGAGATGATCTTCACGCCGCGCGCCCCGGCGTTCATCGCCGCCTCGCAGCGCTGCTTCATCACCCGGCGGAAGCTGCTGCGCTTCTTGAGCTGCTCGCCGATCGCCACCCCCACCAGGCGGGCGTCGATGTCGGGGTTCTTGATCTCGACGATCGAGACGTTGACGCGGCGCTCGATCAGGTCCTCCAGCCGCTCGCGCAGCTTGTCGACCTCCGCCCCCTTGGCGCCGATCACCACGCCCGGCCGGGCCGTGTGCAGAATGACCTTCACCTCGGCGGCGGTGCGCTCGATCTCGACCTTCGACACGCCCGCAAAGGGCGGCTTTTCGTTCAGCTCCTTGTCGACGAAACGGCGGATCCTCTCGTCCTCGACGAGAAAGTCGCCGAAGGACGCCTTGGGCGCGTACCAGCGCGACTTCCACCCTTCCGTGATGCCGACGCGGAACCCGATGGGATTGCACTTCTGGCCCACGTCTAGCCTCTCTCATCCACGCTGATGACAATGTGACTGGTGCGCCGCTGGATCGCATGCGCCCGGCCGCGGTCCTTGGGCCGAAAACGCTTGATGATCGGTCCCGAATCGACGCGCGCCTCGGCCACGAACAGGCTGTTCATCGCGGCCTCCTGCTCGTTCGCATTGGCCATGGCCGACTCGAGCACGCGCCGCACCATCGGCGAGGCCCGCCGGTGCGTGAAGCGCAGCGTCTCGACCGCGCGGTTGCAGTTCATGCCGCGGATCAAGTCGACCACCAGCCGCGCCTTGCGCTCGGCGATGCGGGCGTAACGGTGTCTCGCGGTCCAGGCCATCGCGCCGCTCCTACTTCTTGGCATCGCGCGTCGTGTGCGAGCGGAAGTTCCGCGTGGGCGAAAACTCGCCCAGCTTGTGCCCCACCATGTCCTCGGTCACGTACACGCGCAGGAACGTCTTGCCGTTGTGCACGTCGAAGCTCACGCCCACGAACTCCGGCACGATCGTGCAGGCGCGGTTCCAGACCTTGACGGGCGCGTTCGATCCGGCGTCGCGCTGCAACGCGACCTTGCGGTACAGCGCCTCATCGACGTACGGCCCTTTCTTCGCGCTTCGAGGCATTCTCGTGTCCTGCTACCGGGTGCGCCGGAGTTTGACCAGTCCGTAACGCCTGCTGCGCCGCCGCCGCAGGATACGCCGGTTCGAGCGCGCCCGCGGGTTGCGCGTGCGGCCGCCCTTGGCGGGCTGGCCCCAGGGCGAGCACGGGTGCCGCCCGCCGTTGCTGCGGCCTTCACCGCCGCCCAGCGGGTGCGCCACCGGGTTCATGGCCTTGCCGCGCACGTGCGGACGCCGCCCCAGGTGGCGCGACTTTCCGGCCTTGCCGATCGATACGTTCTGGTGATCGACGTTGCCGAGCTGCCCGATGGTCGCGCGGCATTCCACGCGCACCTGCCGCATCTCGCCCGAGGGCAGGCTGATGGTCGCCCAGTCGCCCTCGCGCGCCATGAGCCGCGCGACGCCGCCGGCCGTGCGCACCAGCTTGCCGCCCTGGCCCGGAATCAACTCGACGTTGTGGATGTCCATGCCGCTGGGGACCTTCTTCAGCGGCATGCAGTTGCCCCGGTTGGGCTCGACGCTCGCGCCGCTCTCGACCGTGTCGCCGGCCTTCAGCCCCAGCGGGGCCAGCACGTAGCTTTTTTCGCCGTCTTTGTATTCCAGCAGCGCGATGTGGCACGAGCGGTTCGGATCGTACTGGATCTCCAGCACCTTGGCCGGGATCCCGTCCTTGCGGCGCTTGAAGTCGATGATGCGGTACAGGCGCTTGTTGCCGCCGCCGCGCTGCCACGACGTGATCTTCCCGTGGTGGTTGCGTCCGCCGGTCTTCTTGAGCCGCTGCGTGAGCGACTTGACCGGGCGGTTCTGATGACGGAAGGTCACCTCGGCGTAGTCGTTGACGCTGGCGTTGCGACGCCCGTTCGTCGTCGGCTTATAAACTTTCACGCCCATGACAGGCCCCTGCGTAATGCCAAATGCCGAAGGCAGAATTCAAGATGCCGAAACGCTGCGCGCGTCCACGCCCCAGGTCTTCGTGTTCTGCATTCTGCGTTTCTCATTCTGAATTCCTCAAAACAGATCGATCGCGCTGTCCGGATGAACAAAAACGACCGCTCGCTTCGTGGAACGCTGCTGCCCCCAGTGCAGCCGAAAACGCGTCCGCTTGCCACGCCGGATGGACGTGTTCACGCTCAGGACCTTGACCCGGTAGATCTTCTCGACCGCGTCGCGCACCTGCGCCTTGTTGGCCTCCGGATGCACCTCGAAGCTGTACGCCCCGCCGCGAGCCTGCGAATGAAAGCCCGCCTGGTGCGTGCTCTTCTCGGTGACAATCGGCCGCACAATCGTGTCGTAAATGTCCATCAGCTAGGCCTCGCCCTTCACCAGCCGCGGCAGCCCGCGGAACGCCGCGAACGCGTCGCGCGTGAAGATCAGCCGGCGGCGCGCCAGGATCGCGGCGGCGTTCAGGTCCGCGACGTCCAGAATCTCCGTCCGCGGAATGTTGCGCCCGCTCTTGTGCAGCGTTTCCTCACGGCCGTTGGTCGCGAACAGACACCCGCGGTCGCCGCGCAGGGCCTTCAGCATCGCTGCGAAGCGCTTCGTCTTGGGCGCGTCGAACCGCAGCCCATCCACAATGATCGCCTCTTCGCTCTGAATCTTGGCCAGCACGGCCTGGTCCCGCGCCAGACGCCGCATCTTCCGCGGCAGCCGCAACGAGTAGTCCGTCGGCTTGCGCGGAAAGGCGCGCCCGCCGCCGCGCCGCACCGGAGACCGCACCGGGCCCATCCGCGCCCGGCCGGTGCCCTTCTGGCGATAGATCTTGCGGGTCGAGCCTTCAACCTCGCCGCGGCTCTTCTGGGCCACGGTGCCCTGGCGGCGGTTGGCCTGCGCGCGAACCAGGGCCTGCTTGAGCAGGGCGAACCGCAATTCGCCGCCCAGCAGCGCTTCGTCGATCTGCTCCGCGCCGACCGACTCGCCCGATTCACTCACCACGGGAACGCTCAGCATCGCCCATTACTCCCGCGTCTTGGCCTGGCGCACGAACACGTACGAGCCGTTCGGGCCCGGGACGCTGCCGCGAATCAGCAGCACGTTCTGCTCCGCGTCCACCGCGACCAGCTCCTGGCAGGGAACCGTGCAGCGGGCGTCGCCCGTGCGGCCCGCCATTCGCTTGCCCTTCTTGATCCGCCCGCCGCCGCGGTTCGACGCGTGGCTGCCGATGCTGCCCGGCGCGCGGTGTTTCCGCTCCGTCCCGTGCGACGCCGGCTGCCCGCCGAAGCCCCAGCGGCCCATGCCGCCCTGCGTGCCCTTGCCCTTCGTCACGCCGGTCACGTCCACCCACTT
>Ga0302046_10002711_pt1 | contig 16400 bp, 16 predicted proteins | sample RVTome_11_FD_200261 | JGI IMG/M metagenome (GOLD analysis project Ga0302046, IMG submission 200261) | Soil microbial communities from uranium-contaminated site in the Upper Colorado River Basin, Wyoming, United States - RVT147D111 (version 2) ...
ATGCGCGCCCCGGAGTAGCCGATCGACAAGCCCAGTTTCATTACCGCCTCCCGTGAATTTCCGGCCGCATTCTGGCACGCTCGTGGGCGAAGCCCTAGACTTGACGGAAGACTTGACGGGAGGCATCTCGCGCGGGGAGGCGAGTGGATGAAATTCGGTCTCAGATACTGCAACACCGGGCGCTACGTCGACCCGGCGAAGGCGGTCGAGCTGGTGCAGGCGGGCGAGGAGGCGGGCTTCGAGAGCGCTTTCACGGTCGAGCATACGGTGGTGCCGGCGGACTACCGGTCGGCCTATCCCTACGCGCCCAGCGGCAAGATGGCCGACGGCGTCGACGACATCCCGCTCCCCGACCCGCTGATCTGGATGGCCTATGTTGCCGGGCACACCAGCCGCATCAAGCTCGCCACCGGCATCCTGATCCTGCCGCAGCACAACCCGGTGATCACCGCCAAGCAGGTGGCGACGCTCGATTACATGTCGGGCGGCCGCGTGCTGCTCGGCATCGGCGTCGGCTGGCTCAGGGAAGAGTTCGAGGCGTTGGGCGTGCCCTTCGATGACCGCGGCCCGCGCACCGACGAGTACATCCAGGCCATGCGGGAGCTTTGGCGCGCCGAGCGGCCGAGCTTCCACGGCGACTACGTCAACTTCGACGGCGCCTACTGCCGGCCGCAGCCGGTGAACGGCGCGGTACCGATCCTGATCGGCGGCCATTCCAAGGCGGCGGCCCGGCGCGCCGGGCGGCTCGGCGACGGCTTCTTCCCGGCGCGCGGCGCCGCGCCGGAGCTGATCAGCATCGTCCGGCAAGCGGCGGCCGAGGCCGGCCGCGACCCGGACCAGATCGAGTTCACCGCCTCGATGCCCGAGGACGAGAGCGGGATCGCGGCGCTGGCGCGGCTCGGCGTCAAGCGCCTGCTGGTGCCGGTGACCAACATGGCCGGACTGCCGACGGCGATCAGAGGCCCGGAGGAAGCGCTGAAGTGGCGCGACACCGTCGAGAAATACGCCGACGCATAGGTGCACCAATGGTCAAGGCAGTCGACATCAAAGCCGCACTGGCACCCCTGCCGGTCTGGCACGGACGCAAGCCCCGAGGCGGCGAGGACGAGCGCGACAGCCCCTATTTCGCCATGCTCGGCGCCTATCGCGACGGCGGCATCTTCGCCGGCAGCTTTGACGGCAACAGCGAGTGGGAGCGCCACCGGAACGGCGACGAGATCGTCCACATCCTCGACGGCGAGACCGAGATCGAGATCGTCACCGAGGACGGCCCCCAAGTGTTGCACATGACCGCGGGCATGCTGGTGGTGGTGCCGCGGGGCTGCTGGCACCGCTTCCACGCGCCCAGGGGCGTCACGCTGATGACGGTGACGCCGCAGCCGACCGACCACAGCACGGCAGAAGACCCGGGAGCCGAAGATTAGGGTTGCGCGAGCCTGAACAGGGAGATTGCCATGTCACTGAGAGATAGCGCCGACGCTCTGCTGCGAGGCGCGGTTTCCCGCAACGATGTGCCAGGCGTGGTCGCCGCTGCGACGACGGCCCGGGAGACGATCTACGAGAACGGCTTCGGCGAGCGTGTCGCTGGCGGCGGTGTCGCCATGACGCCGGACACGGTCTGTTGGATCGCTTCGATGACGAAGGCTGTCACGGCGACGGCGGCGATGCAGCTCGTCGAACAGGACAAGCTCGCGCTCGACGCGGCGGCCGCGGAGGTGGTGCCCTATTTGGGCGAGGTGCAGGTGCTGGAAGGCTTCGGCCGCTCCGGGCAGCCGAAGCTGCGCCCGCCCAAGCGCCCGATCACGCTGCGTCACCTGCTGACCCACACCTCGGGCTTCTCCTACGAGATCTGGCAACCCGACATTCTGCGCTACCAAGAGGTCCGGGGCCTGCCGCAGATCACGACCTGCGAGGAGGCGGCCCTGCTGACACCGCTTCTGGCCGATCCTGGCGCGCGTTGGGACTATGGCATCGGCATCGACTGGGCCGGCAGGATGGTCGAGGCGGTGAGCGGGCAACGCTTGGGCCGGTACATGCAGGAGAACATCCTGGCGCCCTTGGGCATGGGCAGTACCGCAATGCGGATCACGGCCGAGATGCAGGCACGGCTGGCCAAACTGCACGCGCGCGGGCCCGATAGCGCATTTCAGCCGATGGACTTGGTGCTCGAGCAGGATCCGGAGTTCGACATGGGCGGCGGGGCGCTTTACAGCACCGCCGGCGATTACCTGAAGTTCATCCGCATGATCCTGAACAAGGGCAGCGTCGATGGCGTGCAGGTCCTGCGCCCGGAAACGGTCGAGATGATGTCGGTCAACCAGATGGGCGACTGCCGGGTGACCAAGCTGACCACGGTGATGCCGGAATACTCGGGGGACGCAGAGTTCTTCCCCGGGCTGGTGAAGACGTGGGGCCTGAGCTTCATGATCAACGAAGCGCCGGCGCCGACCGGACGTTCAGCCGGCAGCTTGGCCTGGGCTGGGCTCGCCAACTCGTTTTTCTGGATCGATCCGGTCAAGGACATCGGCGGCGTCTACATCGCGCAAGTGTTGCCCTTCGCCGACGAACGCGCTTTCGCGCCCTATATTGCCTTCGAAAGCGCGGTCTACGCCGAGCTCTAGGCCGCCGGCCGCGCCGGCGGCTTCGCGAATAGCGCCAGCAGCGCGCCGGCGAGGGCAAGCGCGGCGAAAGTCATCAGCGACAGGTCGTAGTTGCCGGTCACGTCGCGCAGCACGCCGGAGAGAAGCGGCCCCGCGGCCTGTGCCAGCACCTGCACGGTGAGCGCGGCGCCCCGGATGGCACCGAAGCTGGCGCGGCCGAAATAGTTGGCCCAGGCAAGCGGCAGCATGGTCATCAAGCCGCCGATGCCGACGCCGAACAGCGCCGCCGACAGATAGCCGTCGACGACGCCGTCGATCCGCAACATCGCCAACGCCGCCGCGCCGAGGAAGCCGCCGGTCAGTGCCAGCGCCAGCCTCAGCGGCAGCGGCGCCGGCCAGAAGCCGAGGCCGAGGCTGACTGCGGCCGAGACGGCGGCGAAGGTGCTGATGGCGGTGGCGGCGACGGTCGGGTCCAGGCCGCGCTCGATCAGGTGCGGCGCCTGGTGCAGGCTGATCCCCGCCTGCACCGGGTAGACCAGCAGCGTGAAGCCGGCGAGCAGCCAGAAGGCGGGTGTCGCCAGCGCTTGGGCGCGGTTGAAGGTGGTATCCTGGATCGCTGCCGGCCGTTTGGGGTCCGTCGCCCCAGGCCGCGCGCCGCCGTCCGGCAGCAGGCCGAGATTCTCCGGCCGGCGCGCCATGAAGAGCCAGGTGGGGACGAAACCGACCAGCAGCACCGCCAGGCCGACGGCGAGCCAGCCGCCGCGCCAGCCCGAGGCGAGGATGGCGACATGCGCGATCAGCGGCATCAACACCAGCCCCAGCATCTGCGCCAGGGTGGCGATCGAGGTGGCGAAGGCGCGCCGGGCGACGAACCAGTTGTAGATGGCGCCGTAGATGCCGAGGTCGTAGGGGCCGGCGAAGTTCATCCGGCCGATGCAGAACAAGACGTAGAAGATGGCAAGCGAGGGGGTCAACGCCAGCCCCATGCAGGCGGCGCCGGTCACCAGGATGGCAATCGACAGCACCGCCTTGGCGCCCTTGGCGTCGAGGTAGGGGCCGATGAAGGGCGACGCCAGTGCCGCCAGCACGCCGCCGAGCGAGACCGCGCCGGAGAGCGCGGTGCGGCTCCAGCCGAATTCCGCGGTCATCGGCTCGACGAAGATGGTCAGCGTCGCCACCGCCGGCCCTTGGCGCGAGAAGCCGGCGCAGGCGACGCAGGCCAGCACCACCCAGCCATAGTAGAACGGCAGGTTGGCGGCCAGCCTTGCGGGAAGCGCGGACGGATTCAGCGCTTCAGTCCGCCGCCGCCGGCGTCGCCGACAGGGCGTCGATATGCCGGGCCAGAAAGTCCTTCACGGTACGGTTGAAGGCATCGGCGGCCTGGATGTTGACGCCGTGCCCGCCGACGAGGTCGACGACCTGGGCGTTCGGCATGCGCTCGGCGACGAAGTCGCGCACCGGCCGGAACTTGCGCTCCTTCTCGCCGCAGACGAGCAGCGTCGGCACCCGGTTCTCCACCACCCGCTCGCGCACGGAAATATGCGGCGAGGAGTACTGGAAGGTGCGTTGAAACGCCTCCGGCTTGTGCAGGGCGGCGTCCGCCAGCAGCGCCGCCTTCACCGCTTCCGGCAGCCGGCGGGCGTGGATCGGATGCACCGGGATCCGCTCCAGCCCGGCCAGACCTTCGGCCGCCAGCGCCATGCGCGCCTTGGCGTTCTCGCGGTAGCTGGTCACCGTCTCAGCATCGGCGAGGCCGCCGTTGGTGTTGGTGAAGACCTGGGCGATCACGCGCTCGGGATGCGTCAGCGCGTAGCGCAGCGTCAAGCCGGCGCCGTAGGACTGGCCGCAGAGGCACCAACGCTCGGCGCCCAGCCTCTCGCGCAGCCGCTCGAAAGCCGCGACATAGCCATCCGGGTGGTAGAGCGCCGGGTCGTCCGGTACCGGCGAACGGCCGTGGCCCCAGAGCTCGATCACCACCGGGCGGACGACTTCGCCGAGCGCCCGCACGTTCAGCATCCACTGCGCGCGGCTCGACAGCATGCCGTGCACCAACAGCAGGTGGGGCCCCTGGCCTTCGTGCACCTCGTAGTGCGGCAGCAGGCTCATGCCCGGTCGAGCTCCATGGCGTCCAGCGTGTAGTGCAGGCGATAGAGGCCGGCGGTGACCTGCGCCGCACCGTGTTCGGCCAGGTTGGCGTCGGAGAGCTCGTCCTGGCGCAACGCGGCCAGGAACTCGGGCTCGATGGCCTCAACCAGGAACACCCAGTCGGCGATCTCGTCGGCCTTGTCCCGCATCGCCTTTTCGGCCGTCTGCACCTGGCTCGACTGGCGGTCGCCGGCGAGCAGGTGCGCGCCGACGATGCCGGAGCGGCCGACCAGCGACGGTGCGAGCCCGCCGAGCCAGGCGCTGAGCCGCCGGTCCCGACCCTCCGCCGCGCCGAGGCGGAACGTCAGGATCGCCGCGCCGCCGCCGACCCCATGCGAGGCCGCGACGGTCGAGAGCGTGCGATTGTTGTCGCGGATCGCGGGGCCGATGCGCCGGGTCCAGGGCGTCGGATCGTTGAGGCGGACGAGGTAGGCCTCGGACGTCAGGGTGGCCAGCGACTCGGTCTCGTAGAAATGGAAGAACTGCCGTTCGGCCTCGATGGCGACATAACGGCGGCCGCGCAGGAACCCGGGAATCGAGACCCGTTCGCGCATGTGCTCATGGCAATGCCAATCGTTGTAGTCGGCCTGCACGGGCGCATCGACATTGTGCCAGATCGCGGCAACCCCCCGGCCCAGAAACGGCATACGCTCTCCCCCGCTGCGGTTGATCGGCGCAACCACAACAGCATCAGAGCGGCGGTGGCGCAAGCGGCCCGCATGCGCTTGCCCGCGGCCAAGCCCTGACCCTAGGTTGAGAGGCGGCGCTGGCGAGGCGGTCGAAACCCCGGGCAGCGCGGCTCGGAGCGGAGGATGAGATGCAACTGGCGCTGCTCGAGGTCTCGCACTGGCATTTCCCGCTCTACGTCGACGCCCTGCTGGCGGCCGGCGTCGAGGTGGTGGCGGTCTCCGACCGCGATGCCGGCATCCGCGCCCGCGAGGCCGAACGCTTCGCGGCCCGCGCCTATGACGACCCGCTGGCGTTGATCGCGGCGGAAGACTTCGACTGCGCCTTCGCCTTCGGCCGGCACGCCGAAATGCCGGCAATCGGCCACGCGTTGGTGTCCAAGGGCGTGCCTTTCGCGATCGAAAAGCCGGCCGGCCTCAATGCCGACGACGTCCGGGCGCTGCGCCTGGCGGCCGAGGCCAAGGGCCTGGCCGTAGCGGTGCCGCTGGTGCAGCGCTTCGGCGCGCTCAACGACCTGCTGCAACGGCTGGTCGACGACGAGGGCGCCCGCTTCACCTCGGTCTCCTGGCGCTTCTTCGCCGGCCCGCCGGAGCGCTACCTCGAGAACGGCTCGGCCTGGATGCTGGAGCCGGAGGTGAGCGGCGGCGGCTGCCTGATCAACCTCGCCGCGCATTTCGTCGATCTCTCGCAGCATCTGCTCGGCGGCCCGGCGGCTCGGGCGACGGCGCGGACCGCCGCCGTCCTGCACGGCCGCAAGGTCGAGGACTACGCACTCGTCAGTTTCGCCACGGCGGAGGGCAAGACGGCGACGGTCGAGACCGGCTACTGCTTTCCGGCGCACCCCGCCAAGCGGGAGTATTCGTTCAGTCTGGTCGCCGATTCGCTCTACCTCCGCAGCGACGCCGACGGCGTGGTCATCTACAGGCCGGGGAACGCCCCGCCTGAGCGGGTCGCGGTCGACCACGATTCCGATCCGCTCTACGCCGCCTTCGCCGCGCGGACGCTCGACGATTTTCGTTTCGGGCGGCCGCCCCAGGCCGGGCTGGCCGAGCTGGAAGCGGCGATGCGCACCATGGATGCGGCTTACCGCTCCGCCCGCGAGGGCCGCGAAGTCTCGGCATGAGACATTGCGGCGATCGAGTCCAAGACTCCACGTTTCATCACTTGGCGGGTAACATGTCGCTCGGAGACCATGGGGAGCGTGGTGATGCTGCACTTCACCGATGCGTCGGTCGACATCGACAGCGCACTGAACGGTCGCTACGACGCCGGCCTGGTGCTTGTTTCCTACCTGGTGGCGACGCTCGCGGCCTACGCCGGCCTGCTGATGAGCGACCGCATGCAGGTGGCGGCGCGTCGCGGCTTGTATTGGGGCTGGCTCGCCGCAGGCGCGGTCACCATGGGCATCGGCGTCTGGGCGATGCACTTCATCGGCATGTTGGCTTACGTGTTGCCGATACCGGTCGGCTACGAACCCCTGATGACAGTGGCGTCCGTGGCGCCGGCCATCGTCGCCAGTGCCTTGGCGCTGCACGTCATGGCGGGAAGCAACCGGGCGCCATCCGGCTACGTCATTGGCGGCACCCTGATCGGCGGTGGCATCGGCACCATGCACTTCACCGGTATGGCGGCGATGCGTCTGGACGCGGCGATGTACTACGACAAGACGCTGTTCACCCTGTCGATCCTGATCGCCGCCGGACTGGGCGTTGCCGCGCTCTATGCCCAAAGCCTGCGCCTGGGGCTGGCACGACAGTCGGCGGGGCGGCAACTGCATCCCATCAGCGCCATCCTGATCGGCCTCGCCGTCACCGGCATGCACTACACGGCCATGCAGGCGACCTTTTTCATTCCCGACCCGCTGACGCAAGGCGTCGCCCAGCTGGGCATTAGCGGCTTTGGGCTTACCGTTGGGGTGACGTTCACGACGATTGCGATCATCGTGCTGGCGATTGCCGCAACCCTGATCGATCGGCGCCTGGAACGCGCGGCACGGCTGTTACGCGTGACCCGGGATCGCATGATGCAGGCGATCGAAAGCCTGTCGGACGGCTTCATCCTGTTCGACGACGGCGGCAACCTCGTCATGTGCAACACTGTCTTCCGCAAGATGTATCCCGATCTCGCCGACGTGCTGCAGCAGCCGACCAACTATGAGCGCGTACTGCGCGCCTGGGCGGAGAGAAGTCCGAACGGCGCTGAAGCGGCGGAACGCGAGGCATACGTCAGCGATTGCCTGGCGCGCTTCACCGTCGGCAATGGCGGCAGGCAGCCGCCCGAAGAGGAAGAGGACCGCCTGCACGACGGTCGATGGGTCTACATCCGGCAGCGCCCGGTGGCCGGCGGTGGGGTGGTCGGCGTCTGGGCCGACGTCACCTCCATCAAGGCGCTGCAGTCGGTTTACGAGGAACTGGCGTTCACCGATACCTTGACCCGACTGCCGAATCGGAAGTGCTTCGACGATCGGTTGCAGCACGCTGCCGCCCTGGCCCGCCGCGGTGGCGGCACACTGGCGCTGCTTTACGTCGATCTCGACGGCTTCAAGCCGATCAACGACCGATACGGCCATGAAGCGGGCGACGCAACGCTGATCGAGGTTGCCGTGAGGTTACGGTCCGCGGTGCGCGATTCGGACACCGTTGCCCGCCTCGGCGGTGACGAGTTTGCCGTGATCCTGGAGCCGAACGGCGACCGCGAAACCGCGATCGCGGCGGCCGAGCGGGTGCTGGCGGCGATCGCGCCGCGCATCACCATCGGCCCGCACACGGTGCACCTCGGCGCCAGCATCGGCATCGCCGTGGCGCCGGCCGAGGGCCTGGACCACGTCGCTTTCGTCCGCATGGCGGATCAGGCCATGTACAAGGCCAAGGACGCCGGCCGCGGCACCTACCGTATCTTCGGCGAGTAACCGAAGGCCGGCGCTGCCGGCATCAAAGAAAATCGAAGCCCTGCGCCTTCACTTCGCTGCGCAGCTTGTCGCGCAGACGGGCGACGAATTTCTTGTCCATGTCGTGACTCCAGGAATCGTCCGTCGTGCGCTTGCCGGTCGCGCGGTAGTGCGCGGCGAGCTGGCGGTCGTAAGTGCGCACGCTGGCGGCGATGGCGCCGGAGTCGGGTCGGTTGCCGAATCGCTCGTAATGCACCATGGCTTCGTAGGGCATGCGCGGCTTCTGCGGCGGTGTCTCCGCCGGCCAGCCCAGGCACATGCCGAAGAGGCAGTAGACGCGTCTCGGCAGCTGCAAGATGCGCGCGGTGGCGGCGGCGTCGTTGCGCACGGCGCCGATCATCACCCCCTTGATGCCCAGCGAGTCGGCGGCGAGATAGGCCGACATGCCGACCAGCGCCGCGTCCACGGCGGAGACCAGCCCGACCTCGAAATTGTTGTCGTCGAAGTCGTGGCCGTTCAGCCGCATCGCTTCCTCGATCCGCGTCAGGTCGACGCAGAAGGCCAGGAACACCGGTGCCACGGCAACGTGCGGCTGGCCGCCGGTGATCGGCTGCAGCTGCTTCAAGATCTCGCGGTCGCGCACCACGACGACGGAATAGGACTGGATGTTCGACGATGTCGGCGCCCGGAAGGCGGCGCGCAGGATGGCCTCGACATGGGCCTCGTCCACCGGCCGGTCGCTGAACTTGCGCACGCTGACGCGGTTCAGCAGCACCTCGATGGTCTCGCTGCTCGGCAGGGCGGCGGAGGCGGCGCCATCGGACGCCTCGGGACGCTGGTGTCGCATGGAAGATACCGCGGCGGGAAAGGGACGAAAGGAGGGCCATGATCGCCAACTCGCCTTGAAAGCACAACACCGTCGAGCGCTGGCCAAATTCCGCTCGCCTCCGCTAAGCTCGCGCCCGCCGGGCCGTCCAGCGGGGGGAGTTTCGGGCATGACCATCGACGTCGCCTTGCATCAGGCGGGCTTCGACCGCATCGCCGAACGCCTGGAGGCGCTCAAGCTTCCGGTGCGTTTGCTGCTGCTGCAGCGGGACGGCCGCTACCTGCTGAACGGTCGGCAGGTAGCGCTAGCCGAAAACCCACCGGAGGCCGCGTGGCTCAGCCTCGATGTCGGCGTGGCGGGACAGTTCGGTTCGATGATCGACGACCTGCTGGCCGCCGGCGGCACCAGATGGCTGCAGACCTTCAATGCCGGGCTGGACGACCCGCGCTACGTCGACATCGCCCGGGCGGGGATTCGCGTCAGCGCCTCCAGTGCGCAGGCGGTGGCGATCTCGGAATACACCTTCGCGCATGTGCTGAACGTTTATCAGCCGATCGAGGCGCAGCGCCGGTTGCAGGCGACGAAGGAGTGGAAGCGGTTGCCGTTCCGCGAGCTCTCCCGCGCCACCTGGGTGATCGTCGGCTTCGGCAATATCGGCCGGGAAGTCGCCAAGCAGGCCAAGGCCTTCGGTTCCCGGGTGCTGGCGGTGCGGCGCCGTCCCGAGCCCTCGCCGCTTGCCGACGAGGTCGCCGGCATCGAGGCGCTGCCGCGCATGCTAAGCGAGGCCGACGTCGTCGTGCTATCGGCGCCGCACACCCGCGAGACCGAGCGCATGGCCGACGCCGGTTTCTTCGGAGCGTTGAAGAAGGGCGCCATCCTGGTGAACGTGGCGCGCGGCGGCCTGGTCGACGACGCGGCACTGCTCAGGGCGCTCGACGACGGCACGGTTTCGACGGCGGTGCTGGACGTCTTCGAGCCCGAACCGCTGCCCACGGACGATCCCTACTGGTCGCACCCCAAGGTGCGGCTGACGGCGCATTCCTCCTTCGCCGGCGAGGGCACCATCCATCGGGGCGACGATCTCTTCCTGACCAATCTGCCGCGCTATCTCGCCGGCGAGCCGCTGGTGAACGAGGTCGACGTCAGCTATCTGCTCGAAGGCTGAGCCGGCCCGCAGCCTCGACGAGCGGACGGAAGCGGCGCGCCGCCGCCGCGATCGCGCCGGCCACGCTCTCGCCGTCGATCAGCGGCTGGTGCACCGTCAACCAGCCGTCGTAGCCGGCCGCCGCCAAGTTCGCGACCAGCGGCGCCGGGTCGATGCCGCCCGCTGCGTCGAGGGCGATGAAGCGCACGCCGACCGGGCCGCGGCAGCGGGTCGGGAAGGCGGTCGGCGAGCCCGGGTCGAGGCGGAGGTTCTGGTAGTAGACGTTGGCGAGATGCGGCGCCAGCGGAGCGATCGCGGCCTCGGGATCCTCGCCGCAGGCCAGCAGGTTGGCGGGCTCGTAGGTGAGGCGGAAGCCCGGGCGGTCGACCGCGGAAACGGTGCGGAGCGCGCCGTCGACGGTCTCGCAGAGCGAGCCCCAGTGCGTCTGCTGGCAGAGCGTCAGTCCACGCGCCGCCGCCCGTTCGGCCGCCGCGCGCGCCGGGGCGAGATCGTCGGCCCCGTGCAGCATCACCCGGATCAGCTTCGTGCCCAGCATTTCGGCCAGGTCGAGATAGGGGCCGATGCCGCGGATCGCGCGCGTCGCCTGGGCATCGTTCACCGCCAACGGCAGGTCGCCGGTCAGCATCGAGACCGCCAACCCCTCCCGCTCCACGACCGCGCGGACCGCCTCGACGGCCTCCGGCGGCGCGTGCACCGAGACCACCGAGGCGCGGAGCGACAGCCCCTCGAAGCCGGCGCCGGCGGCCATCCGCGCCAACTCGGCGAAGGGGACGGCAATACGGTCCTTGGCCCTTGGCTGCTCGGCGATGCGGACCGAGAGCGCCAGTCTCACGTCAGGACCATTTGCGTCTGTGTCACCAGCGCCACCAGCCGGCCTTCGGCGGTGGTGATGCGGGTCTGCCAGACCATCGTGCGCCGGCCCCGGTGTACCGGCGTCGTCTCGGCCCGGACCGTGCTGCCCACCGGCGCGGCGGCAAGGAAGTTGGTCTTGCTCTCGATCGTGGTGGTGGAGGCGCCCTCCGGCAGGTTCAAGACCGTGCCGATGGCGCCCAGCGTGTCGGCGAAGGCCATCACGGCGCCGCCGTGCAGCACCTCTGGCCGGGTGCAGAGCTCGGGCCGCACCGTCAGTTCGGCCGTCACCTTCTCCTTGTCGGCGGCGAGATATTCGATGCCCAGCAGCTCCGCGAACGGCAGCGGCCGGCTCTTGACGAATTCCAGCGGGTCCATGGGCGTCTCCAGCGGTTCCAGGCCGCCATCCGAGCAGAGCCTTTGCCCCGGCGCAATTACCTCAGGGGTCATGGTTTCGCGCGGCCGGAGGCGTGCTGCCGGGGGCCGAACGGGTTGGCTATACTCCGGCCATGCGAATCGCTTGCTGGAAACCGCTTGCCGCGTGCCTGCCGGCGCTGATCCTGGCGGCCTGCGGCTCGACGCCGCCGCAGCCCGAAGCGCAGCCGGCGCCGGCAATGGTGGCGACGCCAAGCCAACCCAGGCTGCCGGAAGCGCCGCCCGAGACCGGCCCCCTGTCCGAGGCCGAGAGCGACATCGGCCGTACCTTCAACAATGCCGTTGTGGTGATGCCGGGCCTCGGCGGCGACGCCGAGCTGGTGACCCGCATGGGCGCGCCCGAGCTGGCACAATACTTCGCCCGCGACGGCCGGCGCACCTATGCCACAGTGCTCTATATGCACGGCTGCGATGGCCTTTCCGGCCTGACGCCGCTGCGCGCCATGGCCCGGCGCGGCTTCGCGGTGATCGCGCCCGACAGCTTCGCCCGGCGTTACCGGCCGCACCAGTGCGACCCAGAGACCCGGACCGGCGGCCTCAACCTCTACGTCTACGACTTCCGGGCCGCCGAGATCACCTATGCCCTGCACCGCATGCGCCGGTTGCGCTGGGTGGATCAAAGCCGGCTCTTCCTGGTTGGCGTCAGCGAGGGTGGCCTTGCCGCCGCGCACTACAAGGGCGACGACTTCCGCGCCCGGGTGATCGCGGAGTGGACCTGCAACGGCGCCGCCATCGTGCGCGGACTCGACGCGCCGATGGACGAGCCGGTGCTGGCGGTGGTCCACGCCGACGACCCCTGGTACCGCGGTGCGGCGGCAGGCGGCGGCCAGCGCGGCGATTGCGGCCAGTACCTCGGCATCCGCCCGCGGTCGCGTTCGCTGGTGCTGCGCCGGGGCCAGGGCCACGAGGTGATGGGCGACCGGGAAGGCATCGCGGCCATCCTCGACTTCCTCGCCGACGAAGCCCGGCGCGCCGGTTACCGAGGCTCCTAGCCGCAGAGCGGCTTGACGCGGTTGGCGGCGTCCGCCATCGCCGTCACCGGCAGGCGGCGGTCGTCGGCGAAGCGGAAGGCGGTCATGCGGTGCGGCAGCAGCACGACGAGCTGACCGATGCCGCCGGCGGCGACCGGCAGCCACAACTCGCAGGTGCCGCCCGGATCGCGCCAGGGCCAAAGCCAGAAGCCGAGATGGTGGCGGCGCCCGGCGATGCCGGTCTCCAGGCCCTTTTCGGCGCGGAAGTCCAACAGCCGTTGCAACGGCTCGGCCAGCAGCAGCTGTTGCCCGCCGACCCGGCCCTGCGCCTGCAACAGGGCCGCAAGCTTGGCGACGTCGTCGACGTTTGGATAGAGGCCGCCGTTCATCGGCGCCGGTCCGTTGCTGCCGTCCGGCTCGCGGCTCCGCGCCAGCGGCAGGCGGGCGATGCCGGCCGGCCGCAACACGGCTTCGCCGACCGCCTGCCAGAGATCGGCCTCGGACCTGGCCTCGCGCTTTAGAAAGCCGTCCATCGCCGCCGCCAGCACCAGCGTGTCGCCTTCGCGCTCGTTGAAGGCTTCGCCCGGCGCGGCCGGTCCGGCCGGATCCCGGAGCACCCAGCCGAGCTTCTCCGCCATCGACGGCGCCTCGCGGCTGCGCCGCGCGTTCATCGCTTCCGGCGTCAACAGGTTGGGCGCTGCCGGTACGCCGATACCGGTGGCCAGGTTGAGCGCGTCGAGAAGGCTGACGCGCGACCAGTCCCGCCGCTCGGCCGCCGCGGGCAGTACCGAGGCGACGCGCTGGTCCAAGACCCAGCCGCCGAAGCGCTCGCCCAGGTGCAGCAGCGACAGCCCGGCCGCGAAGGGCGCCGCCATGGCGGAGGCGCCGTGACGCATCGCGGTGCAGAAGGGGTAGGGGCCCTGGCGGCTGCGGCAGGGCAGCAGATAGGCAGTGCCGTCGACGATCAGGCCGGCCGCCGACAGGTCGTCGGCAAGGGTGCCGCCGTCGAAGCCGGCCAAAGCCTCGGAGCCGTACTTTCGCTGCAGCTCCGACCATGGCGCCGTCGGCGTGACCGTCGCGCGCTCGCCGCGGAACTGTCGACGTGCGGCGTCCGACACGGCGCCGGGAAGATAGCCCATCGGCGCCTGGCCCCAGGCATCCAGTTTGAAGGCGGGCGCGATCTCCTGCACCAACTGCACGCGGAGCGCCGAGACCGAGTCGCCGTCGAACAGGAAACTTGCGATGCCGTTGTGGGCGCTGTCCTGCGCCGGGCTCGCCAGCAGGAAGGGGAAGGCCGCGCGCGACAGGCCGCCGTCCGTCGCCTCCGACCACACCCTCCCCGGCGACAGGATCAGCGACAGTTCGGACTTCGATCCGGGATTTCGGATCAGGTCACGCTCGACCGGGACCAGCGCCTCGCCGTCGCTGAACACTTCCACCTCGAAGCCCGGGAACCATTCGTAGCCGCGGCCGAGCTCGATGCGGCCCTGAAGTGCGAAGTCCGGCACCCGCAGCCGGCCCGAGAGCGCGTGCTTCGCCGGCAGCGCATCGCCGACGGGCATGAAGTGGGCGTTCAGCACCGGCCCCGCGCCGACGTAGTGATCGGCTTGCAGCTCGCTCGGGGTCAGCACGGTGCGCAGCCGGCCCGGCGGCCGCTGGCCGTCGCCAACGCTGCCGGGCGACGCCGCGACGCCGCTCAGGATGTTGCCGGCCACCACGGCGCCGTGCAACGGATAGCCGGTCTCGGCCTCGAACAGCACCAGCTTGTCGCCCTGCCGGTGCACGCGGTAGCAGTGCCGCTCGTCGATGGACGGATACTCGGTGCAGAACAGGTCGTCCGCCCGCTCGACCCACCAGCGGCCGTCGACGACAGCTTCGCGATTGCGCTGGCGCCGGGCGCTGCCGTCGGCGGCGAAGTACTGCTTCAGTTGTGCGTTCTGCCAATAGCCGGTGAGCGAGTAGCCGGCGAGCGCGCCGGCGATCTCGTCGGCTCCGAGTTCCGCGTTCTGTGCCGCCGCCGGCAGCGCCAGGGCGAGCCCGAGGACGGCGGCGCAGGCGTACCGGCAGCTGGTGGCGATCCGCATCCCGTCAGCTTTCCCAGGGTCGTATCGGCGGCGAGCCTAGCATCGTTGGCGCCGATCAGCCGAGGCCTGTAAGCTCGGCCGCTGGCGTGGCGTTGGCGTGACGGAGTCGGGGAAATGGCGACGATACTGTTGATACACGGGGCTTTTCACGGCGGCTGGTGCTGGCGGGATCCGGCGCGAATACTGCTTGGCGAAGGTCATGAGGTCTACGCACCCTCGCTCACCGGTCTCGCCGATCGTTCGCACCTGCTCACCGCCGCCGTCGACCTCGAGACGCACATCCGCGACATCGTCAACCTGATCCAATGGGAGGGCCTGGAGGACGTCGTGTTGGTCGGCCACTCCTATGCCGGCATGCCGATCACCGGTGCCGCCGACCGCATCGCCGAACGGCTTTCAGCCCTGGTCTATCTCGATGCGATGGTCCCCGACGACGGCCAGTCGGCCTGGGGCATCCGCTCCGCCGGCGTGGCGGCCTATCGGCTTGAAGAGACCGCGGACGGCCTCGCCATGGCGCCGCCGCCGCCCGCGGTCTTCGGCCTCACCGGCGGCCTCGTCGAGTCCGCGGCCGGCAAGCTGACGCCGCATCCGAAGGCGACCCTGCATCAGCCGGTGCATCTGACCGGCGCCTGGCGGCAGGTGCCGAAAAAGCTCTATATCCGTGCCGCGCAGTTCAACGCGCCCTATTTCGACCGCGCCTACGAAGCCGCCGCCGCCGACCCGTCATGGATCGCGGTGCTGCGCGACGCGCCGCACAACGTGATGATGACCGAGCCGGACTGGTTCGTCGGCCAGCTCCGCCTCCACGTTCTCTAATTCGAAGCCGGGACGCCGGTTTTCTGGTGTCCTGCCCCTGGCTGGCCTATCGTGTACGCAAGCGATTCGTCCACCGACCTTTCCGCTTGCGAGGAGCCAGCATGAGACACCTACTTGCGGTCATAGCCGTAGCCGCCAGCTTGTTCGCCGCCGGCCGCGCCTCGGCCGGCGTCGTCGAGATCCAGGCCATCGTCGACAAGGCCAAGGCCTCGATCAGCACGCTCGCGATCGACCCCAACCTGCCCGCCTTCAAGGACTACGCGACCCAAGCCAAGGGCATCCTGATCGTGCCGACGATGATCAAGGGCGGCTTCATTATCGGCGGTTCCGGCGGCAGCGGCGTGCTGCTGATCCGCATGGCGGACGGCAAGAGCTTCAGTTCGCCGGCCTTCTACACCATGGGCTCGGTCACCTTGGGGCTGCAGATCGGCGGCGAGGTCTCGGAGATCGCCCTGCTGCTGATGACCGACGATGCCGTCGACTCCTTCCTTACCACCTCGGCCAAGCTGGGCGGCGACGTCTCCATCGCCGCCGGCCCGGTCGGCGTCGGCGCCAAGGCGCAGATCGTCGACGTGCTGGCCTTCTCGCGCACCCAGGGCCTTTACGGCGGCCTCAACCTGGAGGGCGCCGTGGTCGATGTCCGCGACCAGTGGAACCGGGAGTACTACGGCACCGCCGTGCGGCCGCGCGACATTCTGGTCAAGCAGACGGTGATGAACGAGAACGCCCAGGCGCTGCGCGAGGCGGTGGCGCAGGCGGCGGCGCCGGCGGCTGCGAAATAGCGCTCGCGCGCCGACGGCGGCCCGCCGGCATGACGTCGGCGGGCCGGCCGATCAGTCGGCGACGCGGCGCGGCGGCGCGAAGAAGTCCACCGGCCGCATCAGCTTGTTCTCCTGCTTCACCAGGGCGCCGAGCTTGGCGCTCTCCTGGGTGTA
>Ga0302046_10002715_pt1 | contig 16395 bp, 15 predicted proteins | sample RVTome_11_FD_200261 | JGI IMG/M metagenome (GOLD analysis project Ga0302046, IMG submission 200261) | Soil microbial communities from uranium-contaminated site in the Upper Colorado River Basin, Wyoming, United States - RVT147D111 (version 2) ...
CACCGGCGTGGAGGCGGGTGAGGATGACCTCGACGCCGGAGACGCCCTCTTCGGGGTGGGTGTCGACGGGCATGCCGCGGCCGTCGTCCTCGACGGTGACGGAGTCGTCGGGGTGGAGGGTGACGTTGATGTTGCGGCAGTGGCCGGCGATCGCCTCGTCGACGCTGTTGTCGACGACTTCGAGCACCAGGTGGTTGGGGCGCTCGGTGGAGGTGTACATGCCCGGGCGGCGGCGGACCGGTTCCAGGCCGGTCAGGACCTCGATGGAGGAGGAGTCGTAGGCGGTCATGCTCTTGCGGTGGGGTGTTGCGGGGCGCGCGGAGTGTACTCGATCGGGGGGACTGCCTCCGGGCCGGTCCGTGGGTCTCCCTCCCAGGGCACGGCGCCGCCTTTTCGGGTTCGGGTTGCGGTCGAGCGGCGCCTCGTCAGCCCGCGCGCACTCCCTGGTTGCTCTTCCGGGACGATCCGTTGGTCGCGCGGTCTGGCGTCCCTGGGAGAAAGACCCACGGTCCGGCCCTCCTCGTCGGGCGGTCGAGATGCAGCGGTCTGGCGTCCCTGGGAGGGAGACCCACGGACCGGCCCTCCTGGTCGGGCGGTCGAGATGCAGCGGGCTGGCGTCCCTGGGAGGGGAGACCCGCGGACCGGCCCTCCTGTCCGGTGGTGGAGAAACAGGGGGTGGGGGGGCGGTATGATCCGATGATCCATTGGTCTCTTCGGCGATGCGGCGGCGGGGAAGGGCGGGCGATGGGTAAGGTGGTCGAGCGGCTGTTTTCGGTTGCGGCCGAGCGGACGTCGATGGACCGGCTCGGGTTTGCCGGGGATGCGGCGTTGAGGCAGCGGTTGGAGGGGGTGTCGCGCACTTTTCTGGCGGGGTACCACGCGGCGCTCGCCGAGGACGGTGGGGGGGAGGAGCTCACGGCGCGGCTGGAGGGGGCCGCGGAGGAGCGGTGGCTGCGGGGGTTTGCGTTCGAGGGGGCGGGGTTCGGGTTCGCGGTGCGCGACGTGTTGTCGCCGTGGCGGCGGACGGGGCGGCTGGGGCGGTTTCTCGGGGGTGCCGGGTCGGCGTACGTGCATCTGGTGCACGTCGGGGCGGGGTGGGCGATTCCGCGGGCTCGCGTGCCCTGGGGGTGGTTGCGGAGGCGGCTCGATCCGGAGCTGGCCTGGCTGGCGATCGACGGCTATGGGTTTCACGAGGGTTTTTTCCGGTATGCCGAGCGGGTCGGACGGGGGCGGTGGCCGCGGCGGGTCTCCGGCTATGCCCGGTCCGCCTTCGACCAGGGGCTCGGGCGGTGTCTATGGTTCGGGGAGGTGGCCGAGCCGGAGCGGATCGCGCGGCGGATCGAGGGTCTGGCGCCGGCGCGGCGCAACGATCTGTGGAGCGGGGTCGGGCTGGCCGCGACCTATGCCGGTGGGGTGGGGGCGGAGGGGCTCGAGCGGCTGGCGGAGCTGGCCGGGCCGTATCGGTGGGCGCTCGGACAGGGGAGCACGTTCGCCGCGACGGCGAGACGGCTCGACGCCAGCGTCGCGCCGGAGCACGATGTCGCCTGCACGATCCTCTGCGGGCTGCCGGCGGCGGAGGCGGCGGCGCTGACCGACCGCGTCCATGAGCGCCTGCCCGCGGCCGGGACCGCGGAGCGGCCGCGGTTCGAGCTGTGGCGGCGGGGGATCCAGCAGGAGCTGGCGGCCGCCGAGGCTGCGGCCTGAGCCGTGCAGGTCCCGGCGTTCGGTCTGCGGTCGGGAGGAAGCTGACGGTCGCGGTCGCCGCGGCCTGAGCCGCGAGGGCCAGCGTCCGCGGATCGCGGCCCCGCCGCGTGTTAGCATCCCGCACAACAAGGAACCCGTCCGAGCCGAAACCGGCCGCCGGCCGTCCGCCTTCAGGGAGGAAACCGCCATGGTACCGCGCCGCTCCGCCGTCCGCCGACGCCTCCGCCTCCACCCCGGCATGTACGCGTTCGCCGCCGTTCTCGGGTTCGCCGGCCTCGCCGCAGGCGCGGCCCCGGCGGCGGCCGGCGTCCTCGTACCCGACCGCGACTTCGATCCGCCGCTGCCCGACCACTGCCTCGGCGGCTGTTCGTTGCGCGGCGCGGTGCTCGCGGCAAACCTCGCGCCGGGCCCGGACGTCGTCCTGCTCGGCCCCGGCACCTACCGCCTGGCGGTGGGTGGCCGCGGCGAGAGCGCCGGCGCCGGCGGCGACCTCGACGTCCACGGCGACCTGACGGTGATCGGCGCCGGCGCCGACCGCACGGTGATCGACGCCGCGGGCCTCGACCGCGCCTTCGAGGTCCATCGCGACGCGGTTCTGACCTTGCACGGCGTGTCGGTGCGCGGCGGCGACGCCGGCAGCGGAAACGGCGGCGCAATCGCCGCCGGGGCGGGGAGCCGCCTGGTCCTCAGCCGGGTGACCATCGAGGGCAGCAGCGCCGGCGGCTCCGGCGGCGGGATCTGGGCCGCCGGCTCGCTCTCGGTCGCCGACTCGACTCTGGTCGGCAACCACGCCGAGCAGCGGGGCGGCGGCATCGCCGCCTTCGAAGCGATCGAGATCGCCGGCTCGACGCTCTCCGACAACCACGCCCACGCCACCGACGGCGGGGCGATCTGGCTCGCGACCGGCGCCGTCCTCGACCTGCGCTCGAGCACGCTGTGCGACAACTCGGCGATGAGCCGCGGCGGCGGGCTCAAGGCCGACACCGGCGCGACCGCGCGGGTGTCGGGGTCGATCGTCGCCGGCAACGCGTCGTGGGCGGGCGGCCCAGACTGCGCCGGCCCGGTCTCGTCGGAAGGGCACAACCTGATCGGGATCGGCCACCTGTGCGGCGGCCTCGCCGACGGCACCGGCGGCGACCAGGTGGGCGGCGGCGACGGGGGGCCGCTCGCCGCGATGCTCGGTCCGCTGGCGATGAACGGCGGGCCGACCCCGACCCACGCGCCGCTCGCCGGCAGCCCGGCGATCGACCGCGGCGACCCCGACGCCGGCTGCGGCGGCGCCGACCAGCGCGGCGAGCCGCGACCGGCCGCTCCCGACGCGGCCGGCGGCCCGGCGCGCTGCGACGTCGGCGCCGTCGAGGTCGGCACCCGCTGTGTCGCCGGGCCGGGCGCCCTGTGCATGGGCGATGGCCGCTTCCGGGTCAGTGCGACGTGGGAGGTCGAGCCGGGCGCGGCGCCCGAGCCGGCGCACGCGGTGCAGCTCACCTCCGACACCGGCTGGTTCTGGTTCTTCCGCGACAGCAACCTCGAGGTGGTGGCCAAGGTGCTCGACGCCTGCACCGGCTTCGACCGCTGGTGGGTGTTCGCCAGCGGCCTGACCAACGTCGGCGTCGCCCTGACCGTCGAAGACCTGGTCGGCGGCGACGTCCGGACCTACCGGCACGACCGGGGGGCGGCGTTCGTGCCGGTGCAGGACACCGACGCGTTTCGCTGTCCGTGACCCGGGCGCGGATGTGTTAGCCTGAGGCTCAGGCGCCCGCCGCCGCGCGGGCGCTTTTCGTTGGAAGGAGAGCCCAGGAGCCATGAGTCGTCTGACCCGCCGCGAGATGAAGCGCGACGAGGTGGCCGAGGCGTTCGGCCGCACCGTCGAGTACTCCCGCAGCCACGCCCGCACCATCCTCCTGATCGTCATCGGAGTCGTGGCGCTCGCGATCGCGATCGGCGCCGCCTACGCGGGGCGCCTGCGCGCGATCGCCCGGACCAACGAGGACCTGGTCGCCGCGATGCGGGTCTACGAGGCGCCGGTCGACGCCGAGGCGGCGAAGCCCGACGACCCCCACGAGCCCTCGTTCGCCACCGAGGAGGCGCGGCGCGAGCGCGCCCGGGAGTTGTTCGAGGAGGTCCGCGACGGCAGCGGCGCCACCGCCGACGTCGCCCTGGTCTACCTCGGCCAGCTCGCCGCCGAGGGCGGCGACACCGCGGCCGCGCGCGAGCTGTGGCGACGCTTCCTCGACCGCCACGAGGACCACCTGCTCGCCGGCAGCGTCCGCGTCAGCCTGATCGGCCTCGACCGTGCCGAGGGCGAGGGCGAGCGGGTGGCCGCCGACCTCGAGACGATGCTCGAGCTGAGCCCCGAGGAGCGCCCGCTGCCCGGCGACGTCGTGCTCTACGAGCTGGCGCAGACCTACGAGGCGCTCGGCCGCGACGAGGACGCCCGCTCGATCTACCAGCGGCTGGTCGAAGAGTATCCGCGCTCGTCCTTCGGCATGCCGGCGCGCGAGAAGGCGGGACCGGCCGCCGGCGCTCCCTCGCTTCCCGCCGGCCTCGGCGCCGGCGGCTGACGCCCCCTCCGGCACGCCGTCCGCCCGTGAGCCAGGCGTATCGGATCCTCGATCGCAAGCGGCGCGGCGAGACGCTGTCTGCGGACGAGCTGGCGGCGGTCGCCGCCGGCGCCGCCGACGGCACCTGGAGCGACGCTCAGCTCGCCGCCTTCCTGATGGCCGCCGCGGTGCGCGGCCTCGACCCGGACGAGACCCGCGCGCTGACCGTCGCGATGCTCGACTCGGGGGCGCGCTGGGAGCTGGCCGCCGAGCTGCCGGGGCTCGCCGACAAGCACTCGACCGGCGGCGTCGCCGACACCGTGTCGCTGGTGCTGGCGCCGCTGCTCGCCGCTTGCGGCGTGCCGGTGGTCATGCTCACCGGCCGCGGCCTCGGCCACACCGCCGGCACCGCCGACAAGCTCGAGTCGGTCCCCGGCCTCACCCTCGACCTCGACCGCGAGCGCTGCCTCGGGCTGCTGCGCGCGCACGGCATGGCGATCGGCGTCGCCACCGAGGACGTCGCCCCCGCCGACCGCCGGCTCTACGCGCTGCGCGACCAGACCGCGACCATCGGATCGCTGCCGCTGATCACCGGCAGCATCGTCTCGAAGAAGCTCGCGACCGGAGCCGCCGCACTGGTCTACGACGTCAAGGTCGGCTCCGGCGCCTTTCTCGCCGACCGCCGCGAGGCCGTGGAGCTGGCGCGGCGGCTGGTCGAGACCACCGCCGCGCTCGGCGTCCGCGCGGCGGCACTGCTGACCGACATGAGCCAGCCGCTCGGCGAGTGGGCCGGCCATGCCGCCGAGGTGCGCGGCGCGGTCGAGGCGCTCGAGGGCCGCGGCGCCGCGGCTCTGGTGGCGGTGACGTTCGCGCTCGCCGAGGAGGTCGCCGGGCTCGCCGGCCGTCCCCTGTCGCGCGCCGACCTCGAGGCGGCGATCGACTCCGGCCGCGCCCGCGAACGCTTCGAGGAGTGGGCCGCGGCGCAGGGCGCCGACCGCGCCTGGCTCGCCGCCCCGCGCTTCGAGCTGGCGCCGGTCGAGCGGGCGATCGAGGCCACCCGGGCCGGCCGCCTGGCCGCGGTCGACGCCCGTCAGCTCGGCCTGCTCCTCGCCGAGGCCGGCGGCGGACGCAGCGCTCCCGGCGGCGCGCTCGATCACGGCATCTCCCTGCGCACCCGCGCTCGCCTCGGCGACGCCGTCGAGCGCGGCGACGAGCTGGCCCGCGTCTACCTGCGCCGCGAGGACCCGCGGCTGGTCGAGGCGTTCGCCGCCTGTTACGGGATCGCCGAGGAGGCCGAGGCGCCGGAGCTCGTCGTCGGGCGCGTGGGACCCTGATCGCGGCGCTGCGGCTGCTAGAGTCGGCCGCGATGAGCGTGGCGCGGACCCTCGTCGAGAGAGCCTGAAAAGAAATGAAGGCGGCCATCCTGGCGGTCGGTTCGGAGCTGCTCGGCACCGACCGCCTCGACACCAACTCGCTACGGCTGGCCGCGGTGCTCGAGCGCCACGGTGCGGAGCTGGTCGGCAAGGAGGTGGTGGGCGACGACAGCGGGCGGATCGCGGCGGCGCTCGGGCGGCTGGCGGGGGAGTGCGACCTGGTGCTGGTCACCGGCGGGCTGGGGCCGACCGCCGACGACCTCACCCGCGAGGGCGCGGCCGAAGCCTTCGGCCTCGAGCTGGCGCTCGACGAGACCGTGCTCGGGGAGATCGAGGAGCGATTCCATTCCTTCGGGCGCGCGATGCCGGAGGTCAACCGCCGCCAGGCGCTGGTGCCGGCGGGCGCCGAGGTGCTGCCGAACCGGCGCGGCACCGCGCCCGGGCTGCGCCTGGCCGCGGGCGGCGCCACGCTCTTCCTGTTTCCCGGCGTGCCGCACGAGCTGGACGGGCTGGTCGCGGCCGCGCTCGAGCCGTGGCTCGCCGAGCGGGGCGGCGGCGGCGGCATCGAGACCGGGGTGCTCAAGGTGGCCTGCCTGCCCGAATCCGAGGTCGAGGAGCGGATCGCGCCGGCCTACGGCGAGTTCGGCCGCGAGGCGATCTCGGTGCTCGCCCGCCCGGGCGAGATCGAGCTGCGCTTCCGCGCCGCCGGCACCCCCGCCGAGCGCCGCGCCCGGCTCGGGTCGATCGCCGCCCGGTTGCGCGCGCTGGTCGGCCGCGCGGTCTTCACCGGCGAGGCCGAGGAGACCCTCGAGTCGGTCGCCGGCGCCCTGCTCGCCGCCGGCGGGCGGACGCTCGCCACGGCCGAGTCGTGTACCGGCGGGCTGGTCGCCGAGCGGCTCACCCGCGTGGCGGGCTCGAGCGGCTGGTTCGTCGGCGGCGTGGTCGCCTACTCGAACGAGCTGAAGTGCCGGCTGCTGGGCGTCGCCGAGGAGCTGCTCGCCGGGCACGGCGCGGTCAGCGAGCCGGTGGCGCGGGCGATGGCCGAGGGCGCGCGCGCCCGCCTGGGCGCCGATCTCGCGATCGCGATCACCGGCATCGCCGGCCCCGGCGGCGGCACCGCGGACAAGCCGGTGGGCACCGTCCACCTCGCGCTCGTCGGCCCCGGCGCGGAGGCCGAGATCGACCACCGGCTGGTCCGCCTGCCCGGCGACCGCGCGATGGTGCGGGCGCTCTCGGCCCAGATCGCGCTCGAGATGGTCCGCCGGCGCCTGCTCGCCCTGGGCGTCGACCGCTCGACCGCCTCGGCGCTCGCCGCCGGCACCGCGGCCGGGAGCGGCCGGTGAGGGCCTTCGTCGCTTTCGAGCTGCCCGAGGCGGTGCGCCGCGAGGCGGCGCGACGGGCCGGGGCGCTGTGCGACCGCCTGCCGGCCGCGCGTTGGGTGCGCCCCGAGGCGATCCACCTCACCCTGCGCTTCCTCGGCGAGGTCGAAGAGGAGCGGCTGGCCGAGCTCTCCGGGACGCTCGCGGCCGCCTTCGCCGCCGCGCCGCCGCTCACCCTGGCGCTCCACGGCGGTGGCTGCTATCCACCCGTCCGGCCGGCGCGGCTGGCGTGGGCGGGTGTGCGGGTGGGCGGAGACCGCCCCGACCCGGCGCCGCTGGTCGCGCTCCACGGCCGCATCGAGCAGGCCGCGGCGGCGTGCCTGGGGCTCGAGCCGGAGCGCCGGCCGTTCTCGCCGCACGTCACCCTCGCCCGGTGCAAGCGGCCGTGGGGGCGCCGCGAGGTCGAAGCCTTCGCCGCCGCGTTCGCCGGGCCGGTGGGGGAGCCGTTCGTCGCCGAGTCCGGCTCGCTGATCGAGAGCCAGCTGACGCCCGACGGGCCGCGCTACCGGACGATCGAGGCGTTTCCGCTCGGCGGCGGCGAGGCGGGGCCGGCCAACGGGGCCGCAGGGTCGGCTGTCGAGGCGCCGCCGGCCGCCGGGGCCGCAGAGTCGGCCGGCGAGCCGCGGCCGGCCTTTGCGGGCGCTGCCTCCGGCCGGGAGGAGACCGCCGCAGCAACCACCGAGCAGCCGTGGAGGTCGCGATGAGCGCGGTCGCCGTCCTCGGCTGCGGCTCGTTCGGCACCACGCTGGCGGTCCACGCCGCCTCGGTCACCGACCGGGTGGTGCTGTGGGCGCGGCGCCCGGAGCTGGCCGAGGAGCTGGCGGCGCGGCGCGAGAACGCGCTCTATCTGCCCGGCATCGAGCTGCCCCCGGCGGTCGAGCCGACCGCCGACCTGGCGGCGGCCGCCGGCTGTGAGCTGGTGCTGGTGGCGATTCCCTCGCACGGCTTCCGCGACGCCCTGCGCGGCTTCCTCGCCGCGGCCGGGGCCGCCGGCCGGGTCTCCCTGGTGTCGCTGGCCAAGGGGATCGAGGAGGGGAGCCTGGCGCGAATGAGCGAGGTCGCCGCCGAGGAGGCCGCGGCCGCCGGCCGCGAGCTGTCCTTCGCGGTGCTCTCGGGGCCCTGCTTCGCGGTCGAGCTGGCCCGCGGCGCGCCGACCGCGGCGGTGGTCGCCTCCGCCGACGCCGGCTTCGCCACCACGGTGCAGCGCCGGCTGGCGACCGCCAGCCTTCGCCTCTACTCGTCCCAGGACGTCGTCGGGGTCGAGCTGGCCGCCGCGGCCAAGAACGTGATCGCGATCGCCGCCGGCGTGGTCGCCGGCCTCGGCCTCGGCCACAACGCCCTCGCCGCGCTGATCACCCGCGGCCTGCACGAGATCGCCCGCCTCGGGCTCGCCTACGGCGGCGAGCCGCCGACCTTCTCCGGCCTCGCCGGTCTCGGCGACCTGGTGCTGACCTGCACCGGCGAGCCGTCGCGCAACCGCCGCACCGGCATCGAGCTGGCCGCGGGGCGGAGCCTCGAGCAGATCACCGGCGGCACCCGCATGGTCGCCGAGGGCATCCGCACCTCGCGCGCGGTCGCCCGCCTCGCCGAGCGCAAGGGGGTGGCGATGCCGATCACCGAGCAGGTGGTCGCCCTGCTCTACGAGGGCAAGGACCCGCGCCAGGCGGTGACCGAGCTGATGACCCGCGAGCTGAAACCGGAGGCCAAGCTGTGACGACCGCACCCGCGACCCGCCCTCCTGCCGAAGCCGTGCCCTCGGAGGCCGCCTCCGGTCGGCCGGCGCCGGCGCGCCGCCACCAGACCGTCCTGATCCTCGACTTCGGCAGCCAGTACACCCAGCTCATCGCCCGCCGGGTGCGCGAGCAGCGGGTCTACTGCGAGATCCACCCGTTCGACCTGCCGATCGAGGAGATCCGCCGGCGGCAGCCGATCGGGCTGATCCTCTCGGGCGGACCGCAGAGCGTGGTCGCGCCCGGCTCGCCCCAGGGCTCGCCCGAGCTGCTCGAGCTGGGGATCCCGATACTCGGTATCTGCTACGGCATGCAGTGGATGGCGCGCGAGCTGGGCGGCGACGTCGTCCCCTCCGGCCGCCGCGAGTACGGCCGCGCCGAGATGGAGGTCGTGGACCCCGGGCTGCTGTTCGCCGGTTTGTCCGGCCGCGAGACGGTATGGATGAGCCACGGCGACCACGTCGAGCGGCCGCCCGAGGGGTTCGCGGTCACCGCTCGGAGCGCCGGGGCGCCGATCGTCGGCTTCGAGGACCCCGAACGCCGGCTGTGGGGGATCCAGTTCCACCCCGAGGTCTCGCATACCGTTTCGGGCGCCGAGATGCTGCGCAACTTCCTCTACGAGGCGTGCGGCGCCGAGCGCGACTGGGGGATGGCGTCGTATCTCGAGGAGGCGGTCGGGGCGGTGCGCAGCCAGGTCGGCGACGGCCGGGTGCTGTGCGCGATCTCGGGCGGTGTCGACTCCTCGGTGGCCGCGGCGCTGCTGACCCGCGCGGTCGGCGAGCGGCTCGCCGCGGTGTTCGTCGACAACGGGCTGCTGCGCAAGGGCGAGGCGCAGCAGGTGGTGCACAGCCTGCGCGACGGCCTCGGCATCCCGGTGCGCGCGGTCGACGCGCGCCGGCGCTTCCTCGGTGCGCTCGCCGGCATCGAGGATCCCGAGGAGAAGCGCCGGACCGTCGGCCGGGTGTTCATCGAGGTGTTCGAGGACGAGGCGCGGAGCCTCGAGGGGATGGGCTTCCTCGCCCAGGGCACGCTCTACCCGGACGTCATCGAGTCGGTCTCGGTGCGCGGGCCCTCGGCGGTGATCAAGACCCACCACAACGTCGGCGGCCTGCCCGCGCGGCTCGGCTTCGAGCTGGTCGAGCCGCTGCGCTTCCTATTCAAGGACGAGGCGCGGGCGCTGGGGAGAGAGCTGGGGCTGCCGGAGGAGCTGATCCGGCGCCACCCGTTCCCGGGGCCGGGGCTGGCGGTGCGGATCCTCGGCGAGGTGACCGCGGAACGAGTGGCGGTGCTGCAGGAGGCCGACGCGATCTTCATCGACGCCCTGCGCGAGAGCGGTTACTACGAGAAGACCAGCCAGGCGTTCGCGGTGCTGCTGCCGGTCAAGAGCGTCGGCGTCATGGGCGATGGCCGCACCTACGAGAACGTCGTCGCCCTGCGCGCGGTCGAGACCCAGGACTTCATGACCGCGGACTGGAGCCAGCTTCCGTACGAGCTGCTCGGCCGCACGGCGAGCCGGATCGTCAACGAAGTCCCGGGCGTCAACCGCGTGGTCTACGACGTCACCAGCAAGCCGCCGGCGACGATCGAGTGGGAGTGAGACGCCCCTCTTAAACGACTTCCCAGCGCCGCGGCTCGCGGCGGTCGCCCGGCTGGCCGCCGAGCAGCACCGAGAGCACCAGGATACGGTCGGGTTCGGCGCGGTAGACGATGCGGAAGGTCTGGAACAGCAGCTCCCGGACCCGCTCGTCCCCGACCTCGCGCACCACGCGGCCGATGCGCGGCACCGAAACCACCCGCTCCACGGCCTCGAGCAGTCGCTCCATCACCCGGCGTGCGAAGGCCTCGGAGTCGCGAGCGAGGGTGGCGCCGATCGATTCCAGGTCGCCGAGCGCCGGCTCGGTCCAGGCGATGGCGCTCACCGCTTCGCCATCCTTTTTCGCGCCTCCTCGTGCGACACCACCTTGCCGCCCTCGGCCGCTTCCTCCGCGGTGGCCACCTTTTGCTTGACGTACAGCTCGTACATCAGGTCGTCCCACGTCGCATCCTCCGGTAGCCTGTCGACGATCTGCCTGACCTGCTCCTTGACCATGTCCATCCTTTCTGCCCCCTGCGGCCCGAGCGACAGGGTCGTCGCGGGTTCGCCGCCAGATCGGTGTCCCGCTTTCGACTGCCCGCGGCACTATACCACTAACCTGTGCTCTAGATAAATAGGGAGTTTTCCTCAGAGAGGTAATCCGGAGGTCATCCGGCTACCGCTCGCCGCAACTCCTTGCATGCGTAGATGCTAGCTGCTATCGCGCCCGCGGGCGGTCGCCCGACTCCGCTGGCGCCTGGAGTGGAATCGGCGCCAAGCGGCGCGGATCCTTGCGCAGCGCGCGGGCCAGGCGGGCGGCCAGCCGGCGCTGCAGCGGCCGCGGGTCGTCACGGCTCTCCGGCGGGATCGCGATCCAGCCGCCGGCGGTGGTGCCGTGGCCGCCGCCCTTGCCGCGTTGGCCGAGCAGCCGGCGCATCCGCGCCCCGGCCTCGCCGCGCGGGTTGGAGGTGCGGATCGAGAGGTACACCCGCCCCTCGAACAGGCCGGTGGCGAGCGCCCAGGTCTTCCCCTCCATGCGCAGCAGCAGGTCGGCGATCTCGGGCACGATGTCGGGCTGCTCGACCGCGCCCATGTGGCTGACCACCAGGGTGCCGACCGTCTCCAGGCCCTCGAGCGCCTCGTGCAGGGTGCGGAAGTAGGACACCGGCAGCGGCGCGCTCTGGATCTTGGCCAGGGCGCGCTTGTCGGCGCGCGGCAGCAGCTCGTCGTAGAGGGCGCGATCGGGGCCCGCGGCCTCGCGCAGGAAGTCCTGGGTCTCGGTGCGGATGGCGTAGATCAACGCCGTCGCCTGTGCCCGGCTGGGCCTCAGCCCCGCCGCCTCGAGGTACTCGCCGAGGATCGTCGCGGTGGCGCCGTAGTCGGTGCGGACGTCGGCGAACGGCACCGCCTGGGTGGCCCGCCGCACCGGGTGGTGATCGAACACCAGATCGGGCACCAGCTCGTCGGGGAGCTGGTGGTTGCCGGTCGCCGGCTGGGCGTCGACGAGGGCGAAGCGACGGTAGTGCTTGAGGTTGAGGTGGCGCAGCCGGGACAGCCGGAGGTGGAGGATCTTGACCATCTCGCGGTTCTCGGCGCGCCCGATGATGCCGCCGTAGCCGATCGTCACCCGCTGGCCGAACGCCCGGCGCAGCAGGCGGGCGAGCAGCGCCGCCGAGGCCAGCGAATCGGGGTCGGGGTTGTCGTGGGTGAGGATCAACCAGCGGGCGCCGCTCTTGCCCGGCGCGTGGACGACCGCCTCGAGATCGGCGAGCCGGCGCCGCGTCAGGTCGGTGACCATGGGGGCGCGATTGTAGCGGACGGCCGCGGCGGCCCCGGTGGTACCATGGCGCGCCGCCCGGGCACCCATCCATGATCTCAGAGCTGTTCCACGTCGGCCCGGTCGCGATCAGCCCGTTCGGCGTCGCGATGATGGTCGCCTTCGTCGCCGGCTACTTCCAGCTCCGCGGGGCGATGGCGGTCAACGGCGCGGGCGACGCCGAGGACGCCGGCGCGCTGGTCTTCTGGGGCGGCCTGGTCGGCATCGCCGGCGCCAAGGTCTACTATGCGCTGCTCTACTGGGACTGGCGGCTGCTGTTCGAGCGCTACGGGCTGGTCTGGTATGGCGGCTTCATCGCCGCGACGGCGACTCTGCTGTGGCTGATCCGCAAGCGCCGGCTGCCGTTCGCCGCCACCGCCGACGCCCTGGCGGTCGCGCTTGCCCTCGGCTACGGCATCGGCCGGATCGGGTGCTTCCTGGTCGGCGACGACTACGGCCGGCCGACCGATCTGCCGTGGGGCGTCGCCTTCCCGCGCGGCCTGCCGCCGACCACCGCCGGCGCCCTGCGCTCGCAGTTCGGCGTCGACCTGCCGCCCGGAATGCCCGACGAGGCGCTGCTCCGGGTCCATCCGACCCAGCTCTACGAGACCGCCGCGGCGCTCGCCATCTGGTGGTTCGGCCGGCGCTTGCTGCGCGGCGGCGCGCCGGCCGGGCGACCGGCGCTGGCGGTGCTGGCGCTGCTCGCCGGCGAGCGCTTCGCGGTCGAGGTGGTGCGGGTCAAGGACGACCGCTTCTTCGGGCCGCTGTCGCTGGCCCAGGTGATCAGCCTGGCGATCCTCGCGGTGGTGGCGGCGCTGTGGCTCCACCGGCGCCGCCGGCGCGCCGCCGCCGAGGCGCCGGCCTAGCGGGGGAGGGCCGGTGGCGGAAAGACTGCGGCTGCTGACGATCGCCGGATCGGACTCCGGCGGCGGCGCCGGCATCCAGGCCGATCTGAAGACCTTCGCCGCCCACGGCGCCTACGGCATGAGCGCGGTGACCGCGATCACCGCCCAGGACACCCGCGGCGTCCACGCCGCGTACGAGCTGCCGCCGGCGCTGGTGGCGGCGCAGATCGACGCGGTCTTCGGCGACCTCGGGGTGGATGGGGTCAAGATCGGCATGCTGGCGTCGGCGCCGATCGTCGAGGCGGTCGCCGAGCGTCTCGCGGCATACGGCGCCGGGCGCGCCGCCCGCGCCGGTCAGGCCGGACCGCCGGTGGTGCTCGATCCGGTGATGGTGGCCAAGAGCGGCGACCCGCTGCTCGCCGACGACGCGGTCGAGGCGCTGGTCGAACGGCTCCTGCCGCTCGCCACCGTAGTGACCCCCAACCTCCCCGAGGCGCGGCGGATGACCGGCCTCGCCGGTGACGGCGAGCCCGAGCGGGAGGCGATGGCGCGCGCACTCGCCACCGCCGGCGCCCGCGGGGGCGGTCCCGGCCCGGCGGTGCTGCTCAAGGGCGGCCACGCCCCCGGAGACGAGGTGGTCGATCTGCTGTTCGACGGTGAGCGTCTGCATCGCTACGCGGCGCCGCGGATCGCCACCCGCTCCGACCATGGCACCGGCTGCACGCTGTCGTCCGCGCTCGCCGCGCGCCTGGCTTCGGGCGCGCCGCTTGCCGAGGCGGTCAGGGGCGGGATACAGTACCTGCGCGAAGCACTGGAGGCAGCCTTCCCGCTCGGACGCGGACGCGGGCCGGTCGACCACCTCTACCGGCTGTTTCCGCTCGACCCTTCGTGAGCCGGCGGCGGCGGAGGCGCCCCGGAGGAGACCTAGTCCGATGACGAGCGCTGGCCCCTACGCCTCGGCAGGCCGAGCCGTCCAGACGGTGGCGACCCTCGCATTGACGCTGACCGCACTCGGCTGTGGCGGCGGGAACGGCGACGGTCCAACCGGCTTGCCCGACCGGATCGTGTTCATCATCCCGAATCCGTCGACCATCGCGGCCGACGGCTCCGAGACGTCGCAGCTCATCATCCACGTCGTGACGCTGGTGACCGGCGACCCGATCGAGGGCGCCGTCGTGCGGCTCGAGACCGACCTCGGCGTCTTCGTCGACACCGGCACGCGAAGGCACGAGGTCACCACCGGCGGCTCGGGCTTCGCGGACAGCGCGCTGCGCGGCGACGGCCAGGCCGGGACGGCCACGGTGAGCGCCAGAAGCGGTGGCTTCGCGATTGTCGTCCAGATCGTCCTCGAGTGACCCGGTGGCCTCGCGGGGACTCCGCGCCCTGGCGCTCGCGCTCGGGCTGTGGGCGGCCGGGGCGACCGCGCTCGCGACGTGGGCGCTCTGGCTCCGCGCTTCGGAGGGTTCGCGCGCCGTCGAGCTCGAAAGTCCCGGAGGCGCCGAGCCCACCGAGGCCCCGGAGCCCGTTCTGGAGCTGCGGCCGGCGTCGCTCTCCGATCTCCCCGGCTGGAACGATGACCGCCACGCCGAGGCGCTGCCGCCGCTGCTCGCCTCCTGCCGCGTGCTCGCGCGCCTGCCCCCCGAGCGGCCGGTCGGGCGCAACGGCGTTGGCGGCACGGCCGCGGACTGGCGGCTGCCGTGCGCCCAGGCGGCGGCGGTGCCGGCGGGCGACGCGGCGGCGGCGCGCACCTTCTTCGAGGCCGCGTTCCGGCCCTGGGCGGTGAGCGATCGGGGGGCTGCCGAGGGCTTGTTCACCGGCTACTACGAGCCGACGCTCCACGGCAGCCGCCGACGCGGCGGGCGCTTCACGGTGCCGCTCTACCGGCGGCCGCCGGAGCTGGTCGAGGTCGACCTCGGGCGCTTCCGCGACGACCTCGCCGGCGAGCGCCTCGCCGGCCTGGTCGAGGGGGTCGTGCTGGTGCCGTTCGCCGACCGCGCCGCCCTCGACGCCGGCGCGCTCGCCGGCCGCGGCCTCGAGCTGGCCTGGGTCGACGACCCGGTCGACGCCTTCTTCCTCCACATCCAGGGCTCGGGCCGGGTGGAGCTGGCCGAGGGCGGGGTGCTGCGGGTCGGCTACGCCGGCCACAACGGCCACCCCTACACCGCGATCGGGCGGACGCTGGTTGAGCGCGGCGAGCTGGCGCTCGAAGAGGTGTCGATGCAGTCGATCCGCGCCTGGCTGGCGGCCCGGCCCGACGAGGCTGGCGAGCTACTCGCCGCCAACCGCTCGTTCATCTTCTTCCGCGCGCTGGACGGTGACGGCCCGGTCGGCTCGCTCGGCACGCCGCTCACCCCCGGCCGCTCGCTGGCGGTCGACCGCATCCACCTGCCGCTCGGCGCGCCGCTGTGGCTGGACGCCACCGCCCCGCACCCCGACCCCGCCGGCCCCGACCGCCCGCTGCGGCGCCTGATGGTCGCCCACGACACCGGCGGCGCGATCCGCGGCCCGGTCCGCGGCGACGTTTTCTGGGGCCACGGCGACGAGGCCGCCGAGGTCGCCGGCCGGATGAAGCACCGCGGGCGGCTGTGGCTGTTCCTGCCCCGCGCGGTCACGCCCGTTCAGGGCTGAACGGGCGGCGCGCCCTCTTCCGGACCCGGCCCGCGGTCCTTCCGCCGCAGCGCGTAGATCCCGAGCCCGACCAGCAACGCCACCGCCGCTGCGATCAGGTTGCGCTTGCCGGCGCTGGCGGCGAGCGCCAGCGAGATCAGGACGGCGGCGATCGGGATCGCCGGCCCGCCGGGCAGCCGGAACGTCCCCGGTTGATCGCCCATCTTGCGCCGCAGCACCGGCACGGCCGCCGCGGTCCCGAGGTAGGTGGCGAGCCGCGCGATCACGCTCAGGGCCACCAGCCAGGCGAACGAGCCGAAGAGCGCCAACGGCAGGGCCACCGCGCCCAGGAGGAGGATCGCCGCGGCCGGGGTGCGGAAGTGCGGGTGGACCGACGCCAGCCAGCGCGGGCCGTAGCCGTCGCGGGCGAGCGCGTAGAGGTAGCGCGGCCCGGCGAGCACGGTCGCCGCGGCGGTTCCGAGGATCGACACTGCCGCGCCGGCGGTCAGCAGCCACCCGCCCCAGCCGCCGAGGAAGCCGCCGGCGGCGTCGGCGAGCGGGGTCGCCGAGGCGCCGAGGCCGGGCAGCGTGCCGAGCGCGACGAGCTGGACCGAGGCGTAGAGCAGGGTGACGATGCCGATCTGGATCAGCAGCGCCAGGGGCACGTCGCGCCGCGGCCGGCGGAACTCGCCCGCCGGCGCCGGCGTGTTCTCGAAGCCGGCGTAGGCGAAGAGCAGCAGCAGCGCCGCCTCGCCGAGGCCGGCGGCGTCGGGCCGCACCGCCGACTGTCCGGTGAGGATGCGCGGCGAGAAGACGAAGATGCCCGCG
>Ga0302046_10002716_pt1 | contig 16395 bp, 12 predicted proteins | sample RVTome_11_FD_200261 | JGI IMG/M metagenome (GOLD analysis project Ga0302046, IMG submission 200261) | Soil microbial communities from uranium-contaminated site in the Upper Colorado River Basin, Wyoming, United States - RVT147D111 (version 2) ...
AGCCTGTGGAGGTCGTACCCGGTCACGTTCTTCACCAGCTTTCCGCCCGACCGCGTGATCGAGCCGTCGGCGAGGAGCACGCGGGTGCCGAGCACGTTGTGACGCGCCGGTCCGAAGCGCAGTCGATCGAAGCCGCCGGCCGCCGCGCCGAGGACGCCGCCCAGAGTCGAGCGCTCCGGCCGCACGACGTCCGGCGAGAGCCGGTGGCCTCCGACGGCGACTTCCTCGGCCAGCGCGCGCATCGTGGACCCGGCGCGCGCCGTGAGCGTGCCGTCGCCACGCACGTAGTCGACCACGCCGGCGAAGGAGCGCGTCGAGAGAACGAGGTCCACGCGGCCGACGTAGCGAGGACGCGAGCCGCCTCCGAGCGGGAGGCAGACGGCTCCGGCGCTCGCGGCGGCGCGGATCACGGCGCTCCACTGCTCCTCCGTGCGCGCGGCGACCGAAGGGACCTCGCGCCCGTCGGGCAGGATCGTCGTGGACAGCGCCTCGGGCGGCACTGCGTCGCGCCAAGGCTCGCTCACCGAGCGCGCTCCGTGCCGGTGATCGCCGGCTGTCGCAGCTCCATGCAGGCGCGCAGCGGGACCAGCTTGCCTGGGTTCATGCGCCGCGCAGGGTCCCACACGTCGCGCACGCGACACATCGCGTCCAGGTCCTCCGGCCGGAAGAGGAGCTCCATCTCCGCCACCTTCTCGAGGCCGACGCCGTGCTCGCCGGTCAGCGAGCCGCCCGCGCGCACGCAGGTCTCGAGGATCTCGTGGCCCGCGGCCAGCACGCGCGCCACCTCCTCCGGGTCACGCCGGTCGTAGCAGATGTTCGGATGGAGGTTCCCGTCGCCGGCGTGGAAGACGTTGGCGAGCCTCAGGCTCCTCGCGCGGCAGATCTCGCTCGTGCGTCGGACGAGCTCGCGCAGCTTCGTGCGCGGCACGACCGCGTCCGCGACGTACAGATCCGGCGCGACGCGTCCCATGGCCCCGAATGCTCCCTTGCGACCGGCCCACAGGCGCTTGCGCTCGGCCGCGTCGCGCGCCTGGCGGACCTCGAGCGCGCCGTTGCGTTCCAGGATGGCGCGGACCTCGCGCGTCGTCCCGGCCACCTCGGCCTCGACGCCCTCGACCTCGACCAGGAGCACGGCGTCCGCGTCCTTCGGGTAGCCGGCAGCGAACACGCTGTCCTCCACCGCCTCGATCGTGAGCTTGTCGAGGATCTCGAGCGCCGAGGGTTCCAGACGCTCGGCGATCAGCTCGCTGACCGAGTCGCAGGCTCGGTCGAGGTCGGCGAAGACCGCGACCAGGACCTCGACCACCGGCGGCCGGGGGACGAGCCGGACCGTGACCTCCGTCGCCAGGCCGAAGGTGCCCTCGCTGCCGACGAACAGGCCGACCAGGTCGTAGCCGTCCGGGTCGATCAGCGGTTCGGAGAGATCGAGGACCTCCCCGTCGTGGGTGACGAGCACGAGTCCGAGGACGTGGCGCGTCGTGGCTCCGTACTTGAAGCAGTGCGGTCCGCCCGAGTTGTTGGCCACGTTCCCGCCGATCGTGCAGGCCATCTGGCTCGAGGGGTCCGGCGCGTACATGAGCTCCTGCGAGCCGCGGCTGCATAGCTCGGTCAGGTCGACGTTGACCACGCCGGCCTGCACGCGCGCGAAGCGGTCCTCGAAGTTCACCTCGAGCACGTCGCGCATGCGCGCGGTCGAGACGACCGCACCGCCCTCGACCGGCGTCGCACCGCCGGCGAGCCCGGTCCCGGCGCCGCGCGCGACGACCGGCACGCCGGCCTCGAAGAGGAGCCGCATGGCGCGCGCCGCCTCCTGCGTGGTGCGCGGCAGGAGGACCATCTCGGGCGTCACGCGCAGCATCGCGAGCCCGTCGGATTCGTAGGGGCAGAGGCGCGTCGGTTCGGTGACGAGTCCCTTGGGACCGAGGACCTCGCGCAGCGCGCTCGCGAGGCTCTTCATGTCAGAACTCGATGCGGGAGAGCTTCCAAGAACCGAGGAGGAGGAGGATCAGCACGAACGCCAGGGACGAGCCCACCGAGAACAGGATGTTGTACCTCCACGGCGCGTCGAGCGTGAAGCTCCGCTCGTAGGGGTCGATCCGGTGCGCGAGGCCGCAGACCGCGCTCAGTCGCTCGCGCACCGCCGCGCGGCGCTCGGCGGAGTCGTCTCCAGAAGCGTCCTCGATCCAAACGGTGAACAGGCGCTCGCCCTCGGCGCCCTCGATGACCAGTGCCTGCCCGGGCACGCCTTCCGCGGCGGTCCACGCCACGACGGCCGCGCTCATCGGCCGGCCCTTGGGGTTCACGCCGAAGGTCTCGAAGCTGCGTGACGCGTCGTCGAACAGTCCGCGCAGCGAGGAAGCCGCGCCGGAGCGCGTCTCGCGCACGAGCTTGGTCCCGTCGCGCCGTTCCACCTCGCGCTGCTCGAAGGGGCGTGCGAGCAGCGTGTAGCGAACGACCGCGCCGGCGTCGATGGAACCCTCGAGAGCGATCACCGGCTCGCCCAGGGCCGCAGCGACCTGCGGAGAGACGTCGGGTCGTACGGGTTCCACGGAGCGGAAGCCGTCGGGGAGCTCGAACAGGCTGAAGAGCTCCAAGTCGTCGAGGAACTCCGGCGGGTCGACGGCGCGGCGCAGCTTGCTCGCCATGACGTCCGCGTCGCTCGTCTTCGGGAGCACGTAGTGGACCGCCGAGAGGATGCGGCCGAGGGCGATGAGCCACGAATCGGTGGTCGACTCGACGTCCACCTCCTCCTGTTCGTTCGCACCTTCCTCCTCCTCGCCCAGCGGTCCCTCGCCTTCGGCGCCGAGCCGGTACTGCGCGGAGAACTCGACCAGCACCCAGGTGCTGTGCACGCAGCCGTTGAACACGAAGAAGAGCGTCGTGAGCAGGATGGCCGCCACGGTGCTGCGCGTGAAGACCCCGACCAGCATGGAGACGACGTAGACCAGCGCGAAGATGTAGGTGAGCAGCGGCGCCGCGAGAAGGATCCCGGGGTCGTGCCAGCCGGAGACGAGCAGCAGGCCGAGGTAGATCCCGACCGCCATGAGGGTGGAGAGCACCGCGACGAAGAGGAGCCCCGCGAAGTAGCGGTGCAGATAGAACGTCAGCCGTCGCAGGGGCTTGTGGAACAGCACGTCCGCAGCGCCCTTCTCGATCATGCGCGGCACGAAGAAGGCCGTCGCCGCGATGCAGAAGATCACGCCGAAGTTGCCGGCGAGCTGGCCGAAGATCGTGCTGACGACGAGGTCGATGATGCGCGTCTGCGCCTCGCCGATCTCGGCCATGCCGAGGAAGGTCGCGATTCCGTCGTAGGGCCAGCGACGGAGACCGAACAGGAGCACGATCTCGTCCTCGCGGAACCCGACCGCGAACGTCGCGAGCACGACGACGCCGCAGAGCACGACCAGGATGCGGAACACCCAGTTGTCGAGCACCTGGTAGATCGCGTCCAGGAACAGTGCTTTGGCCGAGTGTGTGTTCACCGCTTGCCTCCTTCCACCAAGTCGATGAACGCGTCCTCGAGGGAGAGCTTGCCGGCGAAGATTCCGCGGATGCTGACGCTGCCGGCGCGCAGGCGGTCGACGACCCGATCCTGCTCCTCCGCGGACAGATTGAGCTCGAAGCCCAGCTCTGTGCGGGCGAAGTTCGCGCCGATGCCCGCGAGGCGCTGCTCGAGGTCCGCCGGGTTCGGGTGGATCTCGAAGGCGACGCGGCCGGTGCGCGGCGTCAGCTCGGCGATCGTTCCCTCGCGGATCAGCTTGCCGCGCGCCATGATCACGACGCGGTCGCACATGCGCTCGACCTCCATCAGGAGGTGCGAGTTGATGAACACCGTCGTGCCCTTGTCCCGCAGCTCGGCGATGATCTCCCGCACGCGCTTGCGACCCACGGGGTCGACGCCGTCCGTGGGTTCGTCCAGGAACACCAGCTCGGGCTCGTGGATCAACGCTTGCACCAGGCCGATGCGCTGCTGCATGCCCTTCGAGTACTCACGCAGCTTCCGGTCGGCGCTGTCCTTCATCTCGATGCGCTCGAGCCAACCGGGGATCTCGCGCTCGAGCCAGGCGCGGTCCTTGCCCGAGTACATCCCGAAGAGCTCGAGCGCCTGCCGGCCGGTGAGGTATCCGGGCAAGCGGTGCGCTTCGGGAAGGAAGCCGACGCGGGAGCGCGGCGGGATCCTGCCGGCGGGCTCGCCGAACAGCAGGGCCTCTCCCGTCCAACCGGGGACGAGCCCCATGAGGATCTTGATGAGGGTCGTCTTGCCGGCGCCGTTCGGCCCGAGCAGTCCGAACACGGAGCCGCGGCCGACCTCGAGCGTGACCCCGGCCAGGGCCTGGAAGCCCTTCTTCCACGGGCGTTTGCCGTAGGTCTTCTCGAGGTCGCGAACGGAGATGAGCAGGTCGCCGGCGGGCATGGCAGGGAAGAGCTCCTAGAGGACGTCGACGGGGACGAGCAGTCGTGCGGCGCCGATCCAGCCGGCGCTGGGGCCGAGGGTGGCGCGCTCGATCCGGACGCCGGCAACGCGCTCCCCGTAGGCCCATTCGGAGAGACCTCGGCGAATCCCGGGCTCGAGCAGGTCGAGCGCGGCGGAGAAGCCGCCTCCGAAGACGAAGGTGCGCACGTCGAGCAGGCACAGCGCGCTACCGCAGCCGTGCCCCAGGTCGCGTCCGACGGCGAACAGGAGCGCGCGCTCGGGCCCGTCGGTCTCGCGCGCCCGGTCGGCGAGCAGGCGTAGGTCTCCGGGCGCCTCCGCCGGAAGGCCGAGCTCACGCGCGCGACGCTGCGTGGCGGAGGCCGAGGCCAGCGTCTCGAGACAGCCGTGACTCCCGCAGCCGCACGGCGGGCCGTCGGGATCGACCGTCAGGTGGCCGATCTCTCCGGCCAGGCCTTCCCCGCGGTAGAGGCGCCCGTCGAGCACGATCCCCCCGCCGATGCCCGTGCCCAGCGTGAGCAGGATCAGGTGGCGCGCTCCGCGCGCGGCGCCGAGCCAGAGCTCCCCCAGGGCGGCGACGTTCGCGTCGTTCTCGAGCAGGATCGACTCGCGCTCCGCGCCGCTCGCCCGTGCGAGGAGCGCGCGCACGTCGACGCCCTCGAGCCACGGCAGGTTCGGGCTGTTCCGGATGGTTCCGGCCTCGCGGTCGAGCAGCCCCGGCAGCCCGACGCCGATGCCCCTCGGTGCACCTCCGGCGAGCTCCCGCGCCCGCGCTCCGACCGTGCCGAGGATCTCCCGCGCGCTCGCGCCGGCCTCGACCGCGACCGACACCTCCGCCAGTCGCTCGCCCGCGCCTGTCACCGCGCCGAGCTTCACCGACGAGCCGCCGACGTCGACGCCGATGAGCTGCTTCACGCGGTCGCGATGCGCTGCTTCACGCGGCGGGTGACGCGCCGATACGCCTTCACGTACTCCGCGGCCGTCGCCTCCCAGCTGAAGTCCTGCGCCAGCGCGCGTCGGACCAGGAGCTTCCACTTGTTCGCCTCGCGGTAGGTCTTGATGGCCTCGTGGATGCACTCCATCAGGCCGTCCGACGTGTAGGGCTGGAAGTGGAAGCCGGTCCCGTTGCGCTTGTTCGTGGGATAGTCGACCACGCTGTCCTCGAGACCGCTGCTCGCGTACACGAGCGGGAGCACGCCGTAGCGCAGCGCGATCGCGAACAGAGGATTCGCGGGTTGGTAGTGGGAGGGCAGGAGGAGCAGATCCGAGCCGCCCATCATCATGTGCGCGGTGTGCGCGTTGTAGCCCTCCACCACGCGCATGCGTCCGACGAAGGCCTTCTCCCAGGTCAGGAGCCGCTGCGACATCTCCGAGCTGCCCTGTCCCATCACGACCACCTCGACGTTGCGCTCGAGGATCTCGGTCAGGCACTCGACCATGAGGTCGAAGCCGCTGTCCGCGTCCCAGCGTCCGATGGAGCACGCGATCGGCGTGCGCGGACCGTTGTCCAGCTTCAGCGCAGCCTGGAGCGCCGCCTTGCACTTCTTCTTCCCGCTGAGGGAGGCGTCCGCCCGATCGAAGGGGGCTGCGAGCACCGGGTCGTTCGCGGGATCCCAGGCCTGGTAGTCGATGCCGTGGTGGATCCCGATCAGCTCCTTCTTGCGCCGCTGGAAGGTGTCCTCGAGGCCGTACCCGCGGTCGCGCTCCTGGATCTTCAGGGCGTGTCCTGGGGAGTGCGTGCCGAGGATCGTGGCGAACTCCGCGCCGGCCTTGAGGTAGTTCACCTTGCCGGCGAGCTCGCAGCCGTCGATGTACCGGAAGGCGCGGTGGGGGACGCCGATCTGGGGCAGGATCTCGCGCTCGAACACGCCCTGCATGGCCAGGTTGTGGATCCCGAAGTAGGTCCCGGCCCGCGACGTGGGGTGGTCCGGCCGCTCCTCGATCCACTCGAAGTGGTGCAGGAGCGGGACGAGCCCGGCCGTCCAGTCCATGCAGTGCAAGATGTCGGCCTGGAAGCCCAGCGGCTCGAGGGCACAGAGCACGGCGCGGGCGAACACGGCGTAGCGCCGCCAGTTGTCGTCGTAGGGGCCGTCCGCCGTCCCGTAGGGATGCCGCGAGCCGAAGAGGGGCTCGTTGTCGAGCAGGTAGACCGGCATCCCGTCCAGGGATCCCTCGAGGATGCGCACGGTCTGGGTCCGGCTCCCGTCGGGCACGGTGAGCGCGGCACGCTCGCGCAGCTCGCCGAGGGGCCCCGTTTCCACGTCCGTGGTCCAGGGCAGGAAGACGCGCACGTCCTGCCGGGCCGCGTGGAGCGACCGTGCGAGCGATTCGGACACGCTCGCGAGGTTCGTCCGCCTCACGAGGGAGTGGAGCTCCGGAGTGATGAAGGCGATTAGCACCCTGCCAGGTCCGCGGTCCCCGGGGCTCGCCGGAATGGCTGCCTGTCTCCACGCTCGCTGCTCGTCTGGTCCGGGTCCGGGGCCGGAACCCGTAAGCTAGAGAAGCACCCTCAGAATGCCAGCACGGGCCCGGAGGGAGATACGCAAACCGTTGCCCGTCAGGGGGTTGCGGGTTTCGATGGGGCGCTGCCCGGGGCCTCGGCGCGGGCCTCGGGCAGCCATTTGCGGAGGTTCCTCACGCGGGTCTCGTGGGAAGGGTGGGTGGAGAGGAACTCGGGGGGTCCGTCGCCCGTCGCCTGCCCCATGCGCTCCCAGAACCGCACCGCCTCCTCCGGATCGTAGCCGGCTCGCGCCATGTAGATGAGGCCGATGCGGTCCGCCTCGGACTCGTGCTCACGGCCGTAGGGGAGCTCGACCAGGAGGGAGTATCCCATGCGCGCGAGCTGCTCGTAGTCGCCCACGTCGAGGAGCGCCAGCACCACCTCCAGGCCGAGGGAGCTCGTCATGCGTTCCGTCCCGTGGCGCGCGACCACGTGCCCGATCTCGTGCCCCATGACGACCGCGAGCCCCGCCTCGGAGGCGCACACCGGGAGGATCCCCGTGTAGACCGCCATCTTGCCCCCCGGAAGGGCGAAGGCGTTCACCGTGTCGGGAGCCTCGAGCAGGTTGACCTCCCACTCGTAGCCGCTGTCGTCGGCCACCGCGACCAGCCGCTCCATGACGCGTTGCACCATCGCGCGGTCGGGACCGGACTTCACCACCTTTCCCTCGGCCAGGACCTGCTCGTAGGCCTCGCGGCCCATCTGCACGTCGTCGCTCGGGCTGAAAAGGTTCACCGCCTGCCGTCCAGTGATCGGAGCCGTCTGGCAGGCGGCGACGCACGAGCACAAGAGGAGCGCCCGCAGGAGCGACGAGCCGGATCGCCCGCTCCGCGTCCGGGCCCTCGCCCGGCGGCGGGGATAAGATGCCGCGCCCGCTCCAGGTCCGTCCTTCGTCTTCATGTCGTCGTCCGAATCCTTGTCCGCCCTCTCGCTGACCGCCTTCGCGGCCGAGCTCGCCGCGAACTCGCCCACCCCCGGAGGGGGCAGCGCGGCCGCGCTCACCGGCGCCCTGGGGGCCGGGCTGGTCAGTATGGCCTTCCGCCTCGCGGCGCGTGAAGAGGGGTCCGCGATCCCGGACTACATGCTGGGACGCGCGGAGGAGCTCGACGACCTGCGCGAGTGCCTGCTCGAGCTGGTCGACCGCGACGCGCAAGCGTACCAGCGCCTCCTGCGGCTCGCGCAGGCGCAGGGCGAGCAAGCGGCCAGGGCACGCCTGGATGCGCTCGAGGCGCCGCTGGAGACGGCCGAACTCGCCCTTGCGGCCCTACGGCTGCTAGCGGTCGGTCGAGCGGAGGTGCCGGCGCGTGCGGCCAGCGACGCCGACGTGGCGAGGAGCCTGCTCCTGGCCTCCGCAGCCGGCGCCCTGGCCACGGCCCGGGCGAACCTCGGCGGTGTCGAGGATCCGGAGCGCGCGGAGGAGTACCGGCTGACGATCGTGAGCCTGCAAGGGGAGTCGACGCGCCTCGAGGATCTGCGAGCGTGAAGCGTCGCCCGCTCGTCCTGATCGTCCTCGACGGGTTCGGCCACCGGGCCGCGCCGGAGCACAACGCCGTCCGGAGCTCGGCGAAGCAGTTCGAGACCCTGTGCGCGCGCTACCCGAGCGGCCTGCTCTCGGCGTCCGGCCGCGAGGTCGGGCTGCCGCTCGGCCTGATGGGCAACAGCGAGGTCGGCCACATGAACCTCGGTGCGGGCCGAGTCGTCTACCAGGAGATCACGCGCATCGATCGGTCGATCGAGGTCGGGGAGTTCCACGCGAACGGCGCGTTCACGGAGCTGATGGACCGCCTCGTACGCGACGGGAGGGCGCTCCACCTCCTCGGCCTGATCGGCGACGGCGGAGTCCACGCCAGCGAGCTCCACCTGCGTCACCTGCTGATCTTGGCCGCGTCGCGCGGGCTGGCGGCCGAGCGCGTCTTCGTGCACGCGCTCCTGGACGGCCGCGACACGCCACCGCGGTCGGGTGCGGGCTACCTGGAGACCCTCGAGGCGGATCTGGCACGCGCCGGGGTGGGCCGGATCGCGTCGGTCGTGGGCCGCTACTGGGCCATGGATCGGGACAGTCGCTGGGAGCGCGTGCGGCGTGCCTACGACCTCCTCACGGCCGGCGTCGGCCAACGGCACGCGTCCGCGGGCGCGGCGATCCGCGCCTCCTATGCCGTGGGGGTCGGGGACGAGTTCGTCGAGCCCTGCGCCGTCGGCGATCCCGCCGACGGCCGGATGCGCGCGGGGGACGGCGTGTTGTGCTTCAACTTCCGCGCGGACCGCATGCGGCAGATCTGTTCGGCGCTCGCCCTCCCGGAGTTCGAAGGGTTCGAGCGCGTCCACTTCCCCGCGCTCGAGCTGGTCACGATGACCCAGTACCGCGCGGACTTCCCGTTCGCCGTCGCCTTTCCGCCGCGCGAGCTGCGCGGAACCCTCGGTGAGGTCGTGAGCGCCGCGGGGCTCCGCCAGGAGCGCATCGCGGAGACGGAGAAGTACGCGCACGTGACCTTCTTCTTCTCCGGCGGGCGGGAAGCGGAGCTACCCGGCGAGACGCGCACGCTCGTCCCGAGCCCGCGCGTCGCGACCTACGACCTGAGGCCACAGATGAGCGCGCACGAGGTCACGCAGGTGATCGAGCTCTCCCTCGAGCGCGGCGAGACCGACGTGTACGTCGTCAACTACGCCAACGCGGACATGGTCGGGCACACCGGGATCGAGGCGGCCGCCGAGGCGGCCGTGCGGACCGTCGACGCGTGCGTGGCGCGCCTCGTGCCGCTCGTGGTCGAACGCGGCGGCTGCGTGGCGGTCACCGCCGACCACGGCAACGCGGAGACGATGTGGGACGAGGAGACGAACCAGCCGCACACGGCCCACACCACCAACCCGGTGCCGATCGTCCTGTGCTCGCGGGACCTGATCGGAGCGAAGCTGCGGCCGATGGGGATCCTGGCCGACGTCGCGCCGACCCTGCTCGAGATCGCGGGGTTGGAGACGCCGGGCGGGATGGACGGGCGCACGCTCCTCGTCTGAGCTCCCGCGTCTCGGAGTCTTGCCGTGCCGCGCGCGTGCGGGAACGAACGCGTGCGGCCCGACCTGTTCGGCGGACGCGCGAGACGCGTTCGACCTCGATCCGATCGCTTGCGCACAGGGAGTCGACGGTCGTCCAGCGACGGCGGGAGAGCACCCGAGGTGTGCGCTTTCCCGCATCTTCCTCGCGGCACGCCCTTTGACCCGGCCGCACGCTCCGTCCGTCGTCGACCCGGTTCCGGGGGAATCCATGAGCTGCCGCACCGTCCTCCTTCCGTCCGCGTTCCTCCTTCTCGCGCTCCTCGCCTGCACCGGGGGTGGCGCAGGCTCACCATCTCGCCCGCAGGCGGTCGAGGGTCGCATCGCGGAGAAGCCGGACGGCTCGGGAGCTTACGTCGTCGATCCGATCCGCTCGGAGCCGGGAGGCACGTTCCTCCTGCGCGAGATCCTGTGGGGGCGTCTGGTCGACGTACACGACGTCGACGCGGCCGGACGTCCGAAACCGACGCCGATGTTCCGCGACTGGGTGATCGGCGAGAACGTGCAGTCCGACGGCGTGCGCTTCCTCCTGGAGGAGAACCCGTTCACGCGGCGTACGCGGCTCGTCGTGCTGCGCGGCAGGGACGAGCCGGCGAACGGGGGCGGCGAGACGTTCGAGAGCCTGCTCGCCGCGGCCAGCTCGGGCCTGCCGCCGATCGAGCCCAAGCACGACGACGGCACCTCTCCCGCTCCCTTTTCCTACGCCGCCCGCAACGCCTGCCTGATGCTCCGCTTCGACGACGTGCTGGACGACTCTCCCGCGATGGAGCGGATCCTCGGCGATCTAGTACAGGTGGTCACCGGCTACGCGCCCGAGCGCCCATTCACCGCCCGGCTCCGCTTCGATCCCAACCACGGAGCGGTCGTCGGCGGAGAGTTCCACAGCACGCGCGTGCTGATCGACACGACCGTCTCCGCGTCGGAGGTGTCCGCAGCGAGCGTCGCGCTGCCGATCAACGGATCCGGGTTGCCGCGCAGCGACGTCGCGAGCGCCGCGCCCAACGTCTCGATCCGCATCCCCACGAAGCAGGACGGGGCGAGCGGGCAGTTCGAGGTCCTGCGCAACCTGCGTGGCGCGCCGCTCTCGCCGACCGACAACGGTCCGATCGACACGACGGTCGCTCGGCGCGACGTGGTGCGCGCCCTGCGCGCCGGCAACGATCGCGACGCGAACAACGGCTTCCTGCTCGACCTCCGACCTCCGCGGGTCGTCGGATCGTGGCCGGTCACGGTCACGCGTGCGAGCGCGGATCCGGGCGGCGTCCCCGGGCTCGACTTCTTCCTCGACCTGCGCTTCGACACGTCCTGCCAGGAGGCGTTCGAGCCGCGTGACGTCCTCGTCGTGGGCGACCTCTTCGTGGAGGTGGTCGAGGAATCGCGCCCGCCCGACGACGACGAGGTCTTCGACGTCGTCGTACGCGCGCTGTCCGTCGACCGAGTACGCGACCCGTCCGCGCTGCTGGGCGTGGCGACGCTGGAGAAGGCCTACGGCCCCGAGTCGAGCGTGCCGGCGGCGTGCTGGGTGTCCTTCGCTCCGGCCGCCGGCGCGCCGCCGGGCGCGGAGGTGGCGACCACGGCTCAGGTGGTCGTGCGCTTCAGCGAGGAGATGGACCCCACGAGCGTCACGCCCGCGGACACCTTTCGCGTGGTTCGTGGCGAGGCGCGAACGCCGACCCCGGCGGCCGAGAGCGTGGTCGTCGGGACGGTGGCGAGCCGGGCGGACCTCTCGTCCTTCGCCTTCACGCCGCTCTACCCGTTCCGTCACGCGCTCGGCGCGAGCGAGCCCTATCACGTGCGCCTCGGCGCCGTCACCGACCTGGCGGGGAACCCGCTGCGCGAGGAGTTGCCGCCGATCGCGTTCACGCTCGCGCCGCGGGACCCGGCGGAGGAGAACGGGGGCGTGGTGCTGAGTTTCGCCGCGCTGGACGAGGTCGCACCGGTCGACCCCGCTCCCGGGACGTTCGACGATCTGCGCGGACAGGTCTTCTTCGATCTCGAGCTCGGCGTGCTCCGGCCGCGCGAGGTGACGTTCGCTTCCTACCCGGCGGACCGGGCGAACCCGGTCCCCTCGTTGATGATCCCGTTCCCACCCGGCGTTCAGACTCCGCTGACGCCGCTCGGGAGCAGGTTGATGACGGTCTGGCGCTATGCGGACCTCGGCTGGATCGCGTCGGACGAGACGAAGTTCGACCTGGACGTCGTGGGGCTGTCCTGGTCACCCGTCGGCGGGCGCGTGACGCGCGACTTCTACGAGGAGTTCGAGATCCGGCTGGCGCACTCGCGCTACCAGCCGGACGAGGACCTCGACCGCTTCCTGCTGCCGCAGTACCCGAACTCCGGCCTGCGCGGCGGTCCGGAGGCGTTCACGACCAACGTGCTCGACGACCCGAACTCGCAACGGACGACGGTGCATCCCAAGAGCCTCGGCTACCGTATCGAGCCCTCGGAGCTGTTCGTGACGCCCACCGGGACGCCCATGCTCCCCTTCCCCCTGAATCGTGGCCGCGGACGGCTCGTTCTCTGGACCTGGCGCGACACGTCGGCGACTTCGCGTGCAGCGCCCGATGGAGCCGGCGTGCCGCTCGACATCGAGGCCGGAGCCCCGCTCGGGATCGTCCCGGGCGGTGACGCGGGGACGCTCGCCAGGCCCGGCAACGTGCCCACCGTGTTCCTGCCGCTCCTGATGGAGTTCCGCTGCTACCCCTCCGCGACGGGGATCGGGCTGAACCCGCTCGACCTGTCGCTGGCGATCAACTCCTCGGCGCGACCGAACTTCCGCGCCTTCTCGACCGGTGGAGTCAACACCCAGGGACGCGTGGTCACCGTCAACCCCGACCTCGAGCAGGTGCCGGCCGGCGCCTTCAACCCGACCTCGAACCCGCCCGGGCGACGTACGCCGAGCGCCGACAACGGCTTCTACGTCGGCCAGCTCGACGTCGTTGTCCGCGTGAGCCGAGCGGTGACGGTTTGGATCGACAGCGGGTTTTCATCACCGCGCTTCCGCGGACCCGTGCTCACGCCCGAGCCGAGCCGTCAGCCGGCGGGATCCGAGGTCCTGATCGACTTCCGGGGCGCCGCGGGGTTCGGCGCCGGCGTGGGCGATCTGCGCTACGAGTCGAGTGCATTGGATGCCTACGGCGAGTTACGCGACTTCGCCTCCGGGATCCGACCGGCGCCCGAGCTCCAGGTCGTGCACCATCCGGACGACGCCTGGCGCCGTGAGGTCGGCGGGATCGACGGGGCGCGCTGGTTCCAGATGCGCCTGACCTTCGTGAACGACGTCGAGAGCCGCCTGACGGCGGAGCTGTCCGGGCTCGGCGTCGCCTTCGCCGAGAGGTAGTCAGTCCTCGCGCTCGTCGAGCCAGGCCATCTGGATCGCCTCGAGCACCTTCTCGTTCGAGGCCTTGGGGTCTCCCGTGAAGTCCTCGAGCGCGAGGATCATCGCGTGCAGGTCCGTGAACCGCACCGCCAGTGGATCGACGTCGGGATGCGCGTCGAACAGGCGAAAGGCGACTTCGTTCACGTCGGTCCAGGTCAGGGTCTCCATGTGCGTCCTCAGACTTCGTCGAGCGTTCGGCCGGTCAGGGCCCGCTTGGCGACCGCGTCCATGAGAGCCGCGGCCAGCGGCAGGGAGGCGCGCTCCAACTCGTCGCGTGCCTTCTGCACGCGCGGGACGTCGCCGGTCCGCGCCGCGCTGCGCGCCTCCGCGAGAGCGTCGCGGATTTCCTCGATCGTCTCCACGTCCAGGCCGGCGTCCTCGAGGTTGGCCTCGATCGCGCGTTCCATGGTGCCTATCTCGACCCTCAGGTTGGCGAGGCGGGAGAGGTCGAAGTCCTCGCGGGCGTGCTGGAAGGACTCGCGCAGCATCGATTCGACCTGGTCGTCCGTGAGCCCGTGCATGGGTTGGACCTCGATCGAGGCATCCTTCCCGGTCGACTCCTCTTTCGCCGTCACGGTGAGGATGCCGTCCGCGTCGAGCGAGAAGCGCACGGCGATCCGAGCGAGGCCTGCGGGCATGGGGGGGATGCCCTTCAGCTCGAACCGCCCCAGGCTGCGGCAGTCCTTCGCGAGTTCGCGCTCGCCCTGCACGATGTTGAAATCGATCCCGGTCTGGTTGGCGGCGTAGGTCGTGTAGCCCTCCGTGACCTGTGTCGGGACGGGCGAGTTGCGCAGGATGATCTTGGAGACCGCGCCACCCATCGTCTCGACGCCGAGCGATAGCGGCGTGACGTCGAGCAACAGCATCTCGCGCGTCCCGCCCGCGAGCACGTGTCCCTGCACCGCCGCGCCGAGGGCGACGACCTCGTCCGGGTCGAGCGACGTGTTCGGAACGCGTCCGAAGAACTCCTCGACCAGCCGGCGGACGGCGGGGATGCGCGTCGAGCCGCCGACCAACACGACTTCGTCGAGCTGTCCCCGTTCCAGCCCGGCATCGGCGAGAGCGCGCCGGCAGGAGTCGAGCGTGCGTTCCAGGAGCGGTGCGATGCGTTTCTCGAGCTCCTCTCGGGAGATCGTTCGGCGCCAGGAGACGTTCCAGTGGGGCGCGACGACGTGCAGATCGGACTCGGGCTTGGTCGTGAGCTCGATCTTGCAGCGCTCCGCAGAGAGCCGCACTCCCTGCAGGAAGGCGGGATCGCGGAGAACCTCGTGGTCGATCTCGCCGCGCAGCTCCTCGACCGCCAGGGCGACCAGACCCCGATCGATGTCGTCTCCGCCCAGGTGCGTGTCGCCTGCGGTCGAGAGGACGCGGAACACGCCCTCCTCGATGGTGAGGATCGACACGTCGAGGGTGCCGCCGCCGAAGTCGTACACGGCGATCGTCCCCGCTTCGCGCCGGTCGAGCCCGTACGCCAAGCTCGCGGCCGTCGGCTCGTTCACGATGCGCATCACTTCGAGCCCGGCCAACCGCGCCGCGTCGCGCGTCGCCTGCCGTTGACCGTCGTCGAAGTAGGCGGGGACCGTGATCACGACGCGCCGAGGCGCGAGCTCGCCGAGAACGGCGCCGGCTACCTCCCAGGCATGGTGCAGGATGCGCGCGGAGAGCTCCTGCGGCGTGTAGCGTTTGCCCTGGATCTCGAGCTGAACCAGTCCGTGCTCGGACTCGGAAGCGGGGAAGGGAATACCGGCGAGGTCCTGCGAGAGATCCGCCACTCCACGGCCCATCAGGCGCTTCACGCTGAAGAGCGTCCTCTCAGGGGCATCCGCGGCGAGCGCTCGCGCGTTGCGGCCGACGATGACGCCCCCCTCGGCGGGGAAGTGCAGCACCGACGGGATGCGACCGTCGTTCCAGCGCTCGGGCTTCAGGACGACCGGACGCCCTTCACGCCAGACGGCAACCAGGGAGTTCGTCGTTCCGAGGTCGATCCCCAGGATCGCCTTGTTCTCGTTGTTGAGGACGTCGAGTTCGAGGAAGGGCATGGTCAGCGGGACGTCGAGGCCTCGGAGAGGCGGAGTTCGGCGATCTCCCCGAGGGCGCGGTCGAGATAGCGCACCGCGTTCAGCGAGCGGCGGATCTCCACCAGTTCGGGGGCATTCGTGTGGGGCAGGGGAGTGAGGGAATCCGAGATCGACTCCATCGTGCGCGCGCGTTGCTCCCGCAGCGACGTCTCGAGTGGTCCGAGGGCAGCTCGCTCGGGGGAACCGGGCGCCGCGTTCCTCGCCTCCTCGATGGTCTCGCTCCACTCGAGCACCTCGGACAGGAAGGCGGCCGGCATCTGTCGCTCCTCGTCCTGACCCGGGCCGCCCAGGCTCCTGACCAGCCAGTCCGCGCGCCGGCAGTCGTCGTCGAGCAGCTCGAACGCCGCGTTGAGCTCGGCCGTGTTCCGCTCCGCGCGGGCGCGCGTCTCCTGGCTGGCGGAGCCGTGGAAGTCGGGGTGAAGCCGGCGCGAGAGCTGCAGCAGCCGCTTGCGCAGCTCCATCCGGTTGACGGGATAGGCGGTCGACAGACCCAGGGCGTCGAACGGGGAGGGGCGGTCGGTGGGCGCCAGGAGCTCGTGGCAGGACTCGCAAAAGAGCGGCGTCTTCAGCTCCGCCCAGCACTTCGGGCAGCTCCGGCCCGGTGCGTGGTCGTGGTTCAATGGACCGGATCGAGGAGGATCAGACGGTGAAGGACTCTCCGCACCCGCAGGTCTTCGAAGCGTTCGGGTTCCCGAACTTGAAGCCGCGCCCCATCAGGCTCTCCTCGAAGTCGACCTGTGTACCGTTGAGGTAGAGGAAGCTCTTGGGGTCGCACACGACCCGGACGCCCTCGTGCTCGAAGGTCTGATCGGTGTCGTGGATCGTGTCGTCGAAGCCGAGGCTGTAGCTGAAGCCGGAACACCCGCCTCCCTTCACGCCGACGCGCAGGACGGTGTTCTCCGGGAGCTTCTGCTCCTCGACGATGCGGCGCACTTCCTTGACGGCTCGTTCTGAGATG
>Ga0302046_10002717_pt1 | contig 16382 bp, 12 predicted proteins | sample RVTome_11_FD_200261 | JGI IMG/M metagenome (GOLD analysis project Ga0302046, IMG submission 200261) | Soil microbial communities from uranium-contaminated site in the Upper Colorado River Basin, Wyoming, United States - RVT147D111 (version 2) ...
AGCCAGAGCGCCCTCGATGTCTGCACGCACCACATCGGCCGCGTACACGTCGTCCCGCACCACGCGTCCGTCCTTGCGGACGTCGGTGATCCTGAGCGAGAGACTTCGGCGATCATCCGAGCTGATGCGCATACGGCAGGTGACCCCGCGCTTCTCGAGTGCGCGGTCATCGGTATCGAAATACACGTCGCGATGAAATGAGCGCGTCCCGGGCCCCGCCTCCAACGCCAGTGGCAACGGCTCGTCCACCCAGCGGGTCAACGTGTCGTCGTCGGGAAGATCGAATCGTACCGACGGCGGAACGCGGCTCATCGACCTGCCGCCCACCGGCCCGCACCCGGATGGCCGCTCACGGAGGTGGCGGCCCAGTCAGCCATTGGGAATAGCTTTCCCGAAATCCGTCAACGGGACACGTCTCGAAAACGCCCAACCGCACCCGTCCGTCCCGCAGCACGTCGAGGCGCATGAAGCCACACACGCCGCGCGCGTACAGCGTCCGGTCGTTCCACCCGACGGATCCCAGACCGCTCGACGGCCCTGCGCCGCTCACGAGCACGTACGGCGTGGACGTGCCCTCGAGGACCTGCAGCGAATGGTCGTGGCCTCCGACGAACGCCAGGGGAGGTTGCGCCTCGAACGCCGCCTCCATGGCACGGACAAACCGCTTATACACACCGGCGGAGACGTCCTGATCGTACACGCCCAGATTCCTCAGGGCCGGATACACCGAGCCGAGGAACGGGACGGGGATCCACAGCCATTTGGCGACGCGCCGGAGCGGAAAGAGATGATCCTGGAGCGGGAAGTAACCGCCGTGCTTGCCCACCGTGGCCAGGGGGTGATGGCCGATGATCACGACATGCCGGTCGCCAGCTAATGCGATCGCCTCCCGAAGCGACGCCACAACCTCCTCCGGCGAGTCATCGGCGCACGGCGAATCGGGATGGACCGGTTTGGCACCCTCGTGGAACCACCACTGCGTATCGAGAATCACCACCCGCAATCGGGCCGACAGATCGAGCACTACCGGACCCGGACACCCACCGTCCGGCAGAACGTCGAGATTCGGGCCGTAGGCCTCGACAAACGCTTCCTGGCGCCGGATCGCGTTCCACCCATCGTCACCGCCGTGAGCCCAATCATGATTCCCCGGAATTACGATCCCGCGAACGCCGGCCAGTCGAGGCACATCCAGCTGCACCTCGAGAATCGCTTCCGCCGTTCGTCGATATGGGTCCCCGGTCTCGGGAAGGCCTGCCGGATAGATGTTGTCACCCAAAAAGATCACGGTGGCGCGGTCCTTCAGGGGTTCGACGAACTCCGTCACCCGCATCATGGTGCGATCCCCGGGGAGGGCGTGGCCCGCATCGCCGATGAGGAACAGCGAGTGATCCACCTCCGGCACCGAGACCGGTGGGGCGGGTTCCGGGCGCCGCCCGACCCCCCGCGGAGCGCATGCCGCACAGACGGTCGTCGCCAGTGCTACGGCGCCTAGGGTCATCCGCGCGAGTGATGTATTCATCGGAGTATCTCAACAACCTTCAAGCCGGTACGGTCCGGCCGTGAGATCAAGGTAATCGAACCAAGCGATCGGGAAAGTTGGTGATGATGCCGGCCACCCCGAGCGTCCAGAGGACATCGGCTTGCGCACGATCATCCACTGTCCAGACATGGACGCAAAGCCCTCGACGCTGTGCCGCGCGAACGAAGCGCTCGTCCACGACACGCAACCGGCCCGATCGTTGGGGGACGGTAAAGGCACGAATGGGCATCGGAACAGAGAGCCTCATCCGGCTAGCGGCCCAGAATACGGATGTCTCCGGTCGTGAGGCCGAGGTCGCAAGCCGTGCCCTCCGCGCTCGCGCTACGGCCCGGTAGAGGAACGACCCGACCAGCACGCGATCGCCCGCCCCCGCGTCACGTAGCACGCGAACAACTGCGTTTGCGGCTTGCACGGTCTTCATCTCGACAATGAGCGGAGTACCGTCAAACGTCTCGAGCACCTGCTGAAGCGTGGGGATTCGTTCACCGCGACCTGCATCCAGATCTCCCAGCGCATCGTGCGGCAGCTGGGCCACCGCACCCGTACCGTCCGTCGTGCGGTCGACCGTGTCATCGTGTATGACGACGGGAACGCCATCGGCCGTCACGTGCACGTCCAGCTCGAACGCGTCTGCACCGGCAGCCAGCGCTTCACGGAAGGCCAACAGCGTGTTCTCGGGGAAGGACCCGCTCGCCCCCCGGTGCGCAATCACCGGGCGGGCAAGCGGATCGAGCAGTATCACGCGACCAACTCAGGCGACCTTTTTCGGGCAGTGCTTCTCGAACGCCTCCGTCAGACGCTCGGCGATCTCGTTGGCCCCGCGGCCCTCGATGTCATGCCGCTCCATCAGAAATACCAGTTTCCCGTCCTTCAGCAGCCCCACTTGTGGGCTGGATGGAGGGTAGCCGGTAAAGTAGGACCGCGCCCGCTCGACGGCATCGAGTTCCATTCCGGCGAAGACCGTCGTGAGCTTATCCGGAACCACATCACCCAGGACCGCCAACCGGACGCCCGGCCGGGCTTTTCCTGCGGCGCAGCCGCAAACGGAGTTGACGACGCAGAGCACCGTGCCGGATTCTTTGAATGCCGTATCGACGTCGGCTGGCGAGAGCAGTTCCTGGAAGCCGAGGTCCGTGAGCTCGGCACGCATGGGCTGTACCATTCTTGGGTCGTAGCGCACTTCACATCCTCCTTTGGTCACACGCCGCGGCGCTCTCCGGAGCGCACCCGGCAAATGATCCCTGTTTAAGGAAAGGTAATCAGGCACCGGGGCTGGTCCACGGGGGCCCCCGCCACGTGAATCAAAGGCTACTTGACACGGCTCCCCACCAGGAATAAATACCGGGCGAACGCGTCCCATCTGGGGCGCGGCAGGCATTCTAAAGGCGTTGGAGACAACAACATGGCATATATCATCGCAGAACCGTGCATCGATGTGAAGGATCGTGGATGCGTGGACGTGTGCCCGGTCGACTGCATTTACGAGGGTGAAGATCAGCTCTACATTCACCCTGACGAATGCATCGATTGCGGCGCCTGCGAGCCCGAATGCCCAGTCACCGCGATCTTCGCCGAAGAAGATACGCCGGATGAGTTTCAAAGCTACATCGCGAAGAACCGGAAATACTTCGAGACGGGAGAGGAACGAGAGGTCGCCCGCGGCCGCGGTTGATGGCGCTCTCGACTCGCTATTCGAGGCCTCGGGGCTAATGCCTCGGGGCCTTTCTTCTTGCCGGCCCAGCCATCGCGCGCGCGCGCACCGCGCCGCGCCACAGACCCCACCGACATTCTCGTCTCCGGTCCTCCCGCTCAGGATCCTCCTTGTCCGTTAAGTGGCGAACCCTCGTCCTTCTCGCTCTCGCCGAACTGCTGGCCATGAGCCTGTGGTTCTCGGCATCGGCCGTGACACCCTCACTGATGGACCGGTGGCAGCTTACGGCCGGACAGGCATCCTGGCTCACGATGACGGTGCAGGTGGGGTTCGTGGTGGGGGCGCTGGCCAGCGCGCTCTTCAACGTGGCCGATATCTGGGAGCCGCGCCGCGTATTCGCGGGCGGGGCCCTGGCCGGCGCCGCGATGACGGCGCTGATTCCGGTCGTCGATGCGTTTGTCCCGGTCCTTCTCCTGCGGGTCGGAACCGGCGTGGCCCTGGCGGCCGTCTATCCGGTCGGGATGAAAATCATGGCGACGTGGACCAAGGAGGATCGTGGGTTGGGACTGGGTTTGCTGGTGGGTGCGCTCACGGTGGGATCCGCCTCGCCGCACCTCGTCCGCGGGCTGGGTAGCGTGACACAGTGGCGGGGGGTTCTTTTCGTGGTGGCCGCCCTTGCCGTCATCAGTGCCTTCATGGTCCTTCAGTTCGGACGCTTGGGACCATATCGGGGGCCCGCCCCGCGCTTTCGCTGGTCGTACATGAGCCAGGCGCTCCGGCACCGCCCGCTGCGATTGGCGAACTTCGGATATTTCGGACACATGTGGGAGCTGTACGCCATGTGGACCTGGATCCCGGCATTCCTGGCGGTCGCCTATGCATCCGCCCCCCCCGATTCCATCGTGCACCGGATCGGGCCGGATCGCGCGGCGGCATTGGGCGCGTTCGCGGTAATCGCGATGGGTGGCATCGGCAGCTTAGTGGCCGGTACGCTCGCCGACCATTGGGGCCGCACGCGCACCACGATCGCGGCCATGGTCGCAAGCGGCGCCTCCGCCCTCGTGATCGGCCTGTTCACCAACGGCCATCCCGTCCTCGTGACCCTGGTGGCCTTGTTTTGGGGATTGACGATTGTCGCCGACTCCGCACAATTCTCGACAGCGATCAGCGAGCTTGGGGAGCCGGCGTACATGGGAACGCTGCTCACGACACAGACGTCGCTCGGGTTTCTCCTCACGTTGGTATCGATTCGGCTCGTGCCCGAACTGGTCGCGCGGATCGGCTGGACGGGAGCCTTCGCCGTGCTCGCGATCGGTCCCGCATTCGGGAGCCTGGCCATGTGGAGACTCAAACAGTCACCGGCCGCCCAACAGCTGGCCGGAGGTCGAGGATGATCCGGAGAATCGCGATCGCCGCGGCGGTCACGTCGCTCGCCTGCGCGGATGCCGCGCCGTCACTGTCCACCGTATCCGCGCCGACACCGATCACCACCGTCGGTGTGATCGAAGGATTCTACGGGACGCCGTGGACCCATCGAGATCGATTGGATCTGCTGCGGTTCATGGGCCGGCAGCGCATGAACGTCTACGTCTACGCCCCCAAGGATGATCCGTACCACCGCACACGATGGCGGGATGCGTACCCGCCGCGCGAACGGGCGCTCCTCCAGCAGCTGGCCGACACCGCGACGGCGAACGGCGTCGCCCTGTGGTACGCGATCAGTCCCGGGCTCAGCATCACCTATTCCAGTCCGGCGGACTACCGCGCCCTGGTCGAGAAGATCGAAGCGATCGCCGGCATGGGGATCGTGGACTTCGGGCTGTTTCTCGATGACGTGCCCACGCAGCTAGCGCATGAGCGGGACCGCGCGCGCTACGCCACCCTGGCCGATGCCCACGCCGACCTGGCCAACCGCCTACACGCAGATCTTCGCGAGCGCGGCCTCCGGTTGAGTGTCACCCCCACAACGTATACCGACGCCTGGGGCAATCGTGACTACGCCCGCCGGCTGGGCGCGCTCGTCGACTCGACCATTCCTCTGTTCTGGACGGGGCCGGACGTGGCGCCGCCGCGGATCACCGCGGCGCAGGCAGAGGCGTGGGGCCAGCTCATTAGCCGCCCGCCCATGGTGTGGGACAACTATCCGGTCAACGATTTCGCGCGGTGGCGCCTGTTCCTGGGCCCCCTGCGCGGGCGCGACCCCGCGCTGGGCGCGCACGTGCTGGGATGGGTGAGCAATCCCATGAACGAAGCGCATGCCTCGATGATTCCCTTGGCGACCCTCGCCACCTACGCGGCCAATCCGGCAGCTTATGACCCTGAGGACGCGGCCCGGGAGGCCGTCCTCCGTCTCTACGGTGAGGACGTTGCCCGCGCCCTCGAGCCGTTCCTCGAGATCTACGGCGGGGATGCCTGGAGCGGCAACGTGTTCGAGCAGCTGTATTTCCTGACCGACACCATCGATCTGGCGCCGGCGGAAGAGGCCATCGCCCAGTTGCAGCGGAGCATGACCAATCTCAGCGGGTTGGCGTCGACCGGGACCGAGTCCCTTCCACCCTTGCGAGAAGAGATCGCCCCCTTTGTTCAGCTTATGAGAGAGCGCGTGGAACAGCTTCGGGACGATGCGCGCTACGAGGCGCGGAGGTCACGCCTGGTGTACCGCAGCACCACGGACCGCCGGCCGGCCGAGACTCGCGAGATCGCGCTCGATGGCCAGCTCGACGACTGGGCAGGCGCCGTCTGGCATACGATGACCCCCGCCAATCGCGCCCCGCGCGTCGGCATCGCGAGAAGCGACTCGCTGGTCTATCTCGCCGTACGCGTTGCCGACCAACCCGAACGCATTCGCCGAGGTGCGGCCGTCGGCGAGGGCGACCATGTCGCGTTGCTCGTCGACGTCGATCCGGGCGACGGAGGGATCGGCCCCGCGGACGTGCTTGCGTTGATTGGGGCGCCCGAGGAGGATCAGGAGGATCGCGTGGTCGTGACGACGTTGGGGTTCAGAGGGTTCATGACCAAGTACCTGGCCGACAACGAGAACCTCACGTTCACCGAGTTCCACATCACCACCTTTGGTGACTCGGCCGTCGGCCCCAGTCGAGCGGTGGCCCACGGGATGCGTCACGCCGTTCGGCTCACCGCGGACGGATACGTGGCGGAGATCGCTTTTCGCGCACCGCAACGCGACACCGTTCGAGTGAGTCTCACGGTCTCCGCGCAGCGGGAGGGCCGGCGCCGAACGTTTTCGCTCGCGCAGCGCAACTACCCCGGCAACCCCGCAACCTACGCGCGCATCGTGCTCGTCCCGTGAGGTGACATCCGCTGGTCCTCTCACTGGGTTCATTCTATCTTGGGAGACACGCGACGCGATACCCATCTGGGCGCACCACCTCACCTCCACCGTCCCGCACGGGCATGACTGCCTCAAGCGCCGTTTCAATCGGACTCGACCCGCGCCTCTCCCCGACGGAGGGGCAGATGTTCGCGGCGGTCGATCTGGGATCGAACAGCTTTCACCTCATCGTCGCGCGGCAGGAACACGGCCAGCTCAAGATCATCGATCGGCTGCGGGAGATGGTGCGGCTGGCCGAGGGACTTGGCACGGACGGGAATCTCTCAGAAGAGGCGCGGGCGCGCGCCTTGGCCTGCCTCGAGCGGTTCGGCCAGCGGCTGCGCGGCGTGTCCGCGCACCACGTGCGCGCGCTGGGAACCAACACGCTTCGCAGGACGCGCAATCCGCGCAGTTTTACGAGCCGCGGAGCACGCGCTGCAGCACCCCATCGAGATCATCTCCGGGCACGAAGAGGCGCGTCTCATCTACCTCGGCGTAGCACACAGCCTCGGCACGGAGCCGCACCGCCGTCTCGTCATCGACATCGGAGGCGGCAGTACCGAGTTGGTCGTGGGCGAGGGGTACCGGCCGCTCGAGATGGACAGCCTATCCGTCGGGTGCGTGGGCATAAGCGAGCAGTTCTTCCCTGACGGCGTCGTCACCCGGGCCGCCTTCAAAGCCGCGCAGACCGCGGTGGCCCTCGAGATCCGGCCGCTCCGTGCGATCTACAAGCAGACGGGGTGGGAGGAGGTCATCGGCTCATCCGGAACCATTCGCGCCGCGGCGCGCATCATCGAGGCGAGCGGATGGTCGACGGGAGGCATCACACCGTCCGGACTCAAGCGTTTGCGCCGCGCGCTCGAGAGCGCCGGCAAGATGTCGCGCGCGGACCTTCCGGGTCTCTCCGCCGAGCGCCGTCCAGTGCTCCCCGGCGGGATCGCCATTCTGTCTGCCTGTCTCCGCAACCTGGAGATCGAACAGCTCTCCGTCAGCGAATATGCACTCCGTGAAGGCGCGTTGTACGATCTAGTCGGTCGCGTTCGCCATCAGGATCCACGGGAGACCAGCATCCACGCGATCGCCGCGCGATACGGCGTGGACCCGGATCAGGCCCAGCGCGTCTGTCAAACGGCCTTGCAGTCCTTCGATCGCGTATCCGCTGCCTGGGGGTTATCCGATGCGGATCGCCAGCGCCTGGAATGGGCGGCGCGCCTGCATGAGGTGGGTCTCGCCATCGCGCACGACCAGTATCACAAACACGGGGCATATCTCGTCGAGCACACGGATCTCAACGGCTTCTCGCGGGACGAGCAGCTGACCCTCGCCGCGTTGATCCTGGCGCATCGCAAGAAGATCACCGCCGACGTCTTCGCACAGCTCCCCGAGCGCCTGGTGCCCGCCGTCACGCGCATCACCGTCATCCTACGCCTGGCCGTCCTACTCCATCGCTCGCGCCTGCGCGGCGAGATACCGAGTATTGACCTGCAGGTCGACGGAACCGAAGTCGCCGTGCAATTTCCGCCCGAATGGCTTCAGAATCACCCCCTTACGCAAGCGGATCTCGAAGGAGAACGCGACGCCCTTCGACGGATCGACGTCCACTTGACGTTCACCTAGGGAAGCTCCGCCCGTACCGTTCAGATGCCGTGGCCAGGGCAAAATCCACGCCGTCTATCACAGAGAACGAAACGCGCGGGCCGTGAACCGAATCCGGAGGTTTATCGAATCGGACGATACTGCGAGAGCCGCCCGCGCCCACGCCCCCCCTCGTCCGCGATCCAGAGTCGCCGGTCGGGCGTGATCGCGATGCCCTCGGGTTGACCGTGGCGATTGCCATCCAACTCTACTGCGCCCAATAGCTGGCCCTGAGCGCTCACCTCGATGATGGCCGCGCCGCCTTGCGACGCCAGCACGAAGAATGAACCCGTCACGGGATGGACCGCGATCCCGGAAGGCCGAAACCGTCTCTGACCCAAGCGCCGCTCGACCTCCTCGATCGGCAGACGCATCCGCACATCAGCAGGTGTGGACCGGGCGTCGAGGGACCACTGGAACACCGTCACGAAGTCCTCGAGATCTTTCTCATGCGGTGTCTTACACGGCAACAGCAACATCCGGGTCTCGGCGTCATACGACAGACCTTCGACCTCGCACCGCGACCCCACGCCGGTATCGTACATGTTGAACGGCACGCGGTCTCCGTCGTTCCCTTCGGCTCCTTCGTACAACCGGCCGGTGCCGGTGACGAGGTACACCATGTCGTCGACCACGGTGATGCCTTCGAAATCTCCGGAGACCGTCGGGGTGCCGAAGGCCCATCCCTTGCGCAGCGTGCCGGACGCCTGATCGATCTCGTAGATGATGGCATGTTCGTCGTTGTGGCCCAGCAGGCGGCCGTCGCGGGTCATCGCGAGCCCGGAGATTTCCCGGAGCCGCGTACCGAGATGCCATTGGCCGGAGGGATCTTCACCAAGGCGGTAGTCGTCGAGACGGGCCGGCACGCCCTGGGTGATTGCTGCCGACACCACAACCCCCATCAGGAACGTCGCGAGCGCGACCGTCGTCACCGCCTTCACTCTTTCGGAAGCGTCCAGTAGGGCGTGCGCAGGTCCTTTGACTTGCGCACCTTGAGATTGCGGAACTCGGCCGCGATGATCTGACTGCCGGCTTTGGCCCGCATGGTGGCAATCAGCTGAGTGCCGGTCATGGTCTTGGGAAGGGCGATCAGGTACTCCAGGGTGGAGTTGCCATCCGTGGTCGGTGTGATCTCGGCGAGTTTGAACTTCTCGGTATGCTCCTTGAGGACCAGATCGATCGTATCGAGATACTGCTCATTGGCATTGGCCAGGACGACCAGGAGACCATTATACTTCTTCGCCTCCTTGCCCTCCGCCTCGATGGCCTCACGGAGACGGGCCTTGCGTTCCGCAATGCCCGCCAGGCTATCCGGGGTGAGCCCCGCCAACACCTGTGGGTCCCCAATGGTCAGGTTCCCCGTGCCCGCGCCGGGCGTCTGCCCCGCCCCCGCCAGGACGTCACCCAAGCGCATCTTGGGCGTGCGCTTCAGCTGATCTGCATAGATATTGCCGATCTTGTACTTCCACATGAACAGCACCAGGTAGTTGAACACGATGGACGTGACCGCCGCAATGCCCAACGCCTGGGCACCGGCGGCCAGCGCCGTGCCGATGGCCAGGAAGATGTAGACGGCATCCTTGGTGTCATCCAACGTATTGCGGAAGCGCACCGCGGCCACGATGCCCGCAAGACTAAAGGCGAGCGCCACGCTGAACTGCACGACGATCACCAGGCCGGTTACCGGCACCGGCAAAATCAACACCGTGTGCACGACCGACTCGTCGTATCCGCGCTCCTGCTTAGTCAACATGTACACCCAGACGACCGGTATCAGGAGGGCGATCGCGCCCACGATGGCAAACAGCGCCGTCAGGCCAGACATGAGGGGGTTCCGGATGCTCGACTCGGACGTCAACGACGCGTCACCGGTTACGCCAGGAAACGTGCTGGACTCGGCTAGGGCGCGGAGTCGCTCGAGGGAGAACTCGTCGCGCAGCGCCGGAAAGGCCGTGAGCAGGCCAAAGACTACCAGGCCAAGACCTACATAATAGCCGGCCAGCTTGATGAACGGAGATCTCCACCATGGCCCGGTTCGCCGGCCGCGAGTATCAATCATTCGCGTATCATGCCGCCGCTAGTCTTCGCAGCTGTTTGGGTTCCAGCAGCCACCGCAACTGTCCGCTGGCCGCGGCCGGAACACCCGGCCAGGTAATCAAACACGCTCCGCCCTTCCTGAACTCGATAAAATGTGATTTAGCCGCGAGCAGTCCGCTCGCCAATTGGCCGAGCGACGGTTCATGCCCCACGATGGCGACGGTCACGTCTCCCCCCTGCCCTACGAGCCAGGTGACAAACTCGTCGGCCCGCCCACCGGGCACGAGCGACGTGACCTCTATCGGCGCCGGACCATCATATCCCTGCGCCACGATCTCCGCCGTCTGCATGGCACGAACGAAAGGACTGGAAGCCAACACGTCGATCGTCGGAACCACCCATCGCAGCCCGCGAACGACCTCTTTCATCCGCTTGCGCCCCTGCTTCGTGAGCGGACGCGCACTGTCGTCGGCGCCGGTCGTGGCGAACGCATCCTTGTCCTCAGCAATCGCGTGACGAATGACTAAGAGGTTCATGACGGTGTGTGCCCTCGCTCGCCGTAAGACTGGCGGTATCACTGTAAAATACGTGTCCTCGTAGTGCGACAACAGGAGGACCATTGGCCAGGCGGACAGGAGGACGGCTGGGGCCGTCGCGATCAGATCGTCGATTCGACGCTGCCGGTCGCCGCGCTAATATCACGATGTGCACCACTGACCGCCCGTCCGCCTGTCCACCTAAAAGGCAAACCCCGCCCGCACGTATACCCCTGTCAGTTCGTCGCTCCGCACGATAGAGGCCGTGAGGGTGTTGGCCGGGGCAATGGCGGAGAACCAGAGTCCACCACCCACTGCGGTGTGAATCTGATCCGCATCGTCGGGATCGCCCTCGAAGAACACGCGCCCCGCGTCGGCCACACCGAAGATGCCGAACCGCGTGGGGAACAACAGTCGGAATACGCCGAGCGCCATGCGGAGTTCGGCGTTGCCGAATACGGCGGCGTCCCCAGCGAACCGCTCCTCGCGGAACCCGCGCAGATCGTCCGCGCCGCCGAGATAGGCGGCCTCATGAAACGGGTACGTGCCGAACACCTTCTTACCACCCGCGCGCAACGCGAGCGTCGGACGCGCCGTCACGGGCGCGGTGAGATACGTCGCGATCTCCCCGTGCACCTCGCCGAAAGCCGAGGTTGCATCCCAAACCGCGGGGAAAGCAGAGGCGCCCGCTTCAATCAGCATACCGCGTGTCGCGTTCGCCGCCACATCCCGGGAGTCGAACGTGAAGTCGATTTCTCCGCCGAACTGGCCGAATCGCCCCACTCCGTACGGCAACGCATCAGCAATGAACCGTCCGATGTTGCCTTCCGGATCCGTGTCGGCATAGGCCACGACCGGCCCCACTGCAAGATGGAGCGCGTCGAGCGGGGTGAAATCGATCTTGGGCGCCACCCGTACCTGTTCCTGATCCACCTTATAGAAGGCACTCGGTTGCGTGATGTCGGTCTCGTTGCCGAAGCCGTGGAAACGCACGATCTCGATCCCGGAGCCCGAGATCTCGATGCGCCCATCCACCGACGGCGCGATGGCGCGGAACTCCCCCGTGTACGAGAGCCGCAGTTCCGCGGCGTGCGTGGCGAAGCCTCCCGAGATCGTGTGTCGTGCGGCGAATGGGGCCTTGCGGTACCCGAAGCGCGTTAGCTGCGTGGTGGCCGCCATGAAGAGACCGATGTCCGGACTGTACGACAATGACGGCAGCGTCAACCCGCGTCCGCCCCAATCCAACGCAAACCGATGCGCCAGGTCCTGCGCAGGGGGCCGCTCGAACTCGCGGCGGTTCACGGCAATCCTGTCGGTATGAACACGTGTCTCCGCGCCCTGATCGTAGTACTTGGTGCGGCCGGCGCCGGCGCCGGATTCGTTCACGATCACGTCCGCGCCGCCGCCGCCGTCGATGCGCATCGTAATCTTGGCTGCGCCGCCGCGAACGACGGTGGAGTCGTCACCACCTCGCATATACACCCGCACCTCATCGGTGACGTCCGGCCGGAAGGTGCGATCGAAGTACGGCGCGCTCCCATCCCGTAGCATGATCCGCACCCTGACTGCGCCGTCGGATAAATGCTCGACATCCAACAGCTCATCCTGGTCGGTCGCCAGGATGTCCGCCCATCGTGAGATGAGGCGATAATAGTCCCCGGCGACGGCCGGCAGATGATCGCGCCGCCGCTTCAACGCATCGGTCAGATCCGCACCGATCGCCTCGTAGTGCGGACGGGGCAGTCGCCGGACCGCCTCGTCGATCACCTCGTCTGTCAGCTGCTCCTGCACCCACGCCGCGACAGAGTCCCACGTCGGCCGATCCAGCTCGACCAGAAGCTCGCGGTCGAGCTCCCACGCGTTGAACGTGAGGCCTACCACGTTCGAGTATTCCGGCCCAAACGAGATCTGTTGGGGTCGCGCGAGTCGCGTCGCCCACATGACGACGCCGTCATAGTCGACGAAGGCCTGGTCCCGATCTTCGGGGATGGGCACCCACCGCCTGCAGTCATTGGGCGCGGGATATCGCGCCCATCGCCACTGACCCGCATGCCGGTCCCGGTCCCCGATCAGCATGTCGACCAACCGCGCCTTGAGATACTCGCGCGCATCCACTCGATCGCACGGGCCGGCCTCGAGTTCATCTCTGAAGGTATCCGTTCCACTTATGCGCCGGGAGCCGGCGAACCCCGGCGTGTTATCCGCACCCTCGTCAGGATGCAACACCAGCATTCCGGGCATCCCCGCATAGGTGTCGCGAAACTCGCCGAGACGGGGATCATCGGGAATGACCACGAGCGTGTGTGACGCATGCAGGATGCCGGTGCGCTCCAGCAGCGGATCCACGACGAGCGCCGCGGTCGGCAAGAGGGCGCTGATCTGATCCTGCACGATGGTCTCGACGAACGTGTCCTTGAGTTCGGGGATGAGGCGCTTCGTCGGATCCTTGTCCATCGACCGGGCCACATAGCGACGGCCGTCACGACCGGTGAAATGCAACGTGACGGACTGGCCAAATCCGCCAGTGCGCAATGGCGTCAGACCACCGCCCACCTCATCCAGATCGAGCACGGGCGCCTCGATAGGGAGCGTCCACACATCGCGATAGTCATGGCCCAGAAAGAACCGGAGAAAACCGCCCCGCGCATATCGGGCCCCCGGGATGACGCGCTGTGAATCCGCTCCGGCGGAAGGCGGGAAGGTCGCGATCTGCGCCGCAACCACGCAGGGTGTTGCAGCGAGCATCATGGTGAATACCAATCCCCGCGCCACACCAGCAACCCGACGTCTGTTCATACTCATGCGGACCTTGCCACCCAGCCGAGCCGACGGCATTGGGAGTCTGTTGGGAACTGGGCTCAGGATCCTGAGCCTGATTGCGCGCACACGCCGAATCCCGTCAGCGCACGGTGCGCATCTTGATTACCCGGGGCCTGCGCCGCCGCAGGCGATCCGCCTCGCGGAACCGGCGTTCTGCCCAGCTTATGAGACCTTGTTGCAGGCTCTTCAGACGCCGCCCTTCGCCGGGGCGCCGTTGCAGGTAGCTGCCATCCGCCTGCATCTCCCAGGCGCTGCGGTTGTCGTCGAGCGCGGTGTCGAGGACGTAGCGCAACGACGCGCGTGGATCGGCGTCCTCGATCGGCACCAGAATTTCCACGCGAGAATCGAGGTTGCGCTTCATCAAGTCCGCCGAGCCAATGTAGTACTCGGACTCGCCGCCGTTCTGGAAGAAGTAGATCCTGCTGTGCTCGAGAAAGCGGCCCACGACGCTGATGACCCGTACATTCTCCGAGAGACCGGGGATGCCCGGCCGCAGGCGACACGAATCGCGGATGATGAGGTCGACCTTGACGCCCGCCTGACTCGCCCGGTACAACGCGCGCGCAACGTCGGCATCCTCCAGCGCATTCATCTTCATCTGAATGAGCCCTGGCTTCTCGGCCGAGTGCTTCTCCATCTCCCGATCGATCTTTCCCAGCAGCGCGGGCTTCAACATCTTGGGCGCGGGCAGGAGCTTGCGGTAGGTGCGCTTGGGCTTGTAACCGGTCGTCAAATAGTTGAAGAGCTCCGTCAGGTCCTGGCCGATGTCGGGATCGGCGGAGAGGAGACCGAGATCCGTGTACTGACGAGCGGTCCCGGGATGGTAGTTCCCGGTGCCAATGTGGGCGTAGCGCCGCAGGCCGTCGTAATCCTGTCGCACGACGAGAATCGCCTTGCAGTGCGTCTTGAGTCCCATCACACCGTAGGTGACGTGAACGCCGCGTTCTTCCAGATAGTTGGCCCAGCGGATATTCGCCTCTTCATCGAAGCGCGCTTTCAACTCCAGCACCACCGCCACCTGTTTGCCGTTGCGCGCGGCATCGATGATGTGCCCGATGACCTTCGCGTCCGCGGAGGTGCGGTACAGGGTCACCTTGATCGCGCGGACCTTCGGGTCGTTCGCCGCCTCGAACAGGAACCGCTCGACGGACGTCTCGAACGACTCGTACGGGTGATGCAACAGCAGCGGACCGGTCTCACGAATGACGTGGAAGACGTTGTCATCGTCCTTGAGCGCGGGATGGTCCACCGGATGGTGCGGCGGAAAGTGCAGATCCTGATCCTTGATCTCACACAGCTCGCTCAAATCCCGCATGGCCATCATGCCGTCGACCTCGAACACGTCCGCCTGCTCGTCCAATCCCAGCTCCGCCGCCAATCGGCCGCGATGCAACGGACTCATCCCTTCGGCGATCTCCATCCGCACGATGGGGGCGAACTTCCGCTCGCGCAGCCCCGTCTCGATCAGCGCCAGCAGGTCATCCGCGCGATCCTCTTCCAGCTCCGTATTGGCATTGCGCGTTACCCGAAACTGCTCGCAGTTGTCGATCTCCATCCCGGGGAACAGGAGATCGAGGTTGTTGGCCATCACATCCTCGAGCGGAACGAACGTGTTCTCGTCCTTGACGCGAAGCAGACGCGGAATACCCGATCCCACCGGCACTTTGACGCGCGCCAACGATACGGCGGGATCGTTCGGGTAGCGCAGGCTCACCAATAAGTTGAGGGACAGGTTCGAGACGAACGGAAACGGGTGCGCCGGATCGGTGGCCTGCGGCGTCACGAGGGGAAAAATGTTCTCGATGTAATACGCGCGAAGGGACTGCTGCCGCTCCTCGGGCAGGCGCTCGTACGTGGTGAGCGAGATGCTGTGCCGCTTGAGCTGCTTGACCAGCCTACCCAGCACCCGGCGCTGGCGCTCCTCCAGCTCGCGGACCATCCGGTAGCACTCCTCGATCTGCTCCTCGGGCGTCTTACCGTCCACCGTCCGCTCGACCAGGCCCGCCCCCACCTGCTGCTTCAGCCCGCCGATTCGCTTCATGAAAAACTCGTCCATGTTCGAACCGACGATCGCGAGAAACCGCACCCGCTCCAGCAGCGGATTGCGTTCGTCCTCCGCCTCGTGCAGCACGCGGAAGTTGAAGTTGAGCCAGGTCAGTTCGCGATTGAGGAAGTACTCCGGCTTCGAGAGGTCATGCACCCCCTCCGGCCCGGGCTCCGGAACCGGTGTGGGATATGGGGGCGTCCGGGCTTCCACCTTGGGCCGGCGCTCTCCGTCAGCCTTGGAGTCCAGCTCCGGAGCCTCTTGCGTCTGCTCCGGAACGTGGTCGTCCAGAACCGGCTCTTCTTGGGCGGCTTCCGGCTCCGTCGTCGAATGCGTGGTCATTTCGGGCCTTCCCAGCTACGGCACTTCACTTCAGATGACGGCAATGGTTAGGGAAGCTCTGCACGAGTCGGCGGCAGGTCACTCCGGCGGCTGCAAGTGAGCAGAACACAGCCAGTGGCGTACACTACATCACGGCCTCACTGACGCGGCCTTCGCGACCCTCCGCCGACTTATGCAGAGCTTCCTCAGGGGGTTCGGAATATAGAGACACAGAGGCATGAAGGCACAGTGGCTCAGCAATCCGCCAACCCTATGTGAGTAACTACCCACTCGATAAAAAAAATGGCAACAGGCCGGATCGTCCCCGGTGCCTCCCTGTGCCTCCGTGCCACCATACCTCCGTGCCTTCTGCGCCTCTGTGCCTCTGCCGTTTGAGTGGCCATCTTAGACTCCCATGGACGACATCATTGAACGCCTCGGCAGATCTCTTCACGACCGGTACG
>Ga0302046_10002718_pt1 | contig 16376 bp, 18 predicted proteins | sample RVTome_11_FD_200261 | JGI IMG/M metagenome (GOLD analysis project Ga0302046, IMG submission 200261) | Soil microbial communities from uranium-contaminated site in the Upper Colorado River Basin, Wyoming, United States - RVT147D111 (version 2) ...
CTTCGGGCCGATCACGGCGCTGGTTGCCAACGCCGGCATCAGCGGCGCGAACAAGCCCACCCACGAGCTGACGGCCGAGGAGTGGGACAAAGTGCAGGCGGTGAACGTGAAGGGCGTGTTCTTCTGCACCAAGCACGTCGTGCCGCAGATGAAGAAGGCGGGCGGCGGCAGCATTATCAACCTCTCGAGCATCTACGGCCTGGTCGGCGCGCCCGACGTGCCGCCGTACCATGCGAGCAAGGGGGCCGTGACGCTGATGTCGAAGACCGACGCGCTGCTCTACGCCGCGGACCGCATCCGCGTGAACAGCCTGCACCCGGGCTTCATCTGGACGCCGATGGTCGAGAAGCACCTGCAGACCATGCCCGACCCGGCGGCGGCGAAGAAGGCCACCGCCGAGGCGCATCCGCTCGGCCACATGGGCGAGCCCGACGACATCGGCTGGGCCTGCGTGTACCTCGCGAGCGACGAGGCGAAGTTCGTCACCGGCGCGCAGCTCGTGGTCGACGGCGGCTACACCTGCCGGTGAGCGCTCGCGCCGCGCGCCTGGAAGCGGCGCTGTTCGACATGGACGGCGTGGTGACCGATACGGCGCAGGCGCACGCGGGGGCCTGGCAGCGGCTGTTCGACGAGTACCTGAAGGAGCGCGCGCAGCGCCTTGGCGAGGCGTTCCGGCCGTTCGATCCCGACGCGGACTACCGCCGCTACGTCGACGGCAAGCCGCGCATGGACGGCGTCGGCAGCTTCCTCGATTCGCGCGGCATCGAGCTGCCGTACGGCAAGCGCGACGACGCGCCGCAGCGCGAAACGGTGTGCGGCCTCGGCAACCGAAAGGACCGGTACTTCAATCAGTGGCTGGAAGCGAACCGGGTCCGCGCCTATCCCGGGACGCTCGCGCTGCTCGAGGCGCTGCGCCGCTCCGGCGTCAGGGTCGCGGTGTTCTCGGCGAGCCGCAACGCCGAGGCGGTGCTGCGCAACGCCGGCGTGCTCGATCGCTTCGACGCGCGGGTCGACGGTGTCGAAGCCGCGCGGCTCGGCCTTCCCGGCAAGCCCGATCCGGCGATGCTGCTCGAAGCGGCCCGGCGGCTAAGCGCCGAGCCCGCGCACAGCGCGGTGTTCGAGGACGCGATCGCCGGGGTCGAGGCCGGCGCGCGGGGCGGCTTCGGCCTGGTGGTCGGGATCGCGCGCGGCGACTACGGCGACGAGCTGAAGGCGGCCGGCGCGCACCTCGTGGTGCGCGACCTCGGCGAGCTCGACTTCGCCCCGGACCGCGGTATCGTCGAGCGATCATGAAAGCCGGGCTCGATGCGATCGCCGGCTTCGTGTGGGGGCCGCTGCTCCTCATCCCGCTGCTGCTCGCGACCGGCCTTTATCTCACGGTGGTGCTGCGCGCGCTGCAGTTCCGCCGGCGGGGCTGGGCACCGGCGGCATCGCCGCCGCCTCGGCGCAGACCTCGAGCCCGGTGCGCCAGGCGCTGGTGTCGATGACGCAGACCTTCATCGACACGCTGGTGGTGGTGTCCTTCACCGGGCTCGCGATCATCGTCACCGGCGCCTGGACCTCCGGCGAGACCGGCGCGGTGCTCACGCGCCTCGCGTTCGAGCGCGGGCTGCCGGGCGGGTGGAACGGCATCGTGGTGACGCTGAGCGTGATGCTCTTCGCTTTCTCGACGCTGCTCGGCTGGGCCTACTACGGCGAGCGCAACATGGATCGCCTGTTCGGCCGCGCCGCGGTCGCGCCCTACCGCCTCGCCTTCGTGCTCGTCATCTTCGTCGGCGCCGTGCAGGAGCTCGAGCTGGTGTGGACCTTCGCCGACATCATGAACGGCCTGATGGCGCTTCCCAACCTCGTCGGGCTGCTGCTGCTTTCGGGCCTGGTGGTGCGCGAGACGCGCGAGTTCTTCGCGCGGCCCGGCTGGCGCGAGCCGTAGCGCGACTAGGCCCGCTCGCGCACCAGCAGCACGTCGCTCGGCACCATCAGCGCGACGTTGGCCGCGACGCTGCCGAGCAGCGCGGCGGCGCGGCCTGGCCGGCGCCGCGCGCCGAGCACGACCAGCTCGGCGCCGATCAGCCCGGCGAGCTGCGCGAGCTGCAGGCCGGGCGCGCCGTGGACCAGCCGCCGCTCGATGGGGATGCCGAGCGGCTCGAGCTCGGCGCAGAAACGCTCGAGCTCGCGCTCCGCTCGCGACCTTGCGCGCTCGCGGTAGTGCGCGGCGGCGGCGTCGCTCGCCTGGCCGAGGAAGAACTCGGCCGCGAACGGATCCTCGTAGACGTGCGCGAGCGTGAAGTCGGCATCCGGCGCCAGGGCCGCCGCCTGGCGGATCGCCTCGCGCGCGGCCGGCTCGAACGCGACGCCGGCCAGCACCTTGCGGTAGGCGTGCGTCGCGTCGCTGCGCACCAGCAGGAGCGGCGCGGCGCAGCGCTCCAGGAGCGCAAGCGCGGTGCTGCCAAGCGCAATCTCGCCGACGAGGCTGCGCCCGTGCGCGCCGACCACCAGCACGCCGGCGTCGATTGCGGCGGCGAAGCGTGCCAGCTCCGTGCGGGCATCGCCCTTGAGGAGGTGGGTGCGGATCTCGATCGCGTGGCTGCGCCGCAGCTCCTCCGCGGCTTCGTGCAGGCGCGCCTCGATTGCGGCAACGCTCGCCTGGATCTCGGCGCCGGCGAGCCAGCTGCGCAGCTCGCCCAGCCAGCTGCCCGGCAGGACCGCGGCGAGCTCGAGCGGCGCCCGGTGGACGCCGGCGAGCTGCGCTGCGCGGCGCAGCGCCCTGGCGCTGGCGGCGGAGAAGTCGGTGGCGGCAACGATGCGCTCGATGGGCATGGTCGTGGGCTCAGGTCGGCTCGGCCGAAAGCAGGCGCGCCGCCTGGTCGGCGGCGTCTTCGAAGGGCTTGAGCAGCAGGTCGGGGCGCGCGCGGCCGAGGCGGCGCAGGTCGCTTTCGCTGCGCGCCGCGAGCGCGATGCGGCCGGCGAAGCGGTGGCGCCGCAGCGTGTCGACGAGCGCGAGGGCGTCGTCGGCGTCGGGCAGGGTGATGGCGACCCAGCGCGTCGCCTGCAGCGGCAGCGAGTCGAGCAGGGCGGCGTCGGCCGCATCGCCGAAGTACACGGGAACCGGTCCGCGCGCGGCGCGGCGCGCGAGCTCCGGATCGAAGTCGACGCCGAGCACCTGCTGCCCGGCGCGGTGCAGCTGCTCCGCCAGCCGGCGCCCGTAGCGGCCCATGCCGACCACCAGTACGTCCGGTGTGGCGAGCGCGTGCGGCGCCAGCACGCCGCGGGCTTCGCGGAAGGGCACGCGCCGCTCGAAGACCCGCAGCCAGGGCGCCAGCACTTCGTAGAGCTGCTCCGAATAAAGGATCAGGTACGTGGAGGCGGCGATGGTGATGATGCCCACCGTCGTGGTCACCGCCAGCGCGCCGCTGCCGACATGGCCCAGCGTGACGCCCATGGCGACGAATACGATCGAGAACTCGCTGATCTGGGCCACCGTCAGCCCGGCGAGCAGCCCGGTGCGCGCGCGAAACCCCATGTAGCCCATGATCGCCATCACGATCAGCGGGTTGCCGATCAGCACGAACGCCGACAGCAGCACGGCCGGCAGCAGCTCGCCGCCGAGCGCGCCCACCTCGAGGCGCAGGCCGAGATCGATGAAAAAGAACAGCAGCAGGAAGTCGCGCAGGCCGGCAAGCCGGCTCGCCACGGCATCGCGAAACGGCGTCGCAGCGAGGGTGAAGCCGGCGAGGAACGCGCCGACCTCCTTGCTGAAGCCGGCGAGCTCGCCGCCCGCGGCGAGCAGCACGCCCCAGGCGATCGAGGCCAGCAGCAGCAGCTCGCCGCTCGTCGCGGCGCGGCGCGCGACCTGCGGCACCAGGTAGCGCAGCGCCACGAACACCAGCGCCGCCGCGGCGGCGAGCTTGGCCAGCGTGAGCGCGGCGATCTGCAGCACCGGCAGCTCGGGCGCCTCGCGCAGGCTGCCGAGCAGCATCAGCGCGATCACCACCGCGACGTCCTGCACGATCAGGAAGCCCATCGCGATGCGCCCGTGCAGCGAGTCGATCTCGCGCTTGTCGGACAACAGCTTGACGATGATGATGGTGCTGGAGAAGGTGAGCGCGACCGCGATGTAGAGCGCCGCCACGGCGTCGTAGCCGAGCGCGATGCACAGGCCGTAGCCGATCACGATGGTGAAGGCGAGCTGGCCCAGGCCGGTGGCGAGCGCCACCGGGCCAAGATGGCGCACCAGCAGCGGGTCGAGCTTCAGGCCGACCGCGAACAGCAGCAGCGTGACGCCGAACTCCGCCAGCAGCCCGAGCGCCTCGGCCGGCGCCGCCCAGCCGACCAGCGCCGGGCCGGCCGCCACCCCCATCACGATGTAGGCGAGGATCAGCGGCTGCTTCAGCCAGCTCGCGACCAGCCCGAGCGCCGCGGCGATCAGCAGCAGCATCGCGAACTGCTGGAAGACGCTCAGCGCGGCGAGGTTCATCGAGCAGGCGGGGGCGCTGCTACCTGCACGGCCGCGGTCAGAGCTCCCGTAACCCTTCCCGTCGAGTCTCTGACCGGAACGGCAGAGACGTTGTAGTAGTGCCGTCCGTCGGATCGGTCGAATGTCAGCAGGCGCGTTGCGGCAACGCCGCTTGCGATGACCGCTCTCTTGAGGGCCATCATCTGCGCGGCTTCCTGTTCCGGAATCAGCTGGTCATCGCGCTTTCCGAGGACATCGCGAGGATCGAAATCCGGGTGCGGGTTGTCGATCCACACATAACGCAGATTGCGATCGACCTCGGCCACCACGAGTCCCAGCCTTCTCAAGGCTTCGCGTACGGCGGCTATATTCTCTTTTGAGATCGTCTCGGCGAGCATGCGAGAATCCTAAGGGCGCGGGCGCGCCGGGGTTTAACGCAGGTCAAATCAGTCGTCGGATCGGCGCTTGCGACTCGGTCGTTTGCGAAAGGCGGGCCTGGAACACGCGAGCCCAGAACCGGATCAGCGGGCCGGCGGCGAGCGCGACCAGGGCGCCGCCGCGGGGGACTCGCCGAAGGGCCTGAGCAGCAGCGCCGACATCGAGCGGTCGACGCCTTCCTTGACCGCCGCCTGCGCCATCAGCAGCCCGCCGAAGAACAGCACCAGCACCGGATCGGCCGCCGCCGCGAGGATCTCCCGGAAATCCGGCGACGGCGCGGACGAGAAGCCCAGGCCGGCCCAGCCGCCCGGGTTCGCGAGCAGCACGATCTCGAGCCCGATGACGGCGAGCGCCGTGGCGAAAAGCGGCAGCGCCTCGGTGACCCAGAGCAGCGCAGCGAGCACGAAGATCGCCGCCATGAACGCCGCTTCGCGCCGCGCCGGCGGAGGCGGCGAGCGCGGCGTAGCGCATCCCCTTGTTCGTCCCTTCCACGTCGATTTTCTTGCGGTCCGGCATACTAGCGCGGATGAAATGGAGGTGGTCCGGGAAGGCGCGGCTGCGGCGGGCGCCTGCGGACGCTGCGGCGCTGGAGCGCGCCCGGCCGATCATCGAGCGCTCGGCGCGCACCTATCCCAATCTCGCGTACCGGCGCGACAAGGCGCTGCTCTTCAGCCCCGAGGGAAATGCGCTGCTGATGTACGGCCGCATCGGCAGGAGCTGGATCGCGATGGGCGACCCGGTCGGCCCGGAGGCGGAGGCGCGCGCGCTGGCGCGCCGCTTCCGCGACGAATGCGCGCGGCGCCGCCGCTGGAGCGTGTTCTTCGAGGTGCGTCCCGAGCACCTCGACTGGTACTTCGACCTCGGGCTCACGCTCACGCAGCTCGGCGAGGAGGCGCGCGTCGCGCTCGGCCGCTTCGACCTGCAGCGTCCCGAGCTCGCCCGGGTCAGGCAGGCGCGCGCGAAGCTCGCGCGCGAGGGCTACCGCTTCGAGATCCTGCCGCGCGAGGAGGTCCCGGCTGCGCTGCCCGCGCTGATGCGCGTGTCGCAGGCCTGGCTCGCGCGCAAGTCGACGCGCGAGAAGGGCTTCTCCAGCGCCTCGTTCGACGAGCGCTACCTCGCCTTCTTCCCGGTCGCCGTGGTGCGCCGCGACGGCGAGATCGTCGCCTTCGCCAACCTGTGGCAGGGCGCCGGCAAGGAGGAGCTGTCGGTGGACCTGATGCGCCGGCTCCCGGGTTCGCCCAACGGCACGATGGACCTGCTTTTCTCCGAGCTGCTGCAATGGGGCAGGGAAGCCGGCTACCGCTGGTTCAACTTCGGCATGGCGCCGCTCTCGGGGCTGCACGCGCGCCGGGGCGCGCCCCTATGGAACCGGCTGGCGACGTTCGTCTACCGCCACGGCGAGCACTTCTACAACTTCCGCGGGCTGCGCGCCTACAAGGAGAAGTTCCGGCCGGTGTGGACGCCGCTGTACCTCGCCTCCCCGGGCGGCGCGGCGCTGCCCGCGGTGCTGCTCGACGTGACCGCGCTCATCGCCGGCGGCTATGGCGGGATTTTCAAGCGATGAGCAGGCTCTTCAGCCGGTTTGTGCTCGTGTTCACCGCGATCCTCGCGCTCGTCTACGCCTATCTCGCCTGGCGCCTCGCTCCGGGCGCGCTCGCACGGCTCGCGCTCGCGGCTCCCTTCGTCCTGATCTGGCTGGTGCCGGTGATCTACTGGGTGGGAGAGCGCGAGAAAAGCAGCGCGCTCGACGAGCTGCTGCACTTCACCGCCTACCTCTCCATGGGCTGGCTCAACTTCGCGCTTCTTCTCAGCCTGGCGCGCGACGCGGTGCAGATCGCCACGCCCTGGGATCCGGGCGCGCCGCTCGTGCTCGGCGGCTCGTTCGTCGCGCTGGCCGTGGGGATCGCTGCGTCGCTGCGCGGCCCGCACGTGCGCCGCGTGGATGTCGGGATTCAGGACCTCGAGCTCTCGCTGGAAGGCCTGCGGATCGTGCAGATCACGGACTTGCACGTCGGCCCGACCCTGGGCCGGCGCTACGTGCGCCGCGTGGTGCGGCTGGCCAACCAGCTCGCGCCGGACCTCGTCGCGCTGACCGGCGATCTCGTCGACGGCCCGGTCGCGCGCCTCGCGCGGCACGTCGCCCCGCTCGCCGGGCTCGCGCCCGCCGGGCGCGTGTTCTTCGTCCCAGGCAACCACGAGTACTACTCGGGCGCCGGGCCATGGCTTGCGCACTTCCGTTCGCTCGGCTTCCGCGTCCTGCTGAACGCGCACGAGACTCTGACCCTCCGCGGCGCGCGCATCGTCGTCGGCGGCGTGGTCGATCCTGCGGGAGCGGAGCCGCGCCCCGATCTGGCGGCGGCGCCGCAGGAGGCCGCCGCGTTCCGCCTGCTGCTCGCGCACAACCCCAAGCTCGCGCCGCGCGCCGAGCGCGCCGGCTTCGACCTGCAGCTTTCCGGCCATACGCACGCCGGCCAGTTCTTCCCCTGGACACTCGCGGTGCACCTGGTCCACGCGCCGCATGTCGCCGGGCTATCGCGCAGCGGCCGCATGCAGGTCTACGTGAGCGCCGGCACCGGCACGTGGGGCCCGCCGGTGCGCTTCGGCTCCAAGCCCGAGCTCACGCTGATCCGCCTCGTCAGGGGTTGATCCCCGTCAATCCGCGCGCCGGCGGACAGCCTATCGTGTCCGTCATGAAAGCTCTTGTCCTTCTGTTCGCCGCGCTGCTCGGCGGCCACGCGGCGGGGCAGCCGGCCGCGCCATCGCCCCACGTCGCGGTGCTCACCATCGAAGGCATCATCGGCCCGGCGAGCGCCGACTATTTCGAGCGCGGCCTGGCGCGCGCGGCGAAGGAGGGCGCGGCGCTCGTCGTGCTGCGCATGGATACGCCGGGCGGGCTCGACACCTCGATGCGCCAGATCATCAAGGCGATCCTCGCCTCGCCGGTGCGCGTCGCCACGTTCGTCGCGCCGCAGGGCGCGCGCGCCGCGAGCGCGGGCACCTACATTCTCTATGCGAGCCACGTCGCGGCGATGGCTCCGGGCACCAACCTCGGCGCCGCGACGCCGGTGGCGATCGGCCTGCCGGCCGGCGGGGAGAAGGCCGACAAGCCCTCGCCGGCGGAAGCCAAGGCGATGAACGACGCGGCGGCGTACATCCGCGGGCTGGCGCAGCTGCGCGGCCGCAACGCGGACTGGGCGGAGCGCGCGGTGCGCGAGGCGGTGAGCCTCCCGGCGGAGGAGGCGCTGCGGGAGAACGTCATCGACCTGATGGCCGCCGACGTTCCGGCCCTGCTCGCGAAGCTCGACCTCGCCGGAGCGAGAACCGTCGAGATCGAGCCCGACTGGCGCACCGACTTCCTGCAGGTGATCACCAACCCGAGCATCGCGCTGATGCTGCTGCTGATCGGCGTCTACGGGCTGTATTTCGAGCTGACGAGCCCCGGCTTCGGCGTGCCGGGCGTGCTCGGCGCGATCTGCCTGCTCGTCGCGCTGTTCGCCTTCCAGCTGCTGCCGGTGAACTATGCCGGGCTCGCGCTGATGGCGCTCGGCATCGCGCTGATCGTCGCCGAAGCGCTGCTTCCCGGCTTCGGCATACTCGGCGCCGGCGGCATCGTCGCGTTCGTCATCGGCGGCCTGCTGCTGATACGCACCGACGTGCCGGGCTTCGGCATTCCGCTGTCGCTGATCCTCGGGCTCGCGTTCTCGAGCGCGCTGTTCATCCTGATCGTCGCCCGGCTCGCCCTGAAGTCGCGCCATCGGCCGGTGGTGAGCGGGCGCGAAGCGCTCCTCGGCAGCACCGGCGAGGTGATCCAGGCGGCCGAGGGCGGCGGCTGGGCGAGGGTCCATGGCGAGAGCTGGCGGGTGCGCAGCAGCGCGCCCCTGCACCCCGGCGAAAGGGTGCGCGTCACCGGCATGAAGAACCTCGAGCTCGACGTCGTCCCCGAAACCCCCGAAAAGGAAGCCGCTCATGCTGCCTGACTTCAGGAAAATGAGCTGAGACCATGGCAACCCACTTCTGGCGCTTCATCTCCGAGCAGCAGCTGTCGAAAATGATCGCCGGCGGCGCCTACATGGGCGCCAGCGCCGCCCTCGAGCGCGCCCGCACCATCCGGAAGGCCGGCCACACCCCCGCCATCCTCCACAACAGGCTCGACGGCTTCATGGTCCTCGACGAAGACGATCCGGCGCAGAAGAAGCGCATCGCCGAGCTGCGGGGCGGTCGCGGGCCGAGTCCCCGGCGATAGTCCGCTCGGGCCGTTACGCTTCGCCGCCAGGGCGCGCTTGAAGGTGCTGCGCGAACCAGCGCGTCGCGTGGCGCGCGACGGCTTCCAGGGTTCCCGGCTCTTCGAAGAGATGCGTCGCTCCCGGAACGATCACGAGCTGGCAGGTGCAGTGCGTGAGCGCGTCGCGCGCCTGCTCGTTCAGCTCGATGACGCCGGCATCCCTGCCGCCGACGATGAGCAGGGTGGGCGCCTTCACGCGGGCGAGAGCCGCGGCTCCCGTGAGATCCGGCCGGCCGCCGCGCGACACGACGGCGTTCACCGTGTCGGGCATCGTCGCCGCGACGCGCAGGGCGGAGGCGGCGCCGGTGCTGGCGCCGAAGAGACCGACCGGCAGGTTCCGGGTCGACTTCTCGCTGCCGAGGAAGCGGACTGCGCCGGCAAGCCGCTCCGTCAGCAGATCGATGTCGAAGCGCATCTCGTAGTCGCGGTCTTCCTCGACGGTGAGGAGATCGAGCAGCAGCGTGCCGAGCCCGGCCTTGCGCAGCTCGCCTGCGACGAACTGGTTGCGCGGCGAATGGCGCCCGGAGCCGCTGCCGTGCGAGAATGCCACCACGCCCCGGGGCTTCGCGCCGAGCTGCAGCATGCCTTCGAGCTGCACCGCGCCGACGGGAATGGAGACGTCCACGGCCTCAGCTCCCTTCCAGCTCGGCGCCTTCCTGGATCAGGGCGGAGGATTTCGGCACCCGCTGGCCTCGCATCCACGGATTCTGCGTGTGCAGCGCGGCGGCATATTGATCAAGGTCAAGCCTCGTCCCTGCGTGCGGCGCAAGATGCTGCAACGTGCAATTCCGCCCGGCCTATCTTGCCCTCGCCGCGAGCGGCGAGCTCGCGCAGCGCGCCGCGGCCGCCTACCGCCACCTCGAGGACTGCGACCTGTGCGCGCGCTACTGCCGCGTAAACCGGCGCAAGGGAACCGAGGGGGCGGTGTGCCGCACCGGCGAGCGCGCGGTGGTGGCGAGCTACGGCGCGCACCATGGCGAGGAGGACCCGCTGCGCGGCTGGGCGGGGTCGGGAACGATCTTCTTTTCCTGGTGCAACCTGCGCTGCGTGTTCTGCCAGAACTGGGACATCTCGCAGCGCGGCATCGGCCGCGAGGTCGAGCCGCGCGAGATCGCCGACATGATGCTCGCGCTGCAGGCCGAGGGTTGCCACAACGTGAACCTGGTGTCGCCCAGCCATGTCGTGGCCCAGATCATCGCCGCCGTGCGTGATGCGGCGGCGCGCGGGCTGCGGCTGCCGCTCGTCTACAACACCGGCGGCTACGACAGCCCGGAGGCGCTCGCGCTCCTCGACGGGATCGTCGATATCTACATGCCAGACATGAAGTACGGCGACTCGGCGCTCGCGCGCAAGTACTCGAAGGTGCGCAACTACGTCGAGGTGAACCGCGCCGCGGTGAAGGAGATGCATCGGCAGGTGGGCGACCTCGTCCTCGATGAGCGCGGCATCGCGCAGCGCGGGCTGCTCGTGCGGCACCTCGTGCTGCCGCACGGCATCGCGGAGACCGGCGAGGTGCTGCGCTTTCTCGCCGAGCAAGTCTCCGCGAAGACCTACCTCAACCTGATGGATCAATACCGCCCGTGCTATCGCGCCGACGAGTTCCCCGAGCTCGAGCGGCCGGTCACCGGCGAGGAGTACCGCGAGGCGCTCGCGATCGCCGCCCGGCACGGGCTCGCGCGCCTGGACCGGCGCTACGCCGCGACCGCCGCCCAGTAGGCGTCGACCTGCGCCTGGATGTCGGCGAGCAGCGCCTCGTTGCGCCGCGGCTCGAACAGGTGGCGGAAGCGCCCCTGCGTTTTCAGGTACTCCTCGACCGGCCGGCGCGGATGCGGGACGTGCGTGTGCACGCGTGCCGCGCCGTTCCGCGCCGTAGACGGGCGCGTCCTGCACCTCGAAGCCGGCGCGGAAGAACGCCGTGCCGAGGATGCGGCTCGCGGTCTCGATGCCCTGGCCGCCGCGTCCATGAAAACGGATCCGGACCATGGCCCGATCTCAGAAGAGCGACCAGCGCCGCGTGCTCATGGCCTTCCTCACGCGCTCGGCGGCGAGCGCCAGGGCCGCCTCGCGCGGCGGGCGCTTCGCCGCGGCGGCCGCCTGGAGCACCTGCTGCGTGTTGGCGCGGACCTTTTCCTCGATCGCCGCGAGCGCCTGCGCCTGCGAGGCGCCGTGATACTCCATCGCGGCGCAGATCACGCCGCCGGCGTTGGCGATGAAGTCGGGAACCACCAGCACGCGTCGCTCGTGCAGCATGCGCTCGGCGCCGGCGGTGAACGGGACATTGGCGCCCTGTACCACCAGCCTGGCGTTGAGCTTGCCGACGTTGTCCTCGCGTACCACGTCGGGCCGCGCCGCCGGAATCCAGACGTCGCACCCGATGCCGACGATGTCCTCGGCGGCGAGCTTCGCGCCGCGCGGGTGCTCGCGCACGCTCTTCGCCGCTTCCTTCAGGGCGAGGAGGGCGGGGACGTCCAGCCCCGCGGGGTCGTGGATCGTGCCGCCGGTGTCGGAGGCGGCGACGAGCACCGCGCCCTTTTCCATGAGGAAACGCGCCGCGTGCCTGCCGACCGCGCCGAAGCCCTGGATCGCCACGCGCGCGCCGCGCAGCGCGAGGCCGCAGAAGGGCGCCGCCACCTCGGCCGCGTGCGCGAGGCCCCAGCCGGTGGCGCCGATCTCGTCGAGCGGGATGCCGCCGATCTCGCGCGGCAGGCCGACCGCGCGCCCGATCTCGTCCTTCACCCACGCCATGGCCGTCTCGTCGGTGCCCATGTCGGGGCCGAAGATGTAGTCGGTCTCGTTCCTCAGCGCGTGCGCGAAGCCGCGCACCAGCCGTTCCTTCTTCTCGCGCGCCATTGTCGGATCGCCGAACAGCACCGACTTCCCGCCGCCGTGCGCGAGGCCCGCGGCCGCGTTCTTGAGCGTCATCGCCCGCGCGAGGCGCGCGCATTCCTCGAGGGACACGTCGCCCGCCATGCGCAAGCCCCCGATCGCCGGGCCGCAGGCGACGTTGTCGACGACGAGAATGCCCCTCAGCCCGGCGCGCGGCTCGTGGACGTGGATGACCTTGGCCGGGCCAAGATCGTCTGCGAGATCGAAGACACCCAGGGACATGTTGCGCTCCGCGACCCTATGCAGTACGGAACCACGTCCGCGCCTCGCGCGGCTTGACCTGCATCAAAGGCGGGCGCCGCCCGTCCTCTAGCCCTGGTGCGGGCCGCGCATCTCCATCAGTGCCTCCTCGACCCGCCGCCACATCTTCGCTTGCTCCGTGTCGCCGGCTTCCCCGAAGGACCTGGCCTTCTGCGCGGCTTCCGCGATGGCCCTGGCGCCTTGCGCCTCAAAGAGGTGACGTGCGATTGCCGAAACATCGACTCTGTCCATTTCTGGCCTCTTCCAGAAGATCCCGGGAATCCTCTCCCATCGCTCGACCCGCCGTATTGACGCACGTCATCCGGCGGCCACATATGGCCGACATAACCCCGGGTCGCCGAGAGGCGTAGCATTTCTTCGATACGCGGAAAGGAGGTACACCGTGATGATGCTTGAAATGAGCGTGGCAGAGCGGGATGTATTGAAGAAGATCCTCGATTCCTACCTTTCCGAGTTGAGGCACGCGATCGCCGCGACGAATCGCGACACGTCTCCCCTCCACGCGGAAGAGAACCTGGTCAACGAACTCAAGAGGAAGTTGTCCGAACTACGGTGACGCCTCGCATGGAGCGCTGCGCAAGACCCTTTCGGCCGGGCCGAAGGACCGGAATCGGCGGCAGGCGCGCGCCGCGCTTTTTCCGCTATGCTCTTGAAGAACGTATAGCAGAAGACGCCGTCTGCCTTCAGCCGGTCCATATATATCCGGATCCCTGCGTCCACGCTGAGCGCTGCCGCTTATGCGGCAAAGGGAACTCCGGCCCTTTCGTCCCTCTGCCTGGGACACACGCACAGTCGACTTATCGTCTTGTCCGAACCATGGGGCAGCGTGACGATACCCACGGCAGATTTGTTTTTGTATTTCGGTTACAGTTATCCGGACCGACTTCTTCGGCGCTGCAACGTCGCGGAACGGATCGGAAATTTTGAACCGGATAGACGTAAAGGGATGAATGACTTTCCGCGCGCCTCAGGTCGCTGAGAGCGCAGGCATGCAATCGCAGACGGCCCTGATCGGACGCGTACCCTACGTGGTTCAGGCGGCTCTGATGGCCGCGGCCTATTTCGCAGCGGCCAAGCTGTCGCTTGCCCTCGCCATCCCGCCCGGCTACGCCACCGCCGTCTGGCCGCCGTCGGGCATCGCCCTTGCGGCGGTGCTGCTGCTCGGCCGCCGCATCTGGCCGGGGATCTGGATCGGCGCCGCGCTGGCCAACCTGACGGTCGAAGCGTCCGCGGGGTCGGCCATGCTCATCGCCACGGGCAACACCCTGGAGGCGGTGGTGGGAGGAACGCTCATCCGGCGCTATGTCGCGGACCCGGGCCATTTCGAGCGCGCCGAGAGCGTCGTCACCTTCATCGTGCTGTGTGCCTCGAGCGCCGCGATCGCCGCCACGGTTGCCCTGGTGCCGCTCGCGTCCGGCCACTCGCTGTCATGGGCGGAGCTGCTGCGGAACTGGTGGACGTGGTGGCAGGGGGATGTCAGCGGAATGATCATCGTGGCGCCGCTGATTCTGAGCTGGAGCGCCGTTCACGCTCCGCCCTGGCCACGGCCGAAGAAATTCGAGCTGGCCTGCTTCGGAGCGCTGCTGCTTATCGCCGCGGCCGCGATCTCGAGCGATGACGCGACGCACTTTGCGCCTTTTTCGCTGACGTTCGTAACCTTGCCCTTCATCATCTGGGGCGCCTTCCGCTTCGGCCAGCGCGAGGTCACCACCGCAATTGCCGTAGTGTGCGGCATCGCCGTTTGGTACACGCTCGAGCGCCCCGAGCTGTTCCAGTCGGTGCCGTTGAATGAGTTGCTCTTGATGCTGCTGACGTTCATCAGCATCGTGGTGACCACCGGTCTGGTGCTGGTCACCGCCGTCGATGAACGCCGTCGCATCATCGATGAGCTGCGCAAGAAGCACGATGCGGTGGCCCAGTACGACTCGCTCACCGGTCTGCCGAACCGCAGCTTGTTCCATGAGCGCCTGGCCCAGCATATCCGCGCGGCCGACCCGGAGCGGGACAAGTTTGCAGTTTGCATTTTTGACGTTGATCGATTCAAGACCGTCAACTACACCTTAGGCAGGCAGACCGGCGATTCTCTGCTGAAGCAGATTGCGGCCCGCTTGGCGCAAGCCATCGGCGATCCGGCGCGGCTTGCGCGGATCAGCGCCAACGGCTTCGCGCTCATGATTCCGAGAGTGCAGAGCGACGAGGACGCCGCGCGCAAGGTTGAACAGATACTTCACACCTGCTTTGATTCCCCGTTCAACGTCGGCCAGCAAGAGCTCAGGATATCGGCCAAGGCCGGCCTGGCGTTGTTTCCCAATGATGGAATCAAGGACGACGCTCTGTTCGTGAACGCCGAGGCAGCTTGCAAAAACGCAAAAGGGACGGGCGACCGATATCTTGTCTATACGCAACGCATGAATGCGACGGTGGGGGAGAATCTCGAGCTTGAGAGCAAGCTGCGGCTCGCGCTAGAGCGAAACGAGTTCGTGCTCCACTATCAGCCCAAAGTAGAACTCGCGACCGGACGCATGGTCGGCGTGGAGGCGCTCATCCGCTGGCAGAGTCCCGAACTCGGTTTGATTCCGCCAATGCGATTCATCCCACTAATGGAGGAGACGGGGTTGATCTTGGAAGTCGGGGCGTGGGCGCTGAAGCGGGCAGCGCTCGACCAGCGCGAGTGGGTCGGCCAGGGACTCCCCGCGCCGCGCATCGCCGTGAACGTTTCCGCGATCCAGTTGCGGCAGCGGCAATTCGTGAGCGTGGTGAGCGAATCTAGCCAGGGCATCACTCCACAGGCAATCGACCTGGAGGTAACCGAGAGTCTCCTGATGGAAGATATCACGGGCACTATCGCGAAGCTGCGAGCGCTACGGGCGCTGGGTGTGCGAATCGCGATCGACGATTTCGGCACCGGACATTCGTCACTCGCGTACTTGGCGAAGCTCCCCGTGGATGCCATCAAAATCGACCGCTCCTTCATTATCACGATGCTGCAGAATGTGGACACCATGACGCTGGTGTCGACAATCATTTCCCTCGCCCACGCGCTTAAGTTGAAAGTAGTGGCCGAAGGAGTGGATTCGGAGGACCAGGCGAAGGTATTGCGTCTTCTTCGATGCGATGAAATGCAGGGCTACCTTTACAGCAAACCGTTACCAGCAGAGAAATTAATCGAACTGCTTCACCAGATTCCAGAAAGTCCGACACCGCGCGAGCAGTACACAGTGGGAGTGAGGCCGGCGAAGATCCTGGTGTTGGACGATGACGAGAGCATGCGCGAGCTGGTCCGGCTACATCTAACCAACGCGGGATATGACGTCCAACTCGCTGAGGACGCGGTCGTGGCGGGGCACCTCGTGCTTAGGGATCCTCCGGATCTGATCATTGCGGATGTAGAGATGCCCTACATGGACGGGTTCCAGTTCGTGGAAGCGCTCAAGTCGGACCCGGCAGTGTCCGCGATTCCGGTGATTTTTCTCACGGTTGTGGCACACGGCGAAAGCCGGAGCAAGCAAATCGGCGCCGTCGGGTATTTGAACAAGCCTGTGGTCGTGGATCGGTTGCTTGCGATGGTGGCGAAACATGTTCCTGGCGGCCACCCACCGGTCACTTGAGCGCTGCAGAGATAAACGCGGCACTGTGTCCTTGCCGTATTGCCGGATCATTTCCCCTCACTCGGTGAAGACAATCGAGACCGAACAATGCCAGGGCTCCTCACATTCCCGGATAGGCGGTAAAAGTTTGCCGATAGCGAACCCGATTCGGTATTTGCTGTTACCGCGTCGCGCATTGAGCGTCCGCGTTCGGCCTATTCTGTTGAAAAACTCCCCGCTTCAACTCGGTTGGAGGATCTGAGGGCTTTTAAGCTTCGCTCTTGACGCCTGCCTGGGGGGCAGCACCGAGAGCAGATGACTCAACCAAGAGGTTCTACACGGCAGCGAAAGGGATTCGCGGTCAATGTCTCTGAAGTGATGGACTCCGGCCGAATTTTGGCTGCGACTCAGATCCGGAGTTTTTCAAGTGCGCCGGTCAAACCGGCAAGGAGTAGGTGGTGCAAGTCCG
>Ga0302046_10002719_pt1 | contig 16375 bp, 14 predicted proteins | sample RVTome_11_FD_200261 | JGI IMG/M metagenome (GOLD analysis project Ga0302046, IMG submission 200261) | Soil microbial communities from uranium-contaminated site in the Upper Colorado River Basin, Wyoming, United States - RVT147D111 (version 2) ...
GGGCACTGGTGGCCGGATGTGCTGCCGGACGGAAGCGCCGTGATCTACACCGAGTACCGCGTTCCGCTCGATCGCGCGACGGTTGCCGCCTATTCGTTCGCCTCGGGTGAGCGCACGGTCCTCGTGGAGGGCGCCACCAACGGCCGGTACGTGCCGACCGGCCACCTGCTGTACTTCCGCGAGGGAGCCCTGCAGGCCGTTCGCTTCGACCCCGACCGGCTCGAGGTCCTCTCGTCGCCGGCGGTCGTGGCCGACGGCATCGCGTACGTACCGGCCAGCTCGAGCCTCCTCGCGGCCGCGTCCGACACCGGGACGCTGATGTACTGGCGCGAGCGCGACTGGCAGGCACCCACGCGGGTGATCTCCATCGACAGGCAGGGCTCGACGGCGATCCTGGACCCGGAGTTCCACCGTTATTCCGACCCGGCCCTTTCGCCCGACGGTCGCCGGCTGGCCGTGGCGATCGACGACGGCGTCAGAAACCTGTGGGTGCTCGATCTCGAGCGCGGCACGCGAACCAGGGCCACGTCCGATCCGGTCGAGCAGTTCCAGCCCATGTGGACGCCGAGCGGCGAGCAGCTCGTGTACGCGCAGGAGGACCCCGACTTCGAGGTGTACCGCATCCGTGCCGATGGCACCGGGCAGCCCGAGGCCCTCACCGACAGCCCGCTCGACGAGGTGCCGGGATCGATCGCTCCGGACGGCACGATCGCGTTCGTCGTCAACGATCCCGAGAGCGGCTTCGACATCTGGGTGCTGGATCCCGCAGGAGACTCCGAGCCACGTCCGTTTCGCCGTTCGATGTTCGGCGACCAGACGCCGAGCTTCTCCCCGGACGGCAGGTGGCTGGCGTACACCTCGAACGACTCGCGCCGCGACGAGGTCTACGTCGAGCCGTTCCCGGGACCCGGCGCCCGCGCGCAGATCTCGACCGACGGCGGCTCCGGACCTGTCTGGGCTCGCGACGGCGGCACGCTGTACTACTGGCGCGGGGACACGCTGGTGGCCGCGGACGTCGATCCGGAGGCCGCGTTCGAGGTGCGCGGTGAGACGGAATTGCTGACGGTGCAGCGGGAGCGGGGGTCGGCGTTCCACGCCGGCTTCGACGCCATGCCCGGCGGCGGCCTCGCCATCCTGGAGCCCGATCCGGCGGCGCCACCGCTGCAGCTTCAGCTGGTGCTGAACTGGTTCGACGAGGTCGCCCGGCGCGTGCCGCCCGAGTAGGCTCGCTGTCTCCCGGACTGGTTCTCCAGGCCCCGGCATCAGGGACGGGGAAGGCCGGTGCCGGGGTGTTACCATCCCGCCCATGCGAGCTGTCCTCCTTGCGATCGGCGCCGTGGTCGTCGCGCTCGTGGCGCCGACGCGCCCGGCGGCACAATCCGGGCCCGATGGCTACGTCGCGCCGCGCCTGGCCGACGGTCGCCCGGACCTGCAGGGCGTCTGGGAGAACAACAGCGCCACGCCGCTCGAGCGCCCGCCACAGCTGGCCGACACGCCGTTGCTCTCGGACGCCCAGCTCGAGGCGCTGAAGCAGCGGGCCGCGACCGCGTTCGGGCCAGCCGCCGACGCCGTCTTCGGTGACATGCTCTACCTGGCGCTGCTCGACGACGGCCGCCCGCGGCAGCTCGGCGCCACCGGTACCTACAGCGCGAACTGGCTGCCCGATTCGAGATGGAGAAGATCTACGAGTACGCCTGCCACGAGGGCAATTGCAGCCTGCGCGGCATCCTGTCCGGCGCGCGTGCCGACGAGGCGACAGCGCCGTGACCGAGGCGGCGCACGCACAGGCCACGCAGCAGGGGCGCGTCAGGCGACTTCGAGATCCTCGACGGGGCGGGCCGCGCTCAGGCGGCGCTGGGTGATGCCGGCGTGGGCCTGCTCCAGGTACTCGACGCCATCGGCCGTGATCACCAGCATCGCGCTATCCGAGCGCGTCACGTACTTCTTCTGGACGAGGAACCAGATCGTGAACTCGAGGTGCTCGCGGGCGCGGCCGATGAGCGCCTCGAGATCGAGCGGTGAGAGGCCGCCCGCGTCCGGCTCGAGCCGCCGCCGTGTGTAGAGGATCTCGAGCACGGCGAGACGGGTGGACTGTTCGGCCTCGAAGTTGTTCTCCGCCTGTCCGGCCGCCAGCAGCCACCGCTCGCGCCTCGCCTGCGCATGGGTCACGTCGTACTGCGCGCGCCGCGCCGGGTCGCTGAGGACCTGATACGCGTCGGTGATCTCTCGAAACCGGGTCTCGTCACCGGTCTCGGTGTTGTCGGGGTGATACCGCTGGGCCAGGAGGCGGTAGACGCGGTGCACCGTTTCCGGCTCGGCCGATTGGCTCACTTGCAGGACTTCGTACAGATCGACGGCGCGTTTCCCCGGCATGCCTGGTCTCCCGAAATGGTCCTCCTCCTGTATCGGCGCCCCGCCGCCTCCCGGCCAGCGGTGGGGAACCGGTTGACGGAACTGCACGGGTTGGCACTTGGCGGCGTCGCAGCATCCGGGTACAGTGCCGTCCATGCCGACGCCCCGACTCTACCGGGTGATTCTCCCCGTCGATGACCTGGAGCGCGCCGCCTCGTTCTACGCGGCGCTGCTCGAGCAGCCAGGAATGCGCATCTCGCCCGGACGGCACTACTTCCCCTGCGGTGACGTGATGCTGGCGCTCTACAGCCCCCGCGGGGACGGGGACGCACGGGAGCCTCGCCCGAACTTCGACCACGTCTACTTCGCGGTCGACGGCATCGAGGCAGCCTACCGGCGCGCGGAGGAGCTGGGCGGGCTCTCGGCCGAGACCGGGGACGGCGACCTCCCGATGGGCCGAATCGCCACCAGGCCGTGGGGCGAGCGCTCGTTCTACCTGCACGATCCGTTCGGCAATCCGCTCTGCTTCGTCGACGCGGCCACGCTGTTCACCGGGCCACCCTCGTAACACCGCTCAGGGCATGGCGACGCGCCGGTCATCGTTGCGGCGAGCCGTGGCGGCCTTCCTGGCCCTCCCGGGCCTGGTCGCGTACGTCGTGCCCGTGGCGCTCGTCGGGCGCGCGTTCGCCGATCGTGCACCGGCGTGGGCGGGCATGGTGCCGCTGGCGGCCGGGACCCTCCTCCTCCTGTGGACCGTGCGCGAGTTCTTCGTGGTTGGGCAGGGCACGCTGGCGCCGTGGGATCCGCCAAGGCGCTTCGTCTCCTCGGGACCCTATCGACGCTCGCGCAACCCGATGTACATCGCCGTGGGACTCGTGCTGCTCGGGTGGGCCGTCCTGTTCCGTTCCTGGATGCTGGTCTTCTACCTGCTTGCGGTGATGGCCGCGTTCCACGTCCGGGTCGTCGTGGCCGAGGAGCCTGCGCTGGCCGGCAGCCACGACCGGAAGTGGCGGGAGTATGCGGCTCGCACACCCAGATGGATCTTTTCGACCCGCCGGGCGATGGTCCTGAGCGGCCTGTGCCTGGTGCTCGCGCTGCCGCTGACGGGGCTGTTGTACGAGGCGCTCGCCTCCGCGGCCGCAACGCGGCAGTTCCCGGCGCCGGGACGGCTCGTGGACGTTGGCGGCCGGACCCTCCATCTGCTATGCATCGGCGAGGGCGCGCCGGTCGTCGTGTTCGAGGCAAGTGGCTGGGGCAACGCCCTGAGCGGGGTCGAGGCCCGAGACCGGATCGCGCGGCGCACGACGGTGTGCAGCTACGACCGGCGCGGCACGGGCTGGAGCGACGCCGCGCCCGGGCCGCCGAGCGTGGCGGCGCTGGCCGCAGACCTCGGGGTCCTGCAGGATCGCGCCAGGCTCGAGTGGCCGATCGTCGTGGTGGCAGCCTCCGTTGGCGGCCTGACCGCGGAGATGTTCGCGCGCCAGTACCCCGAGCGCGTCGCCGGCGTCGTCCTGCTCGACGCTGCCTCCAGCCTGACGGTGGAGCGGGTGGCGCGGCCACGGCTCCGTACCATCACGGCGACATTGTGTACCGGGGACCTGCTGGCTCGGCTCGGCCTGATCCGGCTCATCGATCCGTTTGCGATTGGTGCATCGACGGAGGAGGCCCGCCGGTCGGCGGCCCTCGCGTACGACGCGCGGCGGTGGGCGGGCCTGTGCGCCATGACCCGCGCCTTCCGGCAGACGCTGCGGGAGCTGGAGGCGGCGCCGCCGTTTCCGTCCCAGGTGCCGCTCGTCGTCCTGAGCGCGTCCAGTACGGCGGAGCTCGTGCCGCCTGGTGCCGGTCGCCTCTTCGACGTCGACGCCCTGCGGTCGGCAAGCGTCTCTGCGCACCAGGAGCTGGCCCGGTGGTCCGAGCACGGCACATGGCGCGAGGTGCCCGACAGCACGCATCTCATCGCCGACAGCCAGCCCGATGCCGTGGTCGAAGCCGTTTTCGACGTACTCGATCGGCTCCGGCGCTGAGCGGTGGCGAGGGGTGACGGGCGGCTCCCATGGCGTGACCTCGGGCGCCGGCGCGCCAGCGGCGTCTTGACCCGCCACGAACGGATTACGTAGCCTGAAAGGCCGTGATTCCGGGCAGGATTCTCCGTTTCCTCGAGCAGCACGCCAACGTCGCCTTCGCCGGCACGCGCGACCGCGAGCTCGTGCCGTACGGGCATCGTGTCTCCGGGTGGCGTGTCGGCGCCGATCGGGGGGTCCTCACGGTCCTGATACCGGAGGCGTTCACGCCACGATTGATCGCGTCGCTCGAGCAGAACGGCGAGCTCGCCGTCACGATCGAGGAGTTCCCCTCGCACGAGACCTATCAGTTCAAGGGTCGCTACCGGCGCCATCGTCCTGCGGACGACGGGGACGTCGAGGTGGTGGACCGCATCCGCCGGCGCTTCGTCCGCAGCGTCCGGCCGATCTACGTGGACGCCCACGAGGTCGTGCTCAAGTCGTTCATCCTGCCGCCGGCGGTGGCCGTGGACTTCGAGGTGCTCGAGGTCTTTCTTCAGACGCCCGGACCGGGCGCGGGCACGCGGCTCGCTCCCGCGCCGGAGCCGGTGAGATGACGACCCGGCTGCCGTCCGAGATCCGCCCCGTACTCGACAACGGCGTGCCCGCCGTGATGGTGACCTGCTCGGCCGATGGGAGGCCGAACGCCACGGTCATCTCGCAGGTGTACTACGTGGACGACGCACACGTCGCTCTCTCGTTCCAGTTCTTCAGCAAGACCATCCGGAACGTCCGCGAGAACCGCCGATGTCCAGGAGATCGTCGACCTTCATCGCCCGCCCGGTGGCGCGCGCGTTCAGCGGCTCGCCGTCGAGCGCCTCCATGACGATGTAGGGCGCGCTGTCGACCTCGCCGATGTCGTAGATCGTGCAGATGCAGGGGTGATTCAGGCCGCTGGCCGCCCGGGCCTCGACGCGGAACCGCTCGAGCGCGTGGGAATCGACGATGCCGGACTGGGGCAGGAACTTCAGCGCGACGCGACGACCGAGCTCCGTGTCCTCGGCGAGGTACACGACGCCCATACCGCCAGCCCCGAGCCTGCTGACGACGCGGTAGCGTCCGACGGTGCGCCCGATCGTGTCCATACCGGTCGTGGGTCGGCTGGCGCCGGATCCCGAGGGTCATCGCTCAGCCGTGAGGGCCTGTCAAAGCAGTCGCCACCTCACAAGCCGATCCGCCGCCTGAGGTCGGCAAAGCGCGGGTCCGGGCGCAGGTCGTCGAGAATGGTGAAATCCGTGAGCGTGTACGTGAACCAGGAATCGTGCACCTCGAGCGCCCGGTTCAGCTCCGCGAACGCGTCGTCCACCTGTCCGAGCCCTGCCAGCGCGAAGGCCAGCGCGACCGAAGGCACGTAGTGCGCCCCCGCGTCGCCGCGCAGTCGCGCGAGCTGTGCGGCAGCCTCCTCTCGACGCCCGGCCCTCGACAGCGTGTTCGACAGGAGGCCGATCGTGTAGGGGGACTCCACCGAGACCCGAACGACCCGTTCGAGCGTCGCGGTCGCCTCATCCAGCCGACCCGTTGCGACCTGCGCCTGGCCGGTCAACTGGAGCGCGTACCAGTGGTCCGGCAACAGCTCGCGCATGACGTCGACCTGTCGGAACACGCGCTCCCAGTCGCGAGAGCCGAGCAGTGCCTGCAGGAAGCACGCGTTCCAGGTCGGGTTCAGCGGATCGAGCTCGATGGCCCGCCGGAACATCCCGAGGGATTCCTCGGTGCGTCCCTGGACGCCCAGCAGGATGCCGTACACGTTGATCGCGTGCGGAGACCTGGCGTTCAGGGCAACCGCCGTCCGGCATCGTTCCTCAGCGGTTTGCCAGTCGTACTCGTAGACGCCGTCGACGATCGCGCCGAGCACGGCGTGCGCCAGAGCCAGCTTCGGATCCAGGCGAATGGCCGTCTCCATCGACGTGCGCATCCCGGCGAGGTTGGCCGGCTCGCGACCGAGGAGCGCCCACGCGGCATGGCAATCACCGAGGCCGAAGTGGGCCAGCGCGTAGTTCGGGTCCACGGTCAGCGCCTGCCGGAAGAGCGTCATCGCCGTCCGGAAGCCCTCGTCGGTCCACCGGTACCAGGCGTGGCGTGCCTTCAGGCACAACTTGTAGGCCTCGGGATCGTCGGTCGATCGCCGGACGACCTCCGCCTTCTCGCCGCCGAGCAGCGTGACCTTCAGCGCCTCCACGACGGCGAGCGCGATCTCGTCCTGGATCTCGAAGATGTCCTCCATCTGCCGGTCGTAGCGCTCCGACCAGAGCTGGTAGCCGTCGGCCACCTTCACGAGCTGCGCCGTGATCCGGAGCCGCTGGCCCGCCTTGCGGACGCTCCCTTCCAGCACCGTACCGACGTTCAGCGCGCGCCCGATTTCACGGAGGTCCCCAGTCTTCCCCTTGAACGAGAAGGCCGAGGTCCGCCCGGCCACGCGGAGACGCCCCACCTTGCTGAGCGCGCTCGTGATCTCTTCGGCGACGCCGTCGCAGAAGTACTCGTTCTCCGGATCCGCGCTCATGTTGGCGAAGGGCAGGACGGCGACCGAGGGCGTCTCGTCGTCTGCCTGCGCCACCGGCGACACCACCTGCTGCAACGCCTCCCGCACCTCGTCCATCGATCCGTACCGCGCCTCTCGTGCCTTCTGCAGGCACCGCCGGACGAGACGCTCGAGCTCGCGTGGGACGTCGAGAGCCAGCGGCTCGTCGCGCAGCACGGCGCTGAGCGTGTCCGTGGCCGAGCCGCCGTCGAAGGCGCGGCGGCCGCTCAGCAGCTCGTACAGGACGGCGCCGAAGCTGAACATGTCGGAGCGTGCGTCGAGCTCCTCGCCGCGCGCCTGCTCGGGCGACATGTAGGACACGGTGCCGGCGATGGTACCGGCCGCGGTCCGTGTGACGTCGTCGGTCCCGAACAGCATCTTGGCCAGCCCGAAGTCGAGCAGCTTCACCGACCCGCGTGGGGTGACCATGATGTTGGCCGGCTTCAGATCCCTGTGCAGAATCCCCCGGGCGTGCGCCTCGGCCAGTGCGCCGGCGATCTCGAGCGCCAACCGGATCGCCTCGGCGACGGGAACGGGGCCGGCGGCGGGCGCGCCCTCGACGTACTCCATCACCAGATAGTCCGGACCGATGTCGTGCAACGTGCAGATGTTCGGGTGGTTGAGGGCGGCAATCGCGCGCGCCTCCTGCCGGAAGCGTGCGCTGTGCTCGACGCTCAGACGCTTGATGGCGACCGTGCGGTCCAGGCGCGTGTCGCGCGCCTTCCACACCTCGCCCATGCCGCCCTTGCCGACGCGCTCCAGCAGGTCGTAGGGCCCCAAGGCGTCTTGCCCCGCGCTCCGCGGGGCCGCGGGGTCAGTCACGATCGGCCATTCTATCGCCGCGAGGTGAGGACCCCGGTCGAAATAGGGCGGGCGCCTCGACGCCCAAGGTGACCACCTCGTTTCGACCAGGGGTCACGAGAAGAGTGTGGCGGCGATCCGCTGGGCGATCTCCACCCAGGGGCGCGGGTAGACGCCGATCCCCACGATGCCCACCACACACACGAGGACCGCGACCCCGAGCAGAGGCGGCACCGGAACCGGGTCCTCGCGCTCGGGGGCGTCGATGTACATCCGCCGCGCGACGAGCAGGTAGTAGTAGAGCGCGACGACGGTCAGCACGGCGCCGATGAAGACCAGCACGTACAGGCCCTGCTCGATGCCGGCCAGGAAGACGTAGAGCTTGGCCCAGAATCCGGCCACGAACGGAATGCCGCCGAGCGACAGGAGGAACAGCAGCATCGCGAGCGCCAGCAGCGGCGAGCGGCGCGCCAGGCCGCGATACGCGTCGACGCCGTCCGACCCCTCGGCGCGGGAGACGACCTCCACGACCAGGAAGGCGCCCATGTTGCCGAACACGTAGGCAAGCAGATAGAAGAGCATCGTCGCCACGCCGCTGGCCGAGAGCGCCGCGAGCCCCACGAGCATGTAGCCGATGTGGGCGACCCCCGAGTAGGCGAGCAGGCGCTTGATGTTGCGCTGCGGAATCGCCATGAGGTTGCCGGCGACGATCGTGACGGCAGCGAGCCCGGAGATGACCGGCACCCACGCCAGGGCCGGCGCTCCCTCGACGAAGAGCCGCAGGATCACCACGAACCCGGCCGCCTTCGGCGCCACCGCGAGCCAGGCCACGAACGGCGTGCTCGCCGCCTCGTAGGTGTCGGGCGCCCACATGTGGAACGGGAAGGCGGCGATCTTGAAGCCGAGCCCGGCCAGGATCAGGCCCAGGCCGAGGAGCAGCAGCGGATGGCCGTCGGCGACGGCGCCGGGAACCGCGGCCAGCTCGGTCGTGCCGGTCACGCCGTAGACGAACGACATGCCGTAGGCGATGACCGCGGCCGACACGGTGCCGATCAGGAAGAACTTGAGCGCGGCCTCCGACGCGGCCGACTCCCGTTTGAGGAAGCCCGCCAGCACGTAGAGCGGAATCGACATCAGCTCGAAGGCCACGAAGAGCAGCACGAGCTCGCGCGCCGAGACCAGGACGAGCATGCCGACGATCGAGACGAGGAGCATGAAGTGGTACTCGCCGGCCCGACGGGCGAAGGCCGGCTTCGTCTGCGTCAGCGAGCCGAGCAGGCTGAGGGCCGTGGCGCCCAGCACCAGGCGCTTGACGAAGAGCGACAGGCCGTCCTGGACGAACGTACCGCCGAAGGCCGTGGCGCCCTCGCGCGCGGCGAAGGTCAGCCCGAAGGCGAGGGCCGTCCCGGCGAGCGCGATCCAGCCGATCGGCCTGCCATGGTCGCGGAGCACGAGCCCTGCGACCAGCGCCGCGACCGCGAACAGAAGCACCGCGACCTCGACGACGAGCGGCGTTCCGAGGACCATCGTCATGGCGCCCGCAGGTCTCCGAGCCGTTCGAGCAGCGTGGCCGTGGCCGAATCCACCGGCCCGATCGCGATGCCCGGCAGGACGCCGAAGAGCACGATGGTGAAGACCAGGATGCCGATCGCCGCCCATTCCGGTCCCCGGGCGTCGGGCAGGTTCTGGAAGCGCGGGTCGTCGCTCGGCGGTCCCCAGAAGATCTGCCCGGCCACCCGCAGCACGTAGACCGAGGTGAGGAAGGCGCCGATCACCGCCGGGAACAGCCACCAGGAATGGGCGGAGGTCCACGCACCCAGAAAGGTCAGGAACTCGGCCACGAAGCCGGCCGTGGCCGGCAGGCCGAGCGACGACAGCCCGCCGATGGTGAACGCCGTGGCGATGCCCGGCATCATCCGCCCGAAGCCGCGCATCTCGAAGATCTCGCGCGAGTGCGCCTTCTCGTAGATCAGCCCCACGAGCGCGAAGAAGAGCCCGGTCATCACCCCGTGGGCGAACATCTGGAAGACCGAGCCGTTCAGGCCGGTCGACGTGAGCGTGGCGGCGCCCAGCATCACGACGCCCATGTGCGAGACCGAGGAGTACGCCACGACGTACTTCAGGTCCTTCTGCGCCATGGCGCTCAGGGCGCCGTACACGATGTTGATGCAGGCGATCGTGCCGACCAGCCACGCCCAGTCCACGGCGGCCTCGGGCAGCAGGTGGATGCCCAGGCGGACCACGCCGTAGGCGCCGAGCTTCATGAGCACGCCGGCGTGCAGCATGGAGACCGCCGTCGGCGCCGACGCGTGCCCGTCGGGCGACCAGGTGTGCAGCGGCCAGATGCCGGCGAGGATGCCGAAGCCCACGTAGAAGAAGAGGAAGACCCAGGTCTGCGTGTCCGGCGCGAAGGTGATCTCTTCCAGCACCAGCAGCGAGAAGGACTCCGAGCCGGCCGAGACGTAGAGCCCCAGCATGCCGACGAGGATGAACGCCGACCCGAACAGCAGGTACAGCGTCAGCTTCATGGCCGCGTATTCCTTCGTCCCGACGCCCGTGCGCCCCATGGCCCAGCCGAAGATCCCCTGCGGCCGGACCTCCCCGGACGAGCCCCAGATGCCGATGAGCAGGTACATCGGCAGCACGGCGATCTCGTAGAAGAGGAAGAAGACGAAGAGATCCAGCGACACGAAGACGCCGTACACGCCGGTCACCAGGATGAGCAGCAGCGCGTAGAACTCCTGGCTGCGTTCCTTGACCGTCCACGACGCGAAGACGCCCGCGAAGATGATGATCGAGGTGAGCAGGGCCATCAGCGCGCTCATCCCGTCGATGCCGAGCAGGTACGAGATGCCCAGCGACGGCACGAGCGCGACCTCTTCCTGGAACTGGAAGCCGCCGGCCGCCGTGTCGTAGGTCGCGTACACCCAGAGGGAGGCGGCAAGCGAGATGCCCGCGCCGACGACCGCCACCGAGCGCACGAGCAGCGGGCGCTGCCGCGCGCCGAACATGATGACCAGCGCGCTCAACAGCGGCGCCCAGGTCATGACCGAGAGAAAGGGGAATCCGCTCACGCCAGCGCCCAGCGCACCCACAGAAGGATCAGCAGCAGTCCGACGGCCAGGCCGTAGACGTAGTCCTGCACGCGGCCGGTCTGCATCGCCCGCATCTCGTCGCCCGTCTCGACCGTCCACGCGCTGACGACGTTGAGCACGCCGTCGACCAGGTACCGGTCCAGCCAGCCGATCACCGCCGACAGCGCGAGGGCGGCGCGGGCCACGACGCCCTCGAACAGGTCGTCGATCCAGAAGCGCGCGTGGGCCGCCCGGCGAATCGGCCCGACGAGCCCCGCCAGCGTCTCCGCGTCGATTGCGCGGCGCTGATAGGTGGCCCACGCGAGGGCGATGCCGGCCACACCCGTGCCGACGGCCGCCGGCATCAGCCAGGCCGGGCTCTCGAAGCCGGGATCGGCGTGCGCGAACGTGTAGTAGACGCCCACGGCCATCGAGAGCAGCGCCAGGACCCAGAGCGGCAGCAGCATCGGGGCCGGCGGGTCGTGCGGGTGATGAGCCGCGCCGTGCGCCGCGCCGTGCGTACCGCCATCCGCGCCGTCCTCCCCGATGCCTTCCCCGATGCCTTCCACGCTGCCTTCCACGCTGCCTTCCACGAGGGCGGCCGCCGGCGCCGCCGTGCCGAAGAACGCCAGGAACACGACGCGGAACATGTAGAAGGCGGTGAGGAAGGCCACGAGCATCAGGACGAGGAAAGGCCCCGTGAGCCCGCCGGCCAGGACGGCGCCGAGGATCTCCTCCTTCGACAGGAAGCCGGCGAACAGGGGCAGCCCCGCGAGCGACAGCGTCCCGACGAGGAACACGATCGCCGTCTGCGGCATCCTGCGCGCCAGACCGCCCATGCGCGGCAGGTCGTTGCTGCCGACGGCGTGGATGACGGCGCCGGCGCCCAGGAAGAGCAGCGCCTTGAAGAGCCCGTGCGTCAGCAGGTGGAAGAAGCCGGCGGCGGAGAAGCCGGCGCCGATGGCCGCCATCATGTAGCCGAGCTGCGACACGGTGGAGTAGGCCAGCACGCGCTTGATGTCGTCCTGCGCGCAGGCGAGGATGGCGGCGACGAGCGCCGTGAGCGCGCCGATCCACGCCACCACGACCAGCACCTCCGGCGTCAGCGCGAACAGCCACGCCGTGCGATGCAGCAGGTACACGCCGGCCGTGACCATCGTGGCCGCGTGGATGAGCGCCGAGACCGGCGTGGGACCCTCCATGGCGTCGGGCAGCCACACGTGGAGCGGGAACTGCGCCGACTTGCCGGCTGCGCCCAGGTACATGCACGCGGTGACGACCGACAGCCCGGCCAGCGGCAGCGTGCCGTCGCCGGCCATGGAGCGCAGCTCGGTCAGGTCGAACGTTCCGGCAGCCCGCCAGAGCAGCACGATGCCGACGAGCAGCCCGACGTCGCCGGCCTTGGTGGTCCAGAACGCCTTGAGCGCGGCGCGCGCGGCCGCCGGCTTCTGGTACCAGAAGCCGATCAGCAGGTAGGAGCAGAGTCCCACGAGCTCCCAGCAGATGAAGAGCTGCAGCAGGTTGGGCGCCAGGACGAGGCCCATCATCGAGAAAGCGAAGAGCGACTGATAGGCGTAGTACCGCCCGAGCCCCTGCGGCGGCTCGGCGTCGAGGTAGGCCAGCGAATAGACCTGGACGAGCAGGGCCACCAGCGCGACCAGCGTGAGCATGAGGGTCGAGTCGGCGTCGGCCAGGACGCCCACCGTCGCCAGCGGCGCGCCGGCCGCCGGCAGCCACTCCCAGACCAGGCGCGTGACCGTGCCGCCCGCACCGCTTTCAGCCGGCACTGCCTGCCAGGCCAGCACGGCGGCCGCCAGCGAGGCGGTTGCCGGGAGGATCGAGACGTACGCCGCCGGTCGCCCCAGGCGCCGGAGCGGAGCGGCCACGCCCAGCAGCAGGAAGGACGCCGCCGGCAGCAGCAGCGCGACGAGTGCCAGCGTGCTGGAGTCGGCCGTCATCCCCTGAGCAGATCCAGGTGGTCGGCCGTCACGGAACGGCGCGTCCGGAACAGCAGGATCACGATGGCCAGCCCCATGGCAGCTTCGGCCACCGTGATGCAGATGGCGAAGACGGTGAAGATGAGCCCCGTCTCGCTCCCCGCGAAGCGCGAGAAGGCCACGAGGTTGATGTTCACGGCGTTGAGCATCAGCTCGATGCCGAGCAGGATGCCGATCGTGTTACGGCGGGTGAGCACGCCGAACAGGCCGATGCCGAAGACCACCGCCGCCAGTGTCAGGTACGCCTGCAGTCCCATCCCGACCCCGTTAGTCGTCCGGCCGCGCGAAGTACAGCGCGCCCAGCAGCGCCGCGAGCAGCAGCAGCGCGAGCAGCTCGAACGGCAGCACGAACCGCGTGAGCACGCCCTCGCCGATCGCCCGCGTCAGGTCGCCCTCCACCATCGGCGGGACCTGCGCCAGCGGCCGCGCGGCGATCGCGCTTGCCACGATCCCGACGAGCGCCACGGCCGCGGCCGCGCCGATGCCGACGTGGCGGCTCACCTGCGAGAGGCGCTCGCCCACGAGGCGCTCGGTCACCACGATGGCGAACACGGCAATCGTGATCACGCCGCCCGCGTAGAGGAGGATCTGCACCGCGGCGATGAACTCGGCCTCGAGCAGCAGGAAGACGCCCGCCGTGCCGGTGAGGGCGAGGGCGAGCCACAGGACCGAGTGGAACAGGTTCTTCGACAGGACGACGGCCAGCGCGGACCCGACGAGGACGGCGGCGAGCGCCCAGAAGGCGATGGCCTCGCCCATCACGCCCCGCCTCCGGGAGCCGCGGGCGGCGCGGGTTTCTTCGCCTCGGGACGGGCCTGCTTCGGCGGGCCCTGCATGTCGCGCAGGAGGTTGCCGGTGGCCCAGGACGGCTGGTGCTGCAGGCCGAGCGCGTGCAGACGGTCCTTGTCGAGGAGCATCTCGCGCCGGTCGGCGGTGGGCATGTCGAACGAGCGTGTCATCACGATGGCGTCGGTCGGGCACACCTGGACGCACAGCTCGCAGAACTCGCAGGCGTAGAGCTCGAGGGAGAAGGTCTTGGCGTAGTTGCGCTTCTCGCCCTTGAGGATCTCGACCTTGATCACCGCCGGCGGGCAGACGAACTCGCAGAGCCGGCAGCCGATGCAGGCCTCCTCGCCGGTCTCCTTCTCGTAGACGAGCGCCAGCAGCCCCCGGTAGCGATCGGGGTACGTGCGCTCGACGTCCGGGTAGTGCACCGTGACCGGCTTGCGGAACAGGTTGACGAGCGTGACCCACATCGCGCGCAGCACCGCCCGGACCAGGACGGGCACCTCGGTGCCCGTGGCCGCCGGCCGCGCGTCAGAGACCGCCACCGGTCCTCCACACCACGACGGCAGCCGTCAGGAACAGCAGCGCCAGCGTCGCCGGCAGCAGCAGCTTCCACGAGAGCGCCAGGATCTGGTCCACGCGGATGCGGACGAAGCTCCAGCGCACCCAGGTCACGAGCAGGAAGAACAGCAGGGCCTTCAGCAGGAACCAGAGCGGCCCGAGCCATTCCGGCCCGGGGCCGGCCCAGGCGCCCAGGAAGAGCAGTGCCCCGAGGAACGACGACCCGATCGCGTGGGCGTACTCGCCGAGCTGGATCAGCGCGAACTTCATGCCCGAGTACTCGACGCGGAATCCGGCGACGAGCTCGGACTCGGCCTCGAGGATGTCGAAGGGCACGCGGTTCTCGGCGGCGAGCGTCGAGATCAGGAACAGCACGAAGCCGACCTGCCCGATGACCGGGTAGAAGACGAACCAGAGGCCCTCCTGCGCCGCGGCCACGTCGGAGAGCCGCAGCGAGCCGGCCAGCACGACCGGCACCAGCGCCGAGAAGACGAACGGCAGATCGTAGGAGATGATCTGGTTGACCGCCCGCATGGCCGACAGCAGCGCGTACTTGTTGTTCGAGCCCCAGCCGGCCATGAACAGGCCCACGATCTCCATCGAGGAGACCGCCAGGAAGAACAGGATGCCGATGTTGAGGTCGGCCACGCCGAGTCCCGGCGCGAAGGGGATCGTGGCGAAGATCAGCATGCACGGCACGAGGAACACGATCGGCGCCAGGTTGAAGACGGGCCGGTCCGCCGCGTCGGGGACCAGGTCCTCCTTCATCATCAGCTTCAGCGCGTCGGCGATCGGCTGGAGCAGGCCGTGGGGGCCGACCCGGTACGGCCCGACCCGCGACTGCATCCGCGCCGCGAACTTGCGCTCGAGCAGCGTCACGTAGGTGACGAGTCCCACGACGACGTTGAGCACGATGAACGGCGCGACGAAGGGGACGAGCCAGTCCGGGAACATCAGCGGTCCACCTCGCCGAACACCGGATCCACCGACCCCATGATCGCGACCACGTCGGCGACCTTGTGCCCCGGGATGATGTGCGGCAGCACGGACAGGTTCGAGAAGGAGGCGCCACGCCACTTCATGCGGTACGGCTTGGCGCTGCCGTCGGTCACCAGGTAACAGCCGACTTCGCCGCGCGGTCCCTCGACGCGGGCGTAGGTCTCACCCCTGGGAATGCGGACCTGCGCCACCGACTTCAGGCCGGGCTTCGAGGAGATCGGCCCCTCGGGCAGCCCCTCGAGCGCCTGCCGGACGATGCGGATCGACTCGCGGAACTCCACCATCCGCACGCGGTAGCGCGCGAAGCAGTCGCCACCGGTTTCCACCGGCACGGTGAAGGTGAAGTCCTCGTACGAGGAGTACGGCCGTGCCTTCCGCAGGTCGAAGGGCACGCCGGAGCCGCGCAGCAGGGGACCGGCGATCCCGACGCTCTCGGCCAGCTCCCGCGAGATGACGCCCACGTCGCGCGCCCGGGCCAGAAAGAAGGGGTTGTCCTCGAGCAGCGACTCGTATTCCCCGATCCGCTGCTCCAGCGCGTCGAGCGTCCCGCGACATTGATCGACCCAGCCGGACGGGAGGTCGTAGCGCACGCCGCCCACCTGGTAGAGGCCGTACAGCAGGCGCGCCCCCACGAGCGCCTCGAACAGGTCCAGCACCGTCTCGCGCTCGCGGATGCAGTACAGGAAGATCGTGGCGCCGCCGCCCAGCGCGCCCCCCATGTCCATGCACCAGGTGCCCAGCCAGAGCAGGTGCGACGCGACGCGCTGGAGCTCGGCGGCGGCGACGCGAATGTACTGCGCGCGCCTGGGCACCTCGATCTTCCCGATCTCCTCGGCCGCCAGGACGTAGGCGAACTCGCTCGTCATGGCAGCCACGTAGTCGGTCTTGGACGCGATCGACGGGTACTGCGCGTAGGTGAGCGTCTCGGCCAGCTTCTCGTGGCAGCGGTGGAGGTAGCCGATCACGGCGTCCACGCCGACGACGGTTTCCCCCTCGAGCGTCAGGATCGCGCGAAACACGCCGTGGGCCGAGGGATGCTGCGGCCCCATGTTCATGGTGAGGCGTTCGCCGCCGGCGTAGTCGAGCTCGACCCGCGAGGAACCCGTGGCCACGGTCACCTGTACGGCGGGTGCGGCGTGTCGACCGCGTAGGACTTGAGGAGCGGATGTCCCTCCCAGTCGTCGGCGAGGAGGATGCGGCGCAGGTCCGGATGGCCCTCGAACC
>Ga0302046_10002720_pt1 | contig 16375 bp, 15 predicted proteins | sample RVTome_11_FD_200261 | JGI IMG/M metagenome (GOLD analysis project Ga0302046, IMG submission 200261) | Soil microbial communities from uranium-contaminated site in the Upper Colorado River Basin, Wyoming, United States - RVT147D111 (version 2) ...
GCACGAGGCTGCGCGGATCGATCACCTCGGCGGAAATCCCCTCCTTCGCCAGCGCCTCGGCCGCGGCCAGCGCCTCGTGCACCAGCCAGGCCAATGCCACGATGGTGACGTCGCTGCCCGCGCGCTTGATGTCGGCCTTGCCGAGCGGGATCGTGTAGTCGTCCTCCGGCACCTCGCCTTCGAGGCCGCCGAGCCGGCCGGACTCGAAGGAGATCACCGGATTGTCGTCGCGGAAGGCGGATTTCAGCAGCCCCTTCATGTCGTAAGGCGTCGACGGCAGGATGATCTTCAGCCCGGCCACGTTCATGAACATCGAATAGGGGCTCTGCGAATGCTGCGCAGCGCGGCGCGTGCCGCCGCCGACCGAGGCGCGGAACAGGATCGGGAAGGTGACCTGGCCGCCGAACATGTAGTGGATTTTCGCCGCCTGATTGACGATCTGATCCATCGCGACGAAGGAGAAGGTCACCTGGCTCCAGTTGACGATCGGCCGGTAGCCGGAGCCGGCCGCGCCGACTGCGATGCCGGTCAGCGCGCTTTCCGCGATCGGCGTCTGGCGCACGCGCGCCGGTCCGAACTCCTTCAGCAGCGGCGGCGGCGCGTCGGTTCCGAGGTGGAAGCTCTTCGGCTCGCGCCGCATCTCCTCGGTGATCGCTTCCAGGGCGGCCTGGTCGTAGGTGATCCGGCGCATGGTCGTCCGCTCCCTGTTCAATCCGCGTAGACGTCTTCCAGCGCCGCGTCCGGCGCCGGGAAGGGGCTCGCCTTGGCGAAGCCGACGGAGTCCTCGATCGCCTGCAGGACGCGCTTGTCCAGCGCCTCCCACTCCTCGTCGTTGAACTGGCCCTGCTGCTGCTTGAGGAGCGCCACGAGGCGGGCGATCGGGTCTTTCTTCTTCCAGGACTCGACCTCTGCCGGGTCGCGGTAGTCCGGCTGGGTCGGCCGCTCCGTGTGCGCGCGCCAGCGGTAGGTCTTGCACTCGATCAGGGTCGGCCCGTCGCCGGCGCGAGCCCGCGCGATCGCCTCCGCGGCGGCCGCGTAGACCGCGAGGATGTCGTTGCCGTCGACGATGACGCCGGGGATGCCGTAGCCGGCGGCGCGCGCCGCCACGTCCTTGAAGGCGAGCGACCGCGCGGACGGCGTGTTGACGGCATAGTGATTGTTTTCGCAGACATAGATCACCGGCAGCTTCCAGGCGCTGGCGATGTTGATCGACTCGTGGAACGGCCCGGCATTCGACGCGCCGTCGCCGAAGAAGGATACGGCAACGCGGCCCTTGCCCTCGAGCTGGGCGGCCAGCCCGGCGCCGGTGACGATGGGGATCCCCGCGCCGACGATGCCGTTGGCGCCCAGCATGCCGATGCCGAAATCGGCGATGTGCATGGAGCCGCCCTTGCCCTTGCAGTAGCCGGCCTCGCGGCCGTAGAGCTCGGCCATCATGCGGTTCAGGTCGGCGCCCTTGGCGATGCAGTGGCCGTGCCCGCGATGGGTGCTGATGATCTGGTCATCGCGGTTGAGCGCGGCGCAGACGCCGACGGCCACCGCCTCCTCGCCGATATAGCTGTGCACCACGCCGTAGATCGCGCCGGATCGGAAATCCGCGGAAGCGCGCTCCTCGAACCGGCGGATCGTCTGCATCTGGCGCAGCATCTCGCGCTGTTGTTCGGGCGATGGGTGCATGGCGGCCGTCCCTCGATGCGTTGCGGGCCGCCTAGTGTGACAACGCCTGCCGATTGATGCAACTCGACGTGGAAGGGAGCGAGGGGACCGCCTATATTTGTTGCGATGATGGAACCCGGCGCGCCGTCGAATACTGCTCCGCCGCTGTGGCTGCTGCGGCTGACCGCCGTCAGCGTGTCGCTGGCTGTGCTCTCCCTGCTGGCGTTGCTGTGGGCGCGCTGGGGGATGGTCGTGGTGCTGGCGTCGGATTTCGTGAAGTACTGCTTCTAGCCGGCGTCGCTCACTTCACCTGCCGGTCCAGCTCGGCGGCGATGTCCTCCGCGGACGTGCCGGTGGTGAAATGCGTGCGGTAGTTCGCGTCGGGCCCCATCAGGTAGATCTGCGAGCTGTGGTCGATCAGGTACTCGTTGGCCTCGCGCGACCGCTCGTCCGGGAACACCTTGGCGAAATAGACCTTGTAGGTCTGCGCGACGGCCTTGAGCTGGGCCGGCGTCCCGGTCAGCGACACCAGCCGCGGATGGAAATAGTCGCTGTAGTCCTTGAGCGCGGCCTGGGTGTCGCGCTCCGGATCGACCGAGACGAAGATCGGCACGACCTTCTCGGCGCGCTCCGGCGCGGTCGTCTCGAACAGCTCCAGCGCCGCGGACATCTTGGCAAGCTCCGTCGGGCAGATGTCCGGGCAGAATGTGTAGCCGAAATAGACCAGCATGTAGTCGCCTTCGAACGCCGACTCGGTAACCGTCTGGCCCTCGTCGTCGACGAGCTCGAACCGGCCGACGATCGGCGCCTCGACCGCTCCCGGCAGCGCGACCAGGACATAGGCGACGCCGGCCGTGAACAGCAGGCAGGCCAGCGACAGCAGGACGAGCAGTAGGTTGCGGCGCTGCGGACGTTGAATCGGAGGACTGGACATAGGGCGGACCGCCGGGTCGGGTGACCCGCCTCAAATAGCTGAAACGCCAAGAAATAGGAAGTGAATCGGATTATAGCCGTTCCAGAGAATCTTGGAATGGCCTCGTGTCGCCGCCGCAGAGGCGCGTCATCTCGCGCGCGGCCGGCAGCAGCAGGCGGATGAAGGCGTCCGCCTTGCCGTCGGTGAAGCGGCCGGTCGGGCCCGTCAGCGAGATCGCGCCGACCAGCTCCGCGTCGGCGCGCAGCACGGGCGCCGCGACGGACGAGATCGCCGGCTCGCGCTCGCCGACATTGAGCACGTAGTGGTCCGCGCGGATCCGGTCGTAGGCGCTTCCCCCTTCGTTCGAGAAGGCGAGCAGCACGCGGCCTGTGCCGCCGGGCAGCAGCGGGTGCCGCTCGCCCTCCTTCAGATGCAGGCGCAGCGCCGAGTTCGACTCCACGCGGTGCAGGCAGACCCGCATGTCGCCGTCGCGCACGAAGAATGCGGCCGTTTCCCCCGATTGCCGGACGAGGTCGCGCAACTCCGGCAGCAGCCGGTCGGCGAGATGGAAGGACGACTGGTAAATGCTGCCGTAGCGCAGCAGGGAAGGGCCCAGCGCGTATTCGCCATGCGCCCGCCGGGCCATGCAGCCACTCTTCTCCAGCGAGGCGGCCAGCCGGATGATCGTCGCTTTGTCGAGGCCGGTCCGCGCGGCCAGCGCCTGCAGGCTGAGCGACGACTCGCCCATGCGGAAGCTCTCGATGATCGAGAACGCCCGGTCCACCGCGGTCACGCCTTTCCGTTCCATGCCGCCTCGATTCGCCGCCACGCCTCGACCCTGGGGCCCTGGGGCCGACCTTGACCCCGAGGTCGCGGCGGCCTATTATTTCACATTATAAAATATATTTCACGATACGAAATTTGATAGGGCCGGTCAAGCACGTTTATCCGGCCCGTACCCATCCCGAACGAGGAAAGGAAAAAATCCCGATGGAAAACGCCCAGCACGCCTCGGCGACGTCCGCCAAGGCGAAAGCCCGCCCGGCAGCCAACAGTCTCGCCGCGCTGCAGATCATCCCTACCGGCGCCGCGGTCGGCGCCGAGGTGCGGGGGATCGATCTCTCCCTGCCGATCCCGGCCGAGGTGGCCGACGCGCTCCGTAAAGCGTGGTCGAAGCATCTGATCCTGCTGTTCCGCGACCAGGAGATGACGCCCGAGCAATATCTCGCCGCCGCCAGCGTTTTCGGCAGGCCGCAGGTCGGCGCGTCGCGCGCCTATTTCGAGAAGGCCGGCAAGATCGACACGATGCACACCCTGCCGGTTCCCGAGATCACGGTGCTCTCGAACCTCGGCAAGGACGGCAAGCCGGTGAAGGAGAATGACGGCCTCGGCAGCCTCGAGGTCGTCTGGCATTCGGACAATTCCTATATCGAGCAGCCGCCGGCGGGCAGCACGCTCTACGCGCGGGAGATTCCCGACGACGGCACGGGCAAGACCTCGTTCAACAACCAGTACCGCGCCTACGACGAGCTGCCGGAAGACCTGCGCCAGGCCATTGAGGGCAAGCGCTCGAAGCAGGATGCGAGCCGCAACTCGGCCGGCGTGCTGCGCCCCGGCGTGAAGAAGCCGGAAAAGCCGGAAGACGTGCCGGGGCCGGTGCATCCGCTGGTTCGCGTCCATCCGGCGACCGGACGCAAGGCGCTCTACCTCGGCCGGCGGCGCATCTGGCCGTCGCAGTTCATCGAGGGCGTCTCGCACGAGGAAAGCGAAGCGCTGCTGAACCGGCTCTGGGCGCATGCGACGCAGGCGAAATACGCCTGGACGCATGTCTGGCGCGTCGGCGACATGCTGGTCTGGGACAACCGCTGCGCCATGCACTACCGCGAGCCGGTGAACTCCGAGCAGCGCCGCGTCATGTGGCGCAGCCAGTTCCAGGGTGAGCCGGTGACGGCGGGCTAGGGGCGAATGGATGCCCGGCTCAGGCCCGGGGCAATCGCATATTCGGGCGCTGCACGAATGCCGTGCGTCCTTCGACGGGCTCAGGATGAGGTAGAGTCTTCCCGGCCTTGAGAAAAACCTCATGCTGAGCTTGTCGAAGCACGCACGGCGCCTGTCCCCGGGGTCGAGCCCGGGCACGACGGTAATATATTAATTACAAAACACAAACGTCATGCGCGCACTTGATGCGCGCATCCACGACTTTCGTCGGCCGCGCCGCTTAGAGAATCTTCCCCCGGTTCATGATGCCGTTGGGGTCCAGCGTGCGCTTGATCGCGCGCATCATGTCGATCTCGACCGGCGACTTGTAGCGGTGCAGCTCGCCGCGCTTCAGCACGCCGACGCCGTGCTCGGCGCTGAAGCTGCCGTCGAGCGCGACGGCGATGTCATGGATGACATGCTCGATCGCCTCGGTGCGGGCGAGGAAGGTCTTGCGATCCTCCGCCGGCGGCTGCGACAGGTTGAAGTGGATGTTGCCGTCGCCCATGTGGCCGAACGGCACGACGCGGACGCCGGGGATTTCCTTCTGCGCCGCTGCGGTCGCCTGTGTCAGGAATGCGGCGACGCTGGAGACCGGCACCGAGATGTCGTGCTTGATGCAGCCGCCGGCATGCTTCTGCGATTCCGGGATGGTCTCGCGCAGCCGCCAGAGCTGCGCCGCCTGCTGGCCGCTGGCCGCGATCACCGCGTTCAGCACCGCGCCGGACTCGAAGGCGTCTGCGAGCGCGCTCTCCACCGTCTCCTGCAGCCCGCCGCCCTCGCGCCCCGAGGCCAGCTCCGCCAGCGCATAGTGCGTGTAGCGCTCCGCGAAGGGATCGACCGTGTCGGGGATATGCTCGAACACCATGTCGAGGCAGTCGCGGTGCATGTATTCGAAGCTGGTGACGCCGTCGCTCGACGCGGCGCGGAGATGCGCCAGCATGCCGGTCGCCGCCGCCGGGTCGCTGAGCGCCAGCAGCACGGTGCAGGTCTCGCGCGGCAGCGGGTAGAGCTTGCACACCGCGGCGGTGATGATGCCGAGCGTGCCCTCCGCGCCCATGAAGAGCTGCTTCAGGTCGTAGCCGGTGTTGTCCTTGCGCAGCCGCTTGAGGCCGTCCCAGACCTCGCCCGACGGCAGCACCACCTCGAGCCCGAGCACGAGGTCGCGCGCGTTGCCGTAGCGCAGCACCGCCGTGCCTCCGGCGTTGGTCGACAGGTTGCCGCCGATCTGGCAGGTGCCCTCGGCGGCGAGGCTGAGCGGGAACAGCCGTCCGGCTTCTTCCGCGATCTTCTGGATCTCTGCCAGCACGCAGCCGGCCTCGACCGTGATCGTATAGTTCAGCGGGTCGACGTTGCGCACCTTGTTGAGCCGCGACAGCGACAGCACGACCTCGTCGCCGTTGCCGCCGGGGATCGAGCCGCCGCAATAGCCGGTGTTGCCCCCCTGGGGCACGATGCCGATGCCGGCCTGGTTGCAGAGCCGGACGATGCGCGCCACCTGCTCCGTCGTCGCCGGCCGCAGCACCAGCGGCGCCGCACCGTGATAGAGGTCGCGCTCGTCCTTGAGATAGGGCGCCTTGTCGCTTTCGGATTCCAGCCAGCCCGAGGGACCGGCCGCGCTCTTCAGCGCTTCGATCAGGGAGGTTTCCATCGGTTTCTGTTTTACCAGTAGCGCATGGCGCCGCGGAAGAGCGCGCCGAGCTCGTCGCGGCCGACCGGGCTCGGGCTGTTGACCAGCAGCCGCTGCTGCGCATGCGCCTTGTCGACGAGCCGGGGCAGGTCTTCCTCGCTGTAGCCGACGCCGGCGAGACCGTTCGGGATGCCGGTCTCTCGCATCAGGGCGATGACCCGGTCGGCGAGGATGTCGCCCGCTTCGTCGAGCGGCGCGTCGGCCACATCCGCGCCCATAGCCTCGGCGGCCTTGAGGTGGCGGTCCGGGCAGGCCGGGCCGGTGAAGCGGAACACGGCGGGCGCGTTGACGATCACCGAGATGCCGTGCGGCACCATCGGATGGTTCGACGGCCAGCCCTCGGCGCGGTAGTCGCGCACCAGCCCGGCCACCGCATAGGACATCGCATGCGGCAGGTGGCAGCCGGCATTGCCGAAGCCGATGCCGGCCAGCATGCCGGCGAACATCAGCGGCTCGCAGGCCGCGACGTTGCCCGGCGACTTTACGCCCTCGACCAGGTTCTTGCCGATCAGCCGGATCGCCTCCATGCAGGCGATGTCGCTGTAGGGGTTGGCGCCCTGGTAGAGCGGCCGGCCGGTCGGGTCCTTCGGCGCCTCGCGCTTCGTGTAGGGCCGCGCCGTCAGCGATTCGATCGCGTGGCTGAACACGTCGAAGCCGTTGGCGGCAACGACCGACGGTGGCAGGGTCGTCATGTTCGACGGGTCGAGCACGCCCAGCGACGGACGGAGGTTGCGGTGCGCGATGCCGGTCTTCAGCTCCTGCTCGACCAGGTCGAAAATCGCGATGGCGGTGCATTCGCTCGCCGTGCCGAAGGTGGTCGGGCAGGCGATGTGCGGCTTCAGCGGGCCGGGGATCGGCCGCGCCTCGCCGACCGGCGCGTTGACATAGGCCAGCAGGTCGGCGGGATAGGTTGCGTAGAGGTTGGCGGCCTTGGCGGTGTCGATAGTCGAGCCGCCGCCAAGCGACACGAAGCCGTCGAAGCCGCCGTCGCACGCGAACGCGGCAGCCGCCATGAAGGAGCGGTCGGTCGGCTCGACCTCGATGGCGTCGTAGACGACGGCGTCGATCCCCGCTTCGGCCAGCGCGCGGCGCGCGGTTTCGAGCGGCGCCAGCGTCGTCACGCGCGGGTCGCAGAACAGCGCCGTGCGCGTCATACCGAGCGCCCGGGCGTCCGCGCCGATCTCCCGCAGGGCGCCGACACCGAACTTTATCTTCGGCGGATCTACCGTGAACGCCGTATCGCCGCCGGGTACTGGTTCGAAATAGGGGTAGAGGGCCATGACCGCCGCCTTCGCTGAAATACCGCTGAATTTCCCGATTCTACCGGCAATATGCTTGTTTGTATCTGGTTTGATCAAATTTGCTGCCATTCCGGCGCGATACTTTAAATAGCGCAACTACGGCATTAAAATGCAGCTATATAATATGCAACGGCTGGGGCTGACGGCCTGGAGTCCCCTGAGCCGGACCCGGCGCGGGGGGCGGCCGGCGTCAATTCGCTCTTGATACACCGCAACACGGGATAGGCTTCGATGTCTGCACCAGAGCAACCGAGAATTGACCCCGCATTGCGGCCGCGGCCCGACGATGTCGCGTACGACCTGGAGCGCGCCTTGTCGTCGGTGATTGCGTTGCGCAGCCAGGTCCCGGAGGACGCGCTCACGGCCGCGATGCTCGGGACCGAGCGCGCCGGCCACGGTGTCGTGATCGATCGGAAGGGCCTCGTCCTCACAGTCGGCTATCTGGTTACCGAGGCGGAGACCATCTGGCTGGTCGACATCAACGGCCGGGCGACGCCGGGCCATTCGCTCGGCTACGACCAGGAGACGGGCTTCGGCTTGGTACAGTCGTTGGGTCAGCTCAACCTGCCCGCGCTCGAGCTGGGAAGCTCGGCCGACCTCGGCGTCGGCGACCAGGTAATCCTGGCCGGATACGGCGGCGCGGCGAACTCGGTGAAGGCGAGCGTGGTCTCCAAGCGCGAGTTCGCCGGCTACTGGGAATACGTCCTCGACGAGGGCATCTTCACGGCGCCGCCGCATCCGTCCTGGGGCGGTGCGGCGCTGCTCAATGCCGCCGGGCAGCTCTGCGGCATCGGGTCGCTGTTCGTGCAGCAGGCGCTGCCGGGCGAGCGCCGGCACGACGGCAACCTGATCATTCCGATAGACCTGCTGAAGCCGGTCCTCGAGGACTTAAAGCGCTACGGGCGGCGCCAGAAGCCGGCGCGGCCCTGGCTCGGCATGATCACGACCGAGGTCAACGGCGCGCTCGTCGTGGCCGGCATGGTCGACGGCGGGCCGGCGGACCGGGCGGGCGTTTCCGTCGGCGACATCGTGCTCGGCGTCAATCGCGAGCCGGTGAATGACCTCGCCGTGATGTTCCGGCGCATCTGGGCGCTCGGGCCGGCCGGGACCGACGTGCCGCTGAACCTGCAGCGCAACAACGACCAGCTCGAGGTCCATGTGCAGTCGGTCAGCCGTTACGATATGCTCAAGTCGCCCCGCATGCATTAGCCGGGCTTTCTGGCCGGGAGAAGGATGCCATGGCGCTTGCCGATTTGGACGAGATCGAAGGCTCAAGCGTTTGGAAATCGAAGGACTTCGGCACGCCGCGAAGCTGGGTGCGGACGCTGACGCCGGCCATGGCGGCGGAAATCGAGGCCGCCGTCCGCGCGGTGCAGGCGAAGGGCATCCCCTTCAACGAGATCACCCGCGCCGACTTCCCGCTGCCGGCGGCCGAGGCCGTGCTGACCGAGAGCCATGACGATCTCAACGCGGGAACCGGGTTCGCCGTCATCGGCGGCTTTCCGGCCGACCGCTTCAGCTACGCGGAGAGCCTGATCGCGTACAGCGGCATCTCGGCCTATCTCGGCCGCGTCGTGGTGCAGAACTATCAAGGCGACCTCGTCGTCGATGTGATCGACAAGGGCATCCCCTACAGCCACGAATCGCGCGGCTACAGCAGCAACAAGCTGCTGCCCTTCCACACCGACGGCGCGGACTACGCCGCGCTGCTCTGCCTCGGCGAGGCGGCGGACGGCGGGCTCAGCCTGATCGCCAGCGCCGCAGCCGTCTACAACGAGATCCTGCGGACCCGTCCGCAATACATGGAAACGCTGCTGCGCGGCTTCTACCACCACCGGCGCGGTCAGCACGACGCGGGCGAGAACCCGCTGTCGCCGGAGCCGATCCCGGTGTTCAGCTTCCATAACGGGCTGCTGCACTGCTGCTACAACCGCAACCCGATCGAATGGGCGGAGAAGGAGGTTGTTCGGCTGAGCGCCTTCGAGCGCGAGGCGCTCGACTATTTCGACTCGCTCTGCGCCAATCCCGAGTTCCAGCTCTCGATGGGGTTGCAGAAGGGCGACCTGCAGTTCATCAACAACTACACGATCCTGCACTCGCGCACGGATTACCGTGACGACGCCGCGCACCGCCGCCATCTCGTGCGGCTTTGGCTGCACGACGCAGCCGGACTGCGCAACGGCGTCAGCCTGCTCGACCTGTACGTCCCGAAGGCGTCGCGCTTCCGCGCTGCAGGATGACGACGGGCGGGCACAAATCGTTCAGCAAACATTGCCCTCATGCTGAGCCTGTCGAAGCATGAGCGGCTCGGTGCATCAAGGCAGCCTCATCCTTCGACAGGCTCAGGATGAGGTTTAATGCCTTGATCTAAATGTAAGAAGACAGGGTCCCTTACCCCGCCAGCCGCTTCGCCACCGCGTCGCCGAAGGCGCCCGTGCCGAGCTTGCCGCCGAGGTCGGGCGTGCGGCCCTTGTCGTCGGCGAGCTGGCTCTCGATCACCTCGTCGATGCGCTTCGCCGCTTCCTGCAGCTCCGGCCGCTTGTTGCGCCGGCCGAGCCAGTCCAGCAGCATGCCGCAGGACAGGATCATTGCCGTCGGGTTGGCGATGTTCTTGCCGGCTATGTCGGGCGCCGAGCCGTGCGCCGCCTGCGCGACGCAGTGGTCGGCGCCGGCGTTGATCGAGGGGCCGAGCCCGAGGCCGCCCGACAGCTCGGCGGCGAGGTCGGACAGGATGTCGCCATACATGTTGGTCGTCACGATGACGTCGAAGAAGTCCGGCTTGCGCACCAGCAGCGCCGTCATCGCGTCGATGAAATACTCGTCGACATCGAGCTTGTAGTCGGATGCGACGGCGTTCACGCACTCGGCGAACAGGCCGTCCGACATCTTCATCACGTTGCCCTTGTGGACCATGGTCAGCTTGCCCGAGCGCTCCTTGGCGAGCTGGCAGGCGGATTCGGCGATTCGCATGCAGCCGTCGCGCGTCACCTTGCGCATCGAGATGGCGATATCGGGGGTCGGCATGAACTCGCCGCGGCCCATGAACATGTTGCGGTCGGCGTAGAATCCTTCGGTGTTCTCGCGCACGATCACCATGTCCATCTTTTTGACGTGCGCCGGGCAGCCGGGCCGGACCCGAGACGGCCGGATGTTGGCGTAGAGGTCGAGCGCCTTGCGCGTGCCGCCGGACGGATTGGGGCCGCCTTTCTCCGGCGGCGGATAGATCGCGGTGTGCAGCGGTCCGAGGATGATGCCGTCGCTTTCTTTCATCCGGCGGACCGTTTCGTCGGGGAAGGTCGTGCCCTGGCTCTTCAGACTTTCGAGACCGATCTCGGCATAGTCCAGCTCGAGCCCGAGGTTGAAGCGTCGGTTCGCCGCCTTCACGACCGTTTCCGCCGCGGCGACGATTTCCGGGCCGATGCCGTCGCCCTTGAGCACGAGAATTTTCATGTCGTTCGAGTCCTTTGTCGTTGCGAGCTGAAGTCGGGAATGAAGTGCGGCGGCGCTCAGCCGGCGGGCCGTTTTTCGACCGGCCAGCTCCAGTCGATATACCAGGTGCCGTTCTGGGGGCGGCAGACGATCATGTCCTCGACGGCGGTTGTGCCGCCGCCGGTCACCTCACTTCGCAAGGTGCGGCAGGTCTCGCCGCCGGTGCCGTCGACATCCTTCATCCGCGTCATCGTGCCGCGCGTCCCGGTGTTCGGGTTGGTCCAGTGGACCGGCTTGCCCGGCAGCGCCACGGCGGCCTGGTCGATCGCCTTGTCGAAGAACACCACGTCGCGCTTCTGCAGGTAGGGCCCGGCGGCGAGGCCGATGATGACACCCGCCGCGCCGAGACCGGTATGCGCGGCGCTGCTGCCGATCGCCTCGCCGGCGGCGGTGCCGATGGCGCCGCCGACGATGGGGGCGACGACCCGCTGCGGGTTCTCGTTGACGTAGTCCGCCGTCTCGGCGCAGCCGGCCAGCAGCAGGGCGGCGATGAGGATGAGCGGTTTCCGATGTTGTGGCACGTGCTCTCCTTACAGGCGGGCGACGATGAACAGGCGCTTGAAGGGAAACAGGGTCGCGCCGTCCGCCCTCTTTGGATACGCGGCGCGAAGCCGCGCCCGATACTCCGCTTCGAAGTCGCTCCGCGCCGGCTCCCGGAGCGCGTCCAGGAACTGCGGCAGCCAGCTGCCCTTCACGAACTCGGCCACCGCATCGTCGCCATGCAGAACTTGCAGGTATTCTACGTGCCAGATATCGAGCGACGCTGTGATGGGGCGCAACAAATCATAGTAAAAATCGGGCTCTTTGGTCGGCGGATCCTTGATAAGCGGGGCGAGGGCGTCGCGCCACCGCGGGTCGCGGCCGACCGTCTCGATCGTGCTGTGCGAGGGCGCGCGGAAATTGGCCGGCATCTGCACGGCGAAATAGCCGCCCGGATTGACCTGGGCGGCGAGGGCCGGGAACAGCGTCTCGTGCCCGTCGAGCCAGTGCAGCGCCGCATTGGTGAACAGCACGTCGAGCTTCTCGGCCGCCCGCCACGACGCGATGTCCGCCTCGACCCAGGCGATGTCCGGCGCTTCCTTGCGGGCGCGGGCGAGCATCTCGGGCGAGCTGTCGACGCCGGTGATATGCGCCACCGGCCAGGTCTGCTTCAGGATCTTCGTCGCGTTGCCCGCGCCGCAGCCGAGATCGACCACGCGCTTGGGGTCTTCCGCCGGCACGCGCGCCAGAAGGTCGAACACCGGGCGCAGGCGATGATCCGCGAAGGCGAGGTATTGCTGAGGGTTCCAGGCCATGTCCGTCGTGCTTGCTCAGTCAGGCGGGGGCTGCAGGTCGAAGGCTTCCGCCAGCAGCTCGTAGGACCGCTTGCGGTCCGCGAAATTATACACGTTCGTGATGACGACGACCTCGTCCACGCCGTAGCGGTCGGCGAGCGCCAGCAGCTCCGCCTTCACGGCGGCCGGGTCGCCGACGACCGTGCGGGCGCGGTTGTAGCGCACCCGCTCGCGCTCCGGCGCGGAATAAGCATAGCTCTGCGCTTCCTCGATCGAGGGCATGGGGCCGTGATAGCCTTTGTCCGCGCGCAGCCGCTGCAGGTCGCGGGTCGCGGCGATCCGCTCGGCCTGTTCGGCGGTCTCGGCGCAGACGACGAAGACGCCGATGCTCGCCATCGGCCTGGCGAGGCGTCCGGGCTGGAACTTCTCGAAATAGGCCTGCATCACCCGCTCGCCGCCGACCGGGTTGATGAAATGCGCATAAGAGAAGGCGATGCCGAAATGCGCCGCGTAGGCGCCGCCGAAATCGCTCGACCCCAGCATCCAGATCGGCGGCGCGCCCTCGGTCTTCGGCAGCGCGCGCACCCGGCCGAGCGGGTGGTCCGCCGGCAGCGAGTCGTGCAGGAAGGAGTCCAGGTCCTGCACCATGTTGGGGAAGTAGTCGGCGCCGACGGGCGAGCCGTAGGAGAGTGCCCGCGAGGTCGGGAAGTCGCTGCCCGGCGCGCGGCCGATGCCGAGATCGATGCGGCCGGGATAGAGCGTCTCGAGGACTCGGAAGTTTTCCGCCACCTTGTAAGGGCTGTAATGCGGCAGCATCACCCCGCCCGAGCCGACGCGGATGCGCGATGTCTCGGCCGCGACCCGGGCGATCATGATCTCCGGCGATGGCCCGGCCAGCCCCTCGCTCGCGTGGTGTTCCGCCAGCCAATACCGGCCGTATCCCAGGCGTTCCACGAATTTCGCCAGCGCGATCGTTTCGGCCAGGGCGTCCGCCGGGGTGCCCCCGGCGCGGATTGGCGATTGGTCGAGAACGCCGAGTCGAAGTTTTTTCGTATCTGGCATGGGTGACTTTGCTCGTCAGCGATGGCACATTTCGGGCATAGATCGAGCATAGATATAGCGCGGTTCCGAGCGGAGGTCATACTCGTGGTCCAGGCGGTCGAACAAGCGGAGGCTGTGGCCCTCAGGGCGCTGGCCTACCTTGCCGGCGATGAGGAGCGGTTTCATCGGTTCCTGCTGTCGACGGGAACGTCGCCGGAGGACGTGCGGCAGCGCGCCGGGGAGCCGGATTTCCTGTCGGGCGTCATCGACCACCTGCTGACCGACGATGCGCTGCTGATCGCCTTCGCCGAGGATGCCGCGCTCGATCCGTCGGCGGTCGTGGCGGCGCGGCGGCGGTTGCCGGGCGCTGCGCCGGAACAATAAACGCGAAGACATCTCGGAGGGGTGGTGTTATCGCTGTTTCCATGACCCAGAGCGCACGGGCGCAGGCCGCCTTCAAGGGCGGCGATATCGAGCAGGCGGAGACGCTGGCGCGCAAGGCTGCCGACGCCGGCGAGACCGACGCGCATGCGCTGCTCGTCCGCATCCTGAGTCAGATCGGCGACTTCGAAGGCGCGGAGACGCACGCCCAGACCGCGCTCGACTATCGCCCGGACGACGCCGTGACGATGGCCTATCTCGGCGCCATCCTGATGGTGAAGGATCGCACCGAGGATGCAGTCGCCGCCTTCCGGCGGGCGGTCGAGCTGCGGCCCGGCGATCCGATCCTGCTCAACGAGTACGGTAACGCGCTTGCCGCGGCGGGACGCACGGAGGAGGCTGCCGCCGCCCTGCGCAAGGCGGTCGCGCTGCGCGCCGACCTGCCCGAGATTCACAATAACCTCGGCAATGTGCTGCGCGCCAGCGGCCGGCCGGACGAGGCGGCGCGATGCTACAAGCAGGCGCTCAAGCTGCGGCCGCTCTACCCCGAGGCGCTCAACAATCTCGGCGTCCTGATGCAGGAGCAGGGCAGTATCGACACCGCGATCGACGCCTTCCGCCAGGCGATCGCGATCGCGCCGGACAACCTTCTGGTGCACACCCATCTCGGCGCTGCCCTGGCGGCAAAAGGTGCGTTGTCGGAGGCGGTGGCGTGCCATCGCGAGGCGTTGCGTCTCGATCCCGACCTCGCGGCGGCGCACAACAATCTCGGCATCGCGCTGAAGGACCAGGGCCTGCTGGCGGAGGCGCGCACATCCTACGCGCGGGCCATCGAGCTCGAGCCCGACAGCGCGGAGATCCATTCCAACCTCGTCATGTGCTTGTCCTACGATCCCGCGGTGGACGGGCCGGCGCTGCTGGAGGCGCATCGCGGCTGGGCGGCGCGTCATGTGCAACCGGCCGCCGCGGCTCTCGATCGGGCGCTCGACCCTGACCGCATCGTCCGGATCGGCTTCGTGTCGCCCGATCTCTGGACGCATTCGGTCGCCTATTTCATCGAGCCGGTGCTGGAGCATTACGACCGCCACCGGTTCCACGTCACCTGCTACGCCGACGTCGAGCGGCCGGATGGGACCACCATGCGGCTCAAGGAGCATGCGGACCGGTGGCACGACACGGCGCCGCTGTCCGACGACGAGCTGTACGACCTGATCCGCTCCGACGGCATCGACATCCTCGTCGACCTCGCCGGGCACACCGCCAACAACCGGCTGCCGGTGTTCGGCCGCCGCGCCGCGCCGCTGCAGGTCACCTGGATCGGCTATCCGGCGACGACAGGCCTGTCGCAGATCGACTACCGGGTGACCGATGCCTGGGCCGATCCGCCGGGCGCCTCGGACTCGTGGAACAGCGAGATCCTGCTGCGCCTGCCGGAGGGTTTCCTCTGCTACGGCCCGCCGCAGGATGCGCCGCCGCTGGCCGGCGAGCGCGAGGACCGGCCGCTTACGTTCGGCTCCTTCAACAACCTCTCGAAGGTCGGCGACGGCGTCATCGAGCTGTGGTCCGCGCTGCTGCAGGAATGCCCTGAGGCGCGGCTGCTGCTGAAATCGCGCCAGCTCGCCGACGCTCCCGTGCGCGAGCGCATCGTCGCCGCCTTCCGGCTGAACGGGATCGACGAGCAACGGCTGGACCTCCGCGCCCGGCTGCCGGCGCGCGAGCATCATCTTGCGCTCTATGGCGAGGTGGATGTCGCGCTCGACACCTTCCCCTATAACGGCACGGCGACGACCTGCGAGGCGCTGTGGATGGGCGTGCCGGTCATTACCCTGGTCGGCAGTCTGCATGCCGGGCGGGTCGGCGCCAGCCTGCTGCATCAGCTCGACCTCTCGGACTGGATCGCGCATTCGCCGGAGGAATATATCGCGATGGTGCTGTCCGTCGCCGCCAAGCCGCCGGACCGCCGCATCCTCCGCGAATGGGTCGCCGCCTCCGGCCTCACCGACGGCCCCGGCTTCACCGCGCGGTTCGAGAAGGCGATGCGCGGCATCTGGCGCGACTATTGCGCCCGCGGGCGCGCCGCGGAGTAGCCCTCGCGCCAAATCGGAACTAGACTTCCCAAAAATGGGAAAGGGACTCCATGCAGGGGGCCAGGCGCTCCGAAACGGCGGACGTCATCGTCGTCGGCGGCGGCATGTTCGGGTCCGCGATCGCCTATGGCTTGGTGCGCGCGGGCCTGGCCGTGACGGTGCTGGACGAAGGCGACGACGCGCTGCGCGCCGCGCGCGGCAATTTCGGTTTGGTCTGGGTGCAGAGCAAGGGCCTCGGCATGCAGCCCTACGCCGATTGGAGCCGGCAGTCCGCGTTTCTCTGGAATGATTTCGCCCGCGAGCTGGAGGAGGTTTCCGGCATTCACGTGGCGCATCAGAATGCCGGCGGGCTGCAGCTCCTGCTGGGCGACGAGGAGTTGACCCAGCGCCGCGCCGAGATCGCAGAGATGCACCGCCAGGCGGGGCCGGCGGGCTACGATGGCGAGATCATAAGCCGCGACGAGGCGCAGAAGATGCTGCCGGACGCGCGGCTCGGCCAGGACGTGGTCGGCGCGTCCTTCTGTCCGCATGACGGCCACGTCAATCCGCTGCTGCTGCTGCGGGCG
>Ga0302046_10002721_pt1 | contig 16371 bp, 15 predicted proteins | sample RVTome_11_FD_200261 | JGI IMG/M metagenome (GOLD analysis project Ga0302046, IMG submission 200261) | Soil microbial communities from uranium-contaminated site in the Upper Colorado River Basin, Wyoming, United States - RVT147D111 (version 2) ...
GCCGTTCAGCACGACATCCGCAGGGGCCGTGCGCGCCACGGTACCGCGGACTCTCAATTGGGGAAGGTCAATGCCGATCGAACGGCAAAACATCGAGCTCCAGGCACCAGCCGCGCACAGAACCGTCGATGTCTTTACAGGCCCGTGTTCCGTGACCACGCCCGAGACCCGGCCCGCGGCGGTTTCGATGCCGCGCACGGCACACCCGGTCAGCACGGTTGCGCCCAGGCGTTTCGCCGCACGTGCAATCGCCGGCGCTGCTTTGTGCGGTTCCGCGCAGCCGTCACTTGCGGTGTAAATGGCTGCTTTCCATTCCGGCAGCGCACCGCGGACCTGCGCCTCGAGCTCTTTGCCCGAAATGATCCGGGTGTCCAGACCGAATTGCCGGGAAACCGCCAACCAGGCCTCGAAGTCTTCGACGTCCTTCTGGCTGCGCGCGGTAAACAGGCAGCCACCGGTAGTGAATCCGACGTCCTCGCCGATTTCCACTTCGAGGCCGCGCCAGATCCGCAGGCTCTCGATGATCATCGGCATTTCCCGAGGATCGCGCGCCTGCTGGCGCACCCATCCCCAGTTGCGGCTCGACTGTTCCCCGGCAATGTGTCCTTTTTCGCAAAGCACCGCCCTGATGCCCTGTTTGGCGAGGAACCATGCTGTGGACGCGCCGACGATGCCGCCGCCGATGATGACGACATCGGCTGTCGGTGGTACGGAATCCGGGAATGTCAGCGGCTTGGACCATGTTTGTGACACGGTATCCCGGGCAAAAACGTCGTTCATGATTTGAACAGTCCCTGTAATTGCAACACTCCGTACTTTAATGCATTTCGGATGCGGTGATTGCGCAAGCGCATGAACGAGCGGAACAACACGGGAACAAGGAACAAAGTCAGTATGGTTGCCACGAACAGACCGAACACCATGCTGGTTGCCACGGGACCCCAGAGCAGTGACTTGCCGCCAAGGCCGGTCGCCAGCGAGAACAGGCCGGCGATGGTGGTCAACGTGGTTATCAGGATCGGGATGACGCGCCGGCGTGCGGCATACATGATGGCGTGGAGTGGGCGCATGCCGGCGCGGATCCGGCCGTTCGCAGCATCGATAAGGACGATTGCGGCATTCACGGCGATTCCGGTCAGGGCAACGATACCGTACAGGGTGTACAGGCTCAGCGGATTGCCTGTCACCCAAAGTCCGAACACGACCCCGGTAAATGCCATCGGCAGCGTAGCGATGATCAGCATCGGTTGAAAATAGCTGCGGAACTGGGTAGCAAGTATGAGATAGATGAGGCCGATACCGAACAGGAAAAGTATCAGCATGGAGTCGAGGCTCTCCTGGATGTCATCGAATGCACCGGAGAAATCCAGGTCCGCGCCGGGAAAATCGTGGCGGACTTTTTCCCATTCTTCGGCAATGACCCCGGTTGCCGCGACGGTATTGATGATTTCCGGATCGAGATCTGCCTCGACCTTGATTGCCCTGCGGTAGTTGTAATGCCGGATCGTGCCGCTGCTGCGCGCAATGTCGGTCGTCGACAGCGCGCGGAATGTGGTGGTGCCGCCTTGTGGCAAAACGATGGGGTCATCGAGAATTTCGCTGATATCGTGAAGCACGCGCCGCGGGCCGCGGACCCGCAATTCCACTTTTTCACCGCCATCCCGGGTAAACGCGACTATTTCACCCTCGACATGCAATCGCATGAGTCGCGCAACCTTGCCGGGATTCAGGCCTGCCTCTCGTATTGCCCGCTGATCGAGATCGAGCGCCAGCTCGAAGCGGCCGGGCACATCGTCGTCGAGCACATTGGAGGCGCCCTCTATGTTGCGCACGATATTCAACAACGCATCGCCGGCCGCGCGCAGTTCCGGGTAGTCATCGCTGCGGACACGCACCTCGACGTCCTTTGCAACCGGGGGACCACCGGACAACTCGAAAAAAGTGACCTCGGCATTGCCCGGCGTGGATATCGCGGTCGCGCGAATGGCTTCAACGACGTCATCAACTTCACGCGAACCGCTCACCTTCGGGTTCAGAGATACCAGGATCTGGCCGTACTGGTCGCCAAACAGCGCTTCTGCATCCGTAAACTTGACGCCTGCCATGCTCGAAATCGCGCGCTCTTCCCCATCGAGCAACAGCGGGCGGATCCTGTTGGCAACTCGTTCCGATTGCGCCAGGGTTTCCTCGAGAGGCGCATCCGGCGGCAATTCGACATTGATGTAAAAGATTCTCAGTGGGTCGAAAGTGAAAAACTCCATGCGCACCTGCTCAGTTGCAAGCCCGGCAACGGACAGCAGAAACGCCAGAGTGCCGACGGCGAAGAACCTGACCGGGCGGCGAAATACGTACACAAGCACTCGCGTATACCGGACCCGCACGTAACTCGTCCAACGTTCCCGCCAGTGGCGTAACTGCTGCGCCGGGGAGTGGACTTTCGTGCTGGACGAGATGACGTGTGCCGGTAATATCCAGAACGCTTCGATGAGGCTGACCAGCAGCCCGACGGTCACGACCATCGGAATGATCTGCATGAAATCACCGACGATTCCCGGGAGGAGCATCAATGGCGCGAACGCGGCGATGGTCGTGAATACCGCCGATATCACGGGCTTGCCTACTTCGCGCACAGAGTCGAGCGCTGCCAGAATCGCTTCCTGTCCACGCTGCATGCGGAAATACATCGCCTCTACGATTACGACAGCGTCGTCGACCAACATTCCAAGAACAATCACGATGCCCAGCAACACGGACACATTCAGTGTGTTTCCGGTCACGTACAGCATCCAGAAAGTGCCGGCGATCGAGAGCGCGATTCCCATGGTGACGAAAATGGCAATTCGCGTACCGAGGAACAGCCAGCACACGCCGAGGACCAGGACGAGGCCCAGCGCAGCGTTGTTCTGCATGATGCCGAGCGCTTCGCGCGTTTGCGTGGTCTGGTCGTCAGCAAGAATCAGCTGAATGCCCGTGCCCTGCAGAAACTGATTCTTGCCCTCGACATAGTCGCTGATCCGATCGACCAGTAGCAACGTATTGGTAAAGCCCACCTTGGTAATCGACATCATGATGGCGGGACTGCCCCCGTACTCGACCAGCTGATTCGCTTCTTCACGGCCGCGTCGAACCTTGCCGATGCGGTCCAGCGAAACCTTGCTCTGTGGTGACGCGGCCGGGGCCAGGAGAAACTGCGCGAGATCTTCGGGTTCGGTGGTTTTGCCCTGTGCCCGAATCAGCCATGCATCGCCGGATACGTCGATCTTGCCGGCCGAGATGTCGATGTACGACTCCCGAAGCTGGTCGGCGACGTCGGCGGCAGTCAGCCCGTAAGCAGCCAGCGCCTGCGGGTCAACTTCGATCTGCAGTTCAGGTTCGTTGAAACCGAATGCCTGCACGCGGTCGACGCCGGTCAGCCTTTCGAGTTCATCCTTGATCAGTTTTGCCTGGCGCCTCAGCAGTTCATCGTCCGCCTGGCCTGTGACCAGTACCATCGCCGTCGGGAATCCATTGGACGTCGTGATTTCGAGTATGTACGGGTCCTGCACATCCTCCGGCAACTCATCGTTGGTCTTGCTTTGAATCTCGCGCCGCAGGTCGGTAACCCGCTTGTCGAAATCCCGCTCCGACAGCTCACGGAAGCGCACCAGGATATTCGACACGTTTTCACGGGAGGCGCTTGCGACAAATTTAACGTCCTGCACGTTGCGCAGCGCATCTTCCAGCGGACCGGTGACCAGTTCCTCGACGTCAGCAGCGGTGGCGCCGGGCAGAACGGTATTGATATTGACAACGTTGAAATTGATTTCCGGATCCTGCTCACGAGGCATTTGCAGGTATGACAGCCCACCCATGACCAGGATGACGCAGACCGTTATGTTGACCAACGGATGGTTGGTCAACAGTGTTCGATAGAAATTCATTGGTCGAGGATCATCAGTGCATCGCCATCCTGCAGGCGAATATGGCCGCGGGACACGACCAGGGTATCGGGCGGCAGATCCAGCGCGGCCGGACGTCCTTCCTGAGCGCCAGGTATGGCAACGAAATATGCACGCGCGTCATTGGCAATGAAAATGCCGAATTCCGTACCTCGCTGTACGATGAGCGTTACCGGTACCAGTCCTTGCGCTTCGAGCCAGACCAGCTCGCCACTCGCACCAACCTGTGCGGCATCGTCCGAGAAAACGAAGCGACCCCGCAACTTGCGGGTACTGGTTTCGATGACGTCCGACAAACGGGCAAGCGCTACCGGCAAGCTGCGACCCTGGCTGACAAAGTGCAGGTCGGAAGCTGTTGCAAGGCCCCCGGCAAATTGCGGGTCGATTTCCGCATCGATCTCGCGCCTGTCGGTCTGCACCAGCGTGATCAGCGGCGATCCGGGCATGGCGAAGCTGCCGACTTGCGCCTGGCGTTCGACGACCGTGGCATCGTACGGCGCACTTATGCGCGTTCGCGCCAATGAGAGCTGGGTTTGCTGTATGGCCACGACCTGAGCGTTCCGATTTGCTTCCAGCACCGCCAGGTCCGTCTCACGGGCTGTCAGTTCGTCATCGGACACAAAACTTTTCTCGAGCAGTTCCTGCGCTTTGCGCAAGCGCTGCTTCGCCTGCACAATCTGTGCATCCAGTGCCGCAAGCGTGGCCCTCGCCTGTGCCAATGCCAGTCGCGCGTTGTCATCGTCGAGCCGGATCAGCAAATCACCTTTCTGAACCGCCGCACCGACGTCTGCGGAAATTTCCTTAATCAGCGCCGAGACTTCCGCCGTAACAATCGCACGGTTTGCGGAAACAACGCTGGCCGGTGCACGAACCTCCCGGTCGACCAGCAGGTCACCGAGGCGCTGCACAGATACCGGAACCGCATCGGCGGCATTGACCGTGAAAGTCGCCAGTGCAATGACCGGCACAATCATGAACTTGTAAAACATGTGAAGTATTTGACCTTGAGAAAACCAGTCGCCTGCAAATCAGGGACCATTGACCTGCCGCCAGGAACTTGGTTCTATTGACCCGGTGAGGCCGCGGCCGGCGGATTATAGCCAGCCACGAGCGGATAGGGCAGCATTGCCATAGTTATCCATCCGGGTAATTTGTAACCAATTGCAACAGAAATCGGGAACTCGTCATGTTCAGAAAATCGATTAAGCGCGACATCGTTGTTGCAGCACTCGGGCTGCTGCTGGCGGGCACCATTCCGGTCGCCTCGGGTGACGAGCTCGATCCCATGACAGCTGCGGCACTCGATGCGGCCATCAGTGGCGAGCATCGCAGTGCCGGGAACAGCGCGCGTGATGTCTATCGGCACCCCAAAGAAACGCTGGCTTTCTTCGGCTTTCGTTCCGACATGACGGTGGTCGAGGTTTGGCCGGGTGGAGGCTGGTACACGGAGATCCTCGCTCACGCACTCCGTGACCACGGAAAATTATATGCAGCGCAGTACAGCGTCAATCCGCCTTTTGCCTATCAGCGGCGGTATTTCGGCGACTTCATGACCAGGCTGGGAACCACACCGGATATTTATCGAAAAGTCATCGTTACAGCGTTCGACTTTCCATACGAGTTGCGCATTGCGCCACCGGGATCCGCCGACCTGGTCGTAACATTTCGCAACGTGCACAACTGGGCCGATCCCGGATATGGACAGGATGCGGCGCGGCTTGGCTATCGCGCCATGTTCGACGCCCTGAAACCCGGCGGAACCCTCGGGATAGTCGATCACCGCTGGCCGGATCCGAATACCGAGGATCCGGCTGCCGGAAACGGCTATATCTCCGAACAACGCGTCATCAGGGACGCGGAAGCGGCCGGTTTCCGTTTTGTTGCACGGTCGGAAATCAACAGCAATCCCAAGGACACTCGTGACCACCCCGAGGGGGTCTGGACATTGCCGCCGTCATTGGCGCTCGGGGATGCTGATCGCGAAAAATATCTTGCCATCGGAGAATCGGATCGCCTGACTCTCAAGTTCATCAAGCCGAAGCAATGACAGCTCACTCGAAGCAGACCATCGGGCACGTTATCACGCCGGCCCGCAGGAGCCTCGGCGACTTTGACGTACGCCGTGCACTGCCGGACCGCTCACGGCAACGAGTTGGTCCATTCATATTCTTCGACCACATGGGTCCGGCTGATTTTTCAGCCGGCAGCGGAGTCGATGTCCGGCCGCATCCGCACATCGGACTGGCCACCATCACTTACCTGTTTTCGGGTGCGATCCGGCACCGCGACAGCCTTGGTTACGATCAGGTCATCGTCCCCGGTGACGTGAACTGGATGACTGCCGGACGCGGGGTGGTGCACTCGGAACGAACGCCGCAGGACCTCCGCCGAACAGGGTCGCAACTGCATGGCATTCAGTCCTGGATTGCGCTGCCGGTGGACAAGGAAGAGATCGAGCCGAGCTTTGTGCATTACGCGGCGGATCAGATGCCCCAAGTGAAACGCCCCGGTGCCCGGCTGACGTTGATCGCCGGAACTGCCTACGGCGCCACTTCACCGGTTGAAACAGCCAGCGACACGCTGTACATCGAAGCAAATCTTGATGCCGGCGCGACGCTCGCGGCTCCGGATACCGCGGATGAACTCGCTGTTTACGTCGTTGATGGAGAACTGGATTTGGCTGGTCAACCAGTATGGAACGGTACAATGGCCGTGCTTACTGGCGGCAAAGACGCCGTTTTTCACGCGAGCCACAATTGCAGGTTCATGATGCTCGGCGGCGCCGCCCTGCCTGGCGATCGTATCGTGTGGTGGAATTTCGTCAGCAGCAGCAGGAATCGCATCGGCCAGGCCAAAGTCGACTGGCGTGAGGGACGATTCGATATGGTGCCCGGCGAATCGGATTTCATTCCGTTGCCTGCATCGTAGACGGCTTCGTACAGACCGACAACCGGCGAATTGAATTGGAATACTTGCAACTAGTCGCAGGCCTGGTGCTGCTGTTCGCCGGTGGCGAGTCACTGGTCAGCGGGTCTGTCAGATTCGCGAGAGCCATAGGTTTTCCACCGCTGCTGATCGGACTCACGCTGGTCGCTTTCGGCACATCCGTACCGGAACTGGCGACCAGCATCGATGCCGCCATGGCCGGTTCCCCCGGCATCGCCGTCGGCAATGTCGTGGGTTCAAATATCACCAATATACTGTTGATTATCGGGCTCGTAGCGCTGATTTCACCGATCGCCTGTGCCCCCGACACCATGCGCCGGGATGGCAGCGTGATGCTCATGGCGGCCCTGGTCTGTGTGCTCGTATTGCGTTACGGCCAGTTGACCTGGTGGATAGGTGCGGCATTCCTGGCCGGGCTGCTGGTGTACATCGGCATGGCGATCCGCTACACACCGCATCCCCCGGAAGGGGATACCATTTCTGAACAGCCTCTCCCGGACTCTGCTGTCAAACGTCATGTATTGCCATTACTTACCGCACTGATCGGCCTCATGCTGGTGCTGGTCGGTGCGTCCTGGCTCGTCAACAGCGCCATTTCGATCGCCCATGCGCTGGGCGTCAATGAAAGCATCGTCGGACTGACTGTCGTTGCCGCCGGCACATCGATGCCGGAGCTCGTGACCTCACTGGTAGCCGCAATCAGGCGCCAAGCCGACATTGCCATCGGCAATATCATCGGATCGAATATTTTCAATGTGCTGGGAATACTGGGCGCAACCGCTGTTGTCGAGCCCATCCCGGTCCCGGAACAGATTCGCGGATTTGACGGCTACTTCATGTGCGCCGTAACGCTGGTATTCATTGCCGCATCGATCACCGGCCGCCGCATCAGCCGCGGCGAAGGTGCGGTATTTCTCCTCTGCTACTGCGCATACCTTACGCTGCTGTCTACACATTTACAGGACCAGTAGCGAGCGTCATAAATCCTTCGCGAAACAGGTATTACCGGTCCTGTTGTTCCGAACCCTGGCGCGCTGCTTCACGGTCCTCTTTGGACTTCGATCTCCGCTGCTGCTTCATTTTGTCCTTGAACGCCTGTTTCTCTTCCGGGGTCATGCTCTCGTAGCGTGCGCGAGCGCGTGCTTTTGCAGCTTCGCGCTCTTCCGGGGTCATGCTCTCGAGCTTGTCCCGGGCTTTCTGCTTCGCCGCCGCCCGCTCCTCCGGCGTCATGCTTTGGAATCGGTCGCGGGCTTTCTGTTTCGCGGCGGTCTGCTCTTCCGGTGACATGCTCTCGTAATGTTCACGCATCTTCTGCCGGAATTCCGCTCGCTCCTCGTCGCTCATCGATTCGTACGCGGCGCGACGTTCTTCGGCGGACATGTCCGACGGATCCGGAGTGTCTGCATTGACCACGGATGCGAAAATTGCGACAAACAGCGACACCGCGAGATTGCGGGCAACGGAATAAACAATGCTGGAACTCACGTTCATTCTCCTCAAGATCGAAATTCTAACTGCAATATTGTACCGTCAAATTCACTAACGCAGCACTTCGATACAGGATGACAGTCGTGGATCTCTTGCCCGGTTTCTGGAATGAGCTGCAAAAACAGGTACTATCGACCCGTGCTTCCGGTATACGGCAAATTTCTCGCATAGCCATGATTTCACGACGACACACGAACGGGCAGACGGTTGCCACATGGGCAGCGGCAGCATGCGACTGAGCCGCGCACTGTACTTGCTGGCTTTCTGCTGGCTCGCGGCGTGTGCGACCCGGGAAGTCCTTGAGATTAAAAGCGCGACCGTCCCGGCAGGGATCGATTTCTCGGGGCACTGGCGGCTGCGCACCGATACTCCGGCCGAACGTGACCAGATCAATACAGCGATCGCACGCGCTGCAGGCGGAAACGGGGACATCATTCCACTGCCGCCGGAAGGCGCGCGCAATCAGCCGACGCAAGCCCGGCCCCGGCCGGGAAAGGCCGGCGGCGGGCTGGTGCACGTTTTCCTCGAATCTGGACAACACCTCAAGGTCACTCAGACCAGTCACGGTATTTTTATAAGTTACGACCGGTCTGTAGTTCGTGAATTCCGTTTTGGTGAAAATCGCACGATCAACGTCGGAGAAATTGTCGCGCAACGCGTTTCCGGCTGGGTAGGGGACCGGTACCTGGTCGAAACGCTGGATCGCAACGGCATGAAACTGACCGAGGAGCTGTATCTGTCAGCCGACCGGCAGACGCTGCACCGGAACATCAGTTTGCGTAAGGCGGACAAAAGCGCAGTGAACCTGCATCAGACATTTGACCGGGACGGCAATCTGGCATCGAAGGAGGGGGGAGAACCCTTGAGGGACCCGGCGGGAAAATAGGTCCTGCGGAGTTCACCCCCCTCGGTTTGGTAGCAAGGATCAGTCGTCCATTCTGAAAACAAACCGGTTGCGAAGATTGCGTGTCTCCTGCGGGACACCGTCGACGACTCTGGGTTTGTAACGGAACCGGTATGCGGCTTGCATCGCGGCTGCCTCGAATACGGTGTGACTGGATTCGAGTACGACCACATTCGAAACCGCACCACTTGCGGAGACGTCAAAGCGAACGGTGACGTGCCCTTCCAGCCCCTTTGCCACGGCACGACCCGGGTATTCGGGGGAAATGATGATGACCGGAACCAGCGGCCCGTCGAGCAGGCCAGGTTCCAGTGTCGGACCAATGCCCGGGGGCTCGGCCGGTGCCAGGTACCCAGGTAAGGCTACGGGTCCAGGTCCCGATAACCCCGGCCTCGGATCCGGCGGCAGGCTGGCAGGCGGTGGAGGCCTCTGCGGACGCTTTTCGATTTCGACGACGTCAGCTTTCGGCGGCAACCGTATCCAGCCCAGGGTATTACGCACTTCTGCGGCGCTGCCAAGGTCGGGGCCGGTGTCGACAAGTAGCTGCATCACGTACAAAAGGCTCGTGGTAACCAGAAGGCCAACACAGGTCGCGGACACATATCTGACTACGATCATTGGGGCATCCTCACAAAGCCCGCCGATATACCTTTAGCTACGAGGTATAGGTTACATACCTCGAACTGAAAAGTATAGATTGTTATACCTTGCGCTTCGAGGTATAGTGTATTTTTGAATGGCAGGGAGGATCGAAGCGTGGGGCAGACCAACCCTCCTTTCATGAGCGGCGTACCTGAGCTGTTGCTTATGCGGCTGTTGGCGCAGCGCGACATGTATGGATACGAACTCGTCAGGTCGATACGGTTGGTAACCGGCGACAGCATCAGCCTGGGCGAGGGCGTCATCTACCCGGTCTTGCACGGTCTCGAACGGGGCGGGGCCCTCAAGGCCACGCGGAAGGCGGTCGATGGCCGCACCCGCGTTTATTACAGATTGACAGCGGCTGGCAAAAAGCGGCTGGATCGCTTGCAGGGGGAATGGCAAAGAATACAATCCGGTATTAACTCGGCGCTGGATCCGCTGACCCATGTCGCGACCTGACTTCGAACAGATGCGTAATGAGCTGCTGGCTAACGGTGTGTCGGCGCGGGTTGCAGCGCGCAGCGTCGCAGAACTCTCGGACCACTTTGACGATATCGAGGCCGAGGCGATGAGTGCAGGCACGGCACGCGACAAGGCATCCGAACTTGCCAACCTGCGGCTGGGCCAGCCCCGGACGCTGATCGCTGCAATTTCGAGCCGACAGGATCTGCGAAGCTGGATGTACCGTTTTCCACGGCTGGCGCAGGTTGTATTGCCGTTGACCTGCGTACTGCTGCTGCCGGCCATGCCGGTATTTGCCGGTGTCGCTCACCTGTCGAGCGTATTGCGCTGGCTGACTGCGCTGCTGCTGAGCGCATTGATCACTGCGACACTGATGCTTCTGCTGCAGCTTTCGATCACATTTTCCTGATTGTCGTCATTCTCCGCGCGATACCGTCTCGACCGTCGGTGCGTATTCGTCCAGCACCGCTCGCACCCGGAGCTTTCCGTTCTTGTGCTGTTCGATGATCACGGGCAGATAGCCGAGTTTCTCGACACACCAAAGGGTCGTCAGCCTGGATGAGTCCTCAGTGCGATGCTGGATACCAATCGCATCGAAAGTACCGAAGGGAACCTTGACTTTCTTTGTTCCGATATTCGATACGATGATCGGACGCAGCTCCTCTTCGTTCAACATGACATAGCGATCCTGCGACGCACCTTTCAGCAGCTTTAGCATCAGCTCGAACTGAATTGACACACGGTCGTGTACGCTCCCGTTCAAAGGTATGACGTAGTGTTGATCGCCTATGGTTCCGGCAACCTCGTTTTGTTGCCAGTCAAACTGAAAATCCATGGCTTTCTGGTCTTTTGTAATCGTGTCCACGGAACTGTAACGTTGCGGTATCACGCCGTCCGCCGTAACGGAAAACCACGAGCTTTCCTCGATCAGTCCGTTCATGAACACGTTTGCCAGCCCGGCTGGCCGGATCGTCGACACAGCCGAGTATCCGAACTCGGTACGGCGAAGCTCGGTCGCCAGCTTGCCACTCAGGACACTTATTCTAACTTTGTATTCGGCGGTATACGGCGTCAACGCCGGCTCGGCGCCGGCCGCGACGACTGCGCAACAGAGAATGGCGGCGTGCAGCCACTTCCAATGCCGGGACTTGCGGTGGTTGGCAAAGCAGCCTGTCATTCGTCGCACGCAATCACCTCCGCGCCGTCTCGAGAACCTTGCGCGATTCCTCGCCCAGCCTGTTCAAGGCATTCTCCATCGCGACGCGATGGCTTTCCAGCCCATCCAAAGCGGCATTCGGCGGAATCGAGACCGGAGTTCCGATGGCCAGCACGACGCGTGCAAAGGGCTTCGGGATCATGAAGTCGTCCCAGCGGTTCAGGTACCATGCCTTGTCCGCAGCACAGGCCATGGGCACCAATGCGACGTTGGCTATCCGTGCCATCAGCACCACGCCCGATTTCAGCACCGACTTCGGTCCGGTCGGTCCGTCACCAACCGTCACTACGGATATCCCTTTGCGGAAAAGCCGGTGCATGTCACGCAATGCCAGCGCGCCGGTTGTATTTGCCGAACCTCGTACGACCTCGGCGCCGCGGGACTGCGCAATTCTTGCAGGTACATCGCCGTCGACCGATGCGGATATGAGGAAACCGGCGTGGAATCCCCGCTGTATGAGTTTGAACAGCAACAGGTTGCCCAGCACAAGGTCCTGATGCCAGTAACAAGGTCCGCACACAGTTTTCCGCTCAATGACCTTCGAGAATTCGTCCTCTCCGATGATCCGCTGAATCCTGTAGCTGCGAAACAACAGGGTGAGCAAAAGCTGCAGTATCGGCATGCCGATGGCGAAATACAGGCGCCGAACGAGCGATCGACGCCGCCGCGATTTCGGACTCAGGCGCGCATCGACATGCGAGTAATCGTTGCTTGTCTTGTCGTCAATCATTGTCGTCCGCGCGACTCCTGCCGAACAATTGCAAAACGGTACCGCAACAGTCAAACCAACCTCAGTTTGCAGGCAGGTAGCTGAATTGAACATGAAAATCGGAATGGACCTGCCGGGCATACCCGCGCCGGCGCGCGAGTTTGCAGTATCGGTTCCATACGGGTCAATGTACTATTGCCCGTATATGTGGAATTAAGAGCCTAAATCTTTCGCCTTATCATGAACTTGGCCGCAAGCGGAGTTGACCGGGTCCAACTCGCCGGAAACTCGCGATGATCCTATACGACAGCCTGATCGACATCCTTGCGGCAGCCCGGCATCGCGACCGGGCGCTCTGCCTGATCGACGGGGAAGACGACGAGTCGAGCGTATCCTTCGACGAAATATGGAACCGTTCGATCGCACTCCTCGGTGTCCTGCAGAAACGCGGGATGATGCCGGGTGACGAGCTTGTCATCTTCAGCAGATCGAACGAACAGTTCATCGTCGCGTTCTGGGCAGCGATACTGGGTGGCATCGTTCCGGTGCCGGTTGCTGTCGGCATCAGCGACGAACACCGCCTGAAACTGTTCCGCATCCTGCAACAAATGCGCCGCGGCACGCTGTACACCGACCCGGAGCTGCTGGAGCGACTGAAAGCGTTTGCCGACTCGCAGAATCTGCCCGGCGTGCACAAGTCATTGCAGCAGGATTCCATCCTGACGGGCGCAATCGAATCCGGGCAGCCAGGACAGGTTTCCAAGGTCAGGCCGGACGATCTCGCATTCATTCAATACTCGTCCGGTTCGACGAGCGACCCGAAAGGCGTTTGCCTCACTCATGCAAATCTTTGCACCAATCTTCGCGCGATCGTCGAAGGATTGCGCTTCACACCGGACGATCATGCTTTGAGCTGGATGCCCCTGACGCACGACATGGGGCTGATCGGCTATCATCTCAGTGTACTAGCGGCCGGCATGAATCACGCCGTTATGGACACCGGCCTGTTCGTGCGTCGCCCGCTGCTGTGGATGAGCAAGGCAAGTGAGCTCGGTTCGACCCAGCTGTGTTCGCCGAACTTCGGCTACAAGCATTTTCTGAAATTGTTCGAACGGAAGGGACTGCCGGGCCTCGACCTGAGCCGCGTCAAACTGATACTGAACGGCGCCGAACCGATTTCCTGGGACCTGTGCAGGGAATTCCTCCAGGCGCTGGCGCCCGGCGGGTTGAAAAGCAACACCATGCATCCTGTGTATGGGCTGGCGGAAGCGACCCTTGCAGTAACGATGCCGGAACCGGGGCACAGTTATTCGCGAATCGTTGCGAACCGGCACTCGCTCAATATCGGTGCGGACTACGAGGCAATATCGGAAGGGCACACGGACGCGGTCAGCTTCCTCAAACTGGGGCCCGCGGTTCGCGATGTCGAACTGCGCATCGGCGACGACAACAATGCGGCGCTCACCGACGGGCGCATCGGTCACATTCAGTTGCGTGGCGGGAGCATCACGCGCGGCCTGTACCACGCGGACGACGCGCAAAATGCGTTGTTTACCCCTGATGGGTGGCTGCGAACAGGGGACGTGGGCGTAATTGTCGATGGCGAACTGGTCGTTACCGGCAGAGTCAAGGACATCATCATCATCAATGGCCAGAATTATTATCCGCACGATCTCGAGGAAATTGTCGCCGGCATCGAAGGATTCGATCTCGGCAAAGTCGTGGTCTGCGGTGTTCGGCCGGCGAACAGTGCGGTCGAACAACTTATAGTGTTCCTCCTTTATCGGCAGGATATTCCCTCGTTCGTACCGCTGGTCGACGAAGTGCGCCAACGCGTAGGCGCTCATGCGGGGCTGGAAGTCGAGCAGGTCGTGCCCGTATCGAGAATACCCAAAACCACGAGCGGCAAGGTGCAGCGGGCGCTGTTGGCGGCAGCGTACATCGACGGCGAATTCGCCGGGCCTCTGCAGGAACTGGCAACCCTGACGAAAAACACTGCGAGTGACAGCGCCGAGGCCGATCCGATGGTCGCCGACCTGCTGGCGATATGCCGCGATTTTGTCCGAGACCGCAGGATCGGTCCGGATGACAACCTGTTCGAAACCGGAGTCAGTTCGCTCACGCTGACCGAGATCATGCTGGCGGTGGACCAGAAGTACCCCGGCAAGGTCGATATCACCGACCTGTTCGATCACCCGACCGTTCGCCGGATTGCGGCTTTCATGCGGCGTTAGCCCAGGACCAACACGATGATATATTCGAGTATTGCCGGTACGGGCGCGTACCTGCCGAGCCGCGTGATGACCAACAAGGACTTCGAGGCCCTGGTCGACACATCGGACCAATGGATACAGGAGCGCACCGGCATCAAACGACGTCACATTGCGGCGGATGACGAAACCACTTCGGACATGGCACTCGAAGCCGCATTGCAGGCCCTGACGATGGCCGCGGTGGACAAGGAGGAGATCGACCTGATCGTGATCGCAACGACCACCCCGGACAAGGTATTCCCGAGCACTGCCTGCATACTGCAGCGCCGCCTCGGTGTCAGCGGATTCGCCGCTTTCGACGTGCACGCCGCCTGTGCCGGATTCATTTATGCGCTGGATATTGCCAACCGATTCCTCCGGACGGGTGGCGCGACATGTGCCCTGGTCATCGGTGCAGAGATGTACTCGCGCATTATCGACTGGCAGGATCGCGGCACCTGTGTGCTGTTCGGCGACGGTGCCGGCGCCGTAGTCCTGCGCGCATCGGACCAACCGGGCATTCTGTCGACCCATATTCACGCGGACGGGCGCCACGAGGAGCTCTTGCACGTGCCGGCGGGCATATCCAAGGGCTATAAACAGGTGCAGCAGGAGCAGGCGTTCATACAGATGAAAGGGAACGAGGTGTTTCGCGCAGCCGTTGGCGTGCTCGACTCCATTGCGCGCGAAACCCTGTCGATCAACAACGTCGAAGCGGGGGACATCGACTGGCTGATTCCGCACCAGGCCAACCTTCGCATCATTTCGGCCGCGGCCAGGAAACTCGACCTGCCGATGGAGCGGGTGGTGGTCACGGTCGATCAGCATGCCAACACATCGAGCGCCTCGATCCCGCTGGCGCTCGATGTCGCAGTTCGGGACGGCCGGGTCCAGCGGGGCGACCTGTTGCTGTTCGAAGCTTTCGGCGCGGGCTTCACCTGGGGCTCGGCATTGCTGCGCTACTGAGCGCATGCCGCCTGCAGGAACCAAATCGACCGCTTGCACTAATATTTGCCGGACTTTTGACTATAACGTGTTGTTTTTAAAGGCTTAATAATAATCAGCGAAAGTCTGGTAGACTGCCCGGGCCTTACGTTTGACGCTATACGCTCGACGCTAGCTACCGGCAGCATCGCGCTGCCAAAACAAAAACAATAAATTCAAGGCATACAAGGGGTTAATCATGGGACTGAGCAAAATTGTTCGGCTGGTCGCGCTGCTGATTGCGATCGTTGCGGCGTTCATCGATCTGCCGGAGGAAGCGGCAATAGTGGCGCTCGCCGGCCTGGTCGGTGGCTATTTTATCGAGGAAGAGTATGCATCGCGGTTCCTCATCGGCACCCTGGCGCTGGCCATGGTGCACGGCGCGCTGCAACCGATCTGGGGAGTCGGCGCGTACCTCACTATGCTGCTCGGCAGCGTCAGCATGCTGTTCAACGCGGCGGCCTGCACCGTGATCGTCATGGGCGTATACAACCGCCTGAAACCCTGACAGTACGGATGCAGGGCAAAAAAGGTCCGCTTGCGCGGACTTTTTTTGCCCGCAGCAAGTTCATGCAATAGAACCAACAGATGACATAAGCCATTGAAAAATCGCTATATGCTTGAAGAAAATGTGAGCCAAGTCACATTGTCGGGTGTAGCCCGTCTCTATACTGCGACAAAAGGACCTGTCGCACAGTGGCGGCAGGATTTGCAGGACTGGCGATTTACCAATCAAGACCGTTATGGACACACCACTCTCCCAATCCTACGTTTCGCTGAAGTTGGCGGAGATTCAGAAACGCTGCAATGAACTCATGGACACGCCGGAT
>Ga0302046_10002722_pt1 | contig 16363 bp, 11 predicted proteins | sample RVTome_11_FD_200261 | JGI IMG/M metagenome (GOLD analysis project Ga0302046, IMG submission 200261) | Soil microbial communities from uranium-contaminated site in the Upper Colorado River Basin, Wyoming, United States - RVT147D111 (version 2) ...
ACCATTTAAGGGCCTCCTCGACCGGGAAGCCGCCCATGGGGTTGCGTGGATGCAGAAACATATTGCCCGTGGACACATGCAGTCCGTCCACGCCATCTTCCACCAACCACTTAGCGACCTGGGTTGATTCTGGTAATCCGTCGCCTCGCTTTTCCCAGAAAAAGACAGCATTGTTGTAATCCACGGCGCTAATTTTGAACTGGAGATGGAAGTCAGTCCCTACCTTTTTGCGAATGGCCCGCACGACTTCGCGCGCAAAGCGGGCCCGGTTTTCCAGAGAACCGCCATATTCATCCTTGCGGTCGTTAATGGCCGAGCTGAGAAACTGGGTGAACAGATAGCCGTTGGCTCCATGTAGTTCCACCCCATCCAGGCCAGCTTCACGGGCGCGTCTGGCTCCTTCGGCAAACAGTTCGATTGTCTCGTGGATCTGCTCGATGGTCATGGCCTTGGCCAGCAGCCCGTGGAAGGATTCTACTTTGCCGGTGGAACTGAGAGCTCCCCGGTATTGATTTTCAACCCCGGAAATATCCTGTTGGCGGCCTGAATGGCTCAATTGTATAATCAGCTTGCAATCATACTCGCGGACGGCTTGACCGGCAGCCCGCCAGAAAGGGATCTTGTCGTCGGCGTCGATGGTGGCGTAGTTGGGAATGATGCGGCCACGAATGTGAACGGGCACAAACGAGGTAATGACGGCCCCCACCCCGCCCCGCGCAAATTTGGTCTCCCAATTGATGCGCGCTTGATTGCCGGAGCCGTCGTAATTGTCAAAACGGCCCGACACATTCGAGCGAAAAATACGGTTCTTTACCGTCAAATTGCGGAATTTCAATTCCTGAAAAATGGGTTCAAAACTCATGGCTCATTCTCCTTACATGCATATATCATTGCCCTGTCAGCGCACCGGCTTCCAGGGAGCAAATGCATTCTTGAGGCCCTCGAGCGCAGGCCGTAAGTCGGGGTAGTGGCGCAGAATCACACTGGACATCGTCGTATCATCCAGCCATTGAATGCCCTCGGGCGTGTAGGTTTCCGGCGTGTAGGAATCGGTAAAGAAACGGTCGCTCTTCAGACGCCGGGAGGCCATCAAAATGAAGATGCGAAAAGCGGTGTCGCTAAAACCAAAGCCCTTGGGAACCGGCTCGGCATACATGCCGACCATTGGATCGACGCGCTCTACATCGTTGTCATATACTTCGCGCAGCTCTGCCGCCCAGGCCGGGTTATCGGTAATATCCTCGAAGGTCGTTACCGGTTTTCGATTGATCAATTGGCGGAACTGGTTATAACGGGGAATGCCGCGTTCGCGGTCGCGCATAATGTCAACCGCAGCCAGGTCCAGGCGGGTGCCGTCCGGTCGGGTCAGGTCGCGCAAGGTGTTGGGAAAGTTGTGCAGCGTAATCGCGCCAGGGTGCATCAGGCCAAATGAATAGAAGGCGTCCCGTACGGAAAAGTCGTCGTTGACGAGTTGCTCGCCTTTGTCGTGGAACACATCGTCTAAGCCTACCTCTCGAATGACTTCTCCGGTCGAGAGCGCATATAAGGTGTATTCATCCCGGATCAAGGGGTGCAGGCGATAAACGGCGGCAAACTCTTCGGTCAAGGCATAGGGGGCGCTGTGGTGGTCTGCTCTGGAGCCGGGAATACCACTGATGAGTTCGCTCTTGCTAAAGCGGCCAAACTTGCGATAGAGTTTTTGGCCGGCCAGACCCCACCAATTGGCTCGCATCCCCACCTGCAAGGCCGGATGCTGCAAAATCCCCGGGGTCCATTCGATGGTATGGATCTTGGCAATAAGCGCGCTGTTGATCAGGCGCGCCTTGTCGAATAGCTGCTCATCATTCCAGGCCGGATATGACGTTTTTAAGTGATCACAAAGGCTGTTGTGTTCCAGGGTAAACAACGTATGCAACAACATCAACCCCAGCCACCAGTTATCATTGAAACCGGTTCGGGAAATGCCTTTAGCCGGATCGAGGGGCAAACGGTTGTGCTCGTCCAGAATCAACTTGCCGTCTTCAAATGTGCGCAGTGTGTCGGTGATCGACTTATTGACGCCATAGATGCCGGATGCATCCCACCAGTGCGAGGCGGGGTTGATGTAGGTTGGCGGTTTATCGGCTTCGTCCAGGCGGCGGGTTGGGTCGGCCATGGTGCGCTGGATACGCATGGGGCTTTCAAACCAATCGCCCTCTGCCACCGCAATTTCAAATTGATGATCGGTCCGGTTATTGCCGTGGTTGAACCAGTCATGGGTTTGAAATTGAATCCAGGCGCCCGCCAACATATTGAGAATTGTGGCCGGCACGAATTGATCACGTTTGAGGAGTCGATTGCTGATCAGGCGTGGATTGGGTTCCAGCAGGGCAGGCTCTGGATCAGGGTTGCTGAACCGGATCGGAACGTTGCGACCAAAGCGCTTGTTGGCGCTACCCATAGCGGGATCACTCAAGTCATTATAGGTACCATCGATCGTGCGTGAGTGGAGCACCGAGTCGGGCGTCTTGCCATTGGGATCTTCAGAAGGCGTTGCAGGAAAATTTGTGTCATATAGATTTTTCTCGCGCAGCTCATCGCGCAAGGCGATAAAATTGGCGAGGGCCAGCGGTGTTGGCAATTTATGCCAGGGTACAAGCCGGTTAATGACCTTAAAAATAGCCTGGTTGACTCGTGAAAAGAATGATCGTCGCATAATGAAGCCTCCTCAAATCCCCTTTGATAAATTGATAGCCAGATTTCGCTCTCTAATGAAACCAGGAATAAGTCTCTCTATGATCGTATGTCTCTAACGACTTGAGTATACGCAGGCAGGCCAATGGATAAAGCATCATCCATGTTGGCCGGGTCAGGCACAGGAAATTGATCAGACCAGAGCCGGAACTGGCCGGTCACGCCGGCCAGACGAACAAAAACCGCCACATAAGCCGGTTGAACCAAACGGTTGGTGTCGGGCAGATGTCGCGGATAGGAATGTAAGTGGGTTCAAGTTGGGGTAAAAAACTGGATTGAAGTGTATTACCTGGGAGCAATTTTAACATACAAGGGCATATTTTGCCAAATCTGGCGGGGTGGGCATGGGGTGGGAGGTCGGAGTGCCGGATTATGTTGGTTCCAGTTTAACATAGCCAGGTTTGAATCCGGTTGGAAGGATGGAAAAATAAACCAAATCGACCGGTTTTCAATAAAACCGCTGAGACCAAACGCGCGTAATGTTAATAAGAAAGCCCCCTCTCCTGCCCAATTCAACCGGCTGTGTTTTTGTCCATGGCTCACCCGATCGGGCGATGAGTTGACTTTAGAAATTACTGACTTTGGTATTGAGATAACCGAAATGTCATGGTATCATGGTGGCTCTCTGCCTGTTCAGCAATCATAATCTTAATCATAGAAAGGATAAAAAGAAGATGAAACTTAAAACCGCAGTCATGATCGTTCTAACCGGTGTGCTGTTGATCGGCGTGTTGAGCGTGGCCCGGGCCGCGCCTCCAGTCCAGGATGAAGGGCCGGGGCAAGAGTACGTTGTCCAGGCCGATGATTGGTTGAGCAAACTGGCCGACAAATTTTATGGTGACATCTTTGCCTATCCGGCTATCGTAGAGGGGACCAATGCCATGGCCGCCGAGGATGACAGTTACACCAGCATCGACAACCCCGATCTCATCGAAATAGGCCAGAAACTATGGATTCCTAACCTGGCCCTCGATGAGGAGGCCATGATGGCCGCGAAATCAGGGACCGAGGCTATGGCCGAAGAAGCGGACGCTTCACTGTCGACCAGCTACGCCTTGCCCGGCGAGGGTGTCTTCCCCGAAGGTGTGGCTTATAACCCGGCCAACGGCAAATTCTACGTCGGCAGCACCGGCGATGGCACGCTCTACGAAGGCGATGTTGCCAGCGGCGAGGTGACCGTCTTCTCTGAAGGTGGGGCCGATGGCCGGACCACGGCCATTGGCATGAAAGTCGGCGCCAGTGGCAATCTGTGGGTGGCCGGCGGTGGCGCCGGCCAGATGTTTGTTTACAATACTACCGACGGCAGCCTGGTGGCCACCTACACCACGCCCGAGGTCGAGCAAACCTTTATCAATGATGTGACTCTTGCGCCCGATGGCGCGGCCTATTTCACCGACTCATTCCGGCCGATCCTGTTCAAGATTAACAAGGTCGAAAGCGGTGAAGCCGAGTCCTGGCTCGATTTCACGGGCACGGTCCTGGAATATAGTGAGGGCTTCAACCTGAACGGCATCGCCGCGACCGCCGATGGCCGCTATCTCTTGACGGTTCACTCGCCCACGGGTAATCTGTATCGCATCGATACCACCAGCAAAGAGGTCAGCCTGATCGATACCGGCGGGGCCGAATTGACCGCCGGTGACGGCATCTTGCTGATTGGCGACACGCTCTACGTTAGCCGTAACAGCTTTGGTGAGATCGTGCCCGTCACCCTGTCCGAGGATTACAGCACGGGCACGGCCGGCGAAGCCTTCACCGATCCATCGCTCATCTTCCCCACGACCATCGCCCAGGTCGATGACTCGTTATTAGTCGTCAACTCGCAGTTCAACAATCGCGGCGGCACGCCGGAACTCCCCTTTTCCGTGTCGCGCATTCCGCTGCCGAATTAGGGCTTATCTATCAAACCTGACAGGTTTTCAAAACCTGTCAGGTTTGATGGCCATATTTAATCCAGCGTTTTTGATCGTTACGGCCGTGCCTTACTCAATCGAAACATGTGCCATATACCAGCGCTGGACCTCGGATTCTGAGATCGCCGTGCCGATGAGTTTGACGGTTTTCTCATCTTCACTAAACCGTTCTGTCTCTTGACAATAGCGCGGTGATTTGCCCGTGAAGGTCTCGACTGCCAGGATCCGGCCGGTTTTTGCCTCGATCACGCTGACTTCTTGCTTCAGGTAATATCGATCCAGTCTGTGCGTAGGCTGCGGATTACCATAGGGACAGCTTTCAATAAAGATCTCCTCAACGCGCCCCAGGCATACGACGAGTTGGGTCTCGGCGAGCGATCCGGCCACGACACTTCGGGGTAGGAGATAAGGATCAGGCTGCCACCTGCCGGAGGTATGTTTGATCCCGACCGCCGGATGGGTGCCCGGTGTAGGCGAATAGGCTGCCGCTGCACCGACCCATCTGTTTTGACAAACATCGACCAGCGGCGCGAACTCGCTTTGAAAGTATCTGTTGTGCATCACGAAGTACCCAGCCCCAACAATCACGACCAATATCAGCAGCCAGACCCCAACGATAATCGCGATGGTCTGGGGTGTGAAAAACGTGTCTGACCGGGCCGGTTCGAAGGCCGGGAGTTGTTGCGACTGCCTTGGCTTATATTGAAGTCGTCGGCCCATGTGATCCTCCTGAGCGATGGATGATGAAAAGAAGATTGAATTGGCATTTAAAAATCAGGGCGCGATGGTTGAACGCGTGGCCTGGCGGATGTCTGGTCGGAGAAGTGGCGCTGGAAGTCGGAGTTTATGATTTAGTCAGGCTATTTTCAGTATATCATACCCCGGCTCAAATTAAATAGCCCGGCGGTACTGCGGAGGTGACTCTTCGGAATTGTTCGCTTCAGCAAAGTTGGTTTATAATGGATCGGCCTGAATATTTCGTAACGGAGGTCAGCTGAGCCATCATGCATCAGCTAAATAAAAGTCTCGCGGGGCAGGCCTGGGCGCATGCCCGCAAACGATTTTTCTGGACACAGTTCTTGTCCATATTTAAATCGCAGCCACTCGCCCTGATCGACTTCAAGGAAGTCCAACAGCGGATGCAGCTTGGTTCGGCTCGTTATTTGGGCGTCGAGGTGATTCCGGTGTCCAAGATTGTGGGCAGTTTGGGGCGCTATCAGGACTTTGTCCAGGGGTTCCTGCCATCTACGGAGGCGATGAGCGATCGCTGGCAAGCCATTGCCCGTCTTTATCTCGATCCAAACGGTTCTCTGCCGCCCATCGAGGTCTATAAGGTGGCCGATGCCTTCTTTGTCAAAGATGGGAATCACCGGGTATCGGTGGCCAATGAATTGGGCGTCAAGGAGCTCGATGCCCATATTTATGAATATCACGTCGACGTGATCGGCCTGGCCGGCTTTCACAGTGTGGAGGCCGCCTTGTTGGAAACCGAGCGGCAGGCGTTCCTTGAGAAAACAGGCCTGGACCGGACGCAGCCGTCAGTGGACATCCGGCTGACGGAGTTGGGCGGCTATAACACGATCCTGGGCCAGATTATGTACTACCAGTATGTCTTGAGCCAGCTCGATGGGGAGGAGATGTCGTTTGAAGCGGCGGCCGGGGCCTGGTATACGATGCTCTATGAGTCCATCGTGCAGGTGTTCGAGGAAACCGGTATCCTGGACCTTTTCCCCGACCGCACCGCCGCTGATCTGTATATCTGGCTGACCCAACACCTGCGTGAGCTACAGGCTTATTATGGCGAGGGTATTCAGATCGAAGACGTAGCTCGAGATTTGGAGTCCAAGAACCGGCCCGGGTTGTGGCTTTATTCCTGGCGCATGGTGCGGAGCCGGGTAAAGCGAACCATGCGGTATCTGTATGAGGCGATCGTGGGCTAATACTTAAACTCGATAATTAGTCCGGTCATGCCATTCTGAGGAGCGGAGCAGAGCCTGCCCTGAGTGCATCCTGAGCCTGACGAAGGGCTTGTCGAAGGGAAGAATCTCCAGGGGCGTATGCTAACAAATGTCCGGTGGAGCTTCTTCGCTCCCTTTGGTCGCTCAGAATGACATACTAAATGCTCGTATCCTAAATCAAACGGAGATTAACCCCACTCTTGTCAATCAAACCTCTAACCGCCCTGCGAACGGGGCACATTTCTACTACCCTGGCTTATTATGCCGTCTTTATCGCCTTTGGCACGGCCGGAGCCGCGCTGGGGGCCACGTTACCCAATCTGGCGGACAACACCCAATCTCAACTTAGTGAAATCAGCGTGGTATTTACGGCGTTCGCCCTGGGGCGGCTGCTGGGGGTGTCGCTCTCCGGTCGATTTTACGATCAGAGGCGCGGCCACCCGGTCATGGCCTTGATGCTGATCCTGCTGGCGGTGGCGCTGGCCCTGGTGCCGTTGATGCCCCTGCTGTGGCTGCTGTCGGTGGTTTTGTTGCTGGTGGGCATGGCCGAAGGCGCTCTGGATGTGGGCGGCAATACGCTGCTGGTTTGGGTGCATCGTGATAAGGTCGGGCCGTATATGAACGGCCTACATTTTGCCTTTGGCGTCGGGGCGTTCATCGCGCCGATTGTTATTGCCCAGACTGTCCAGTTGACCGGGAGCATCACCTGGGCCTATGGGGTCCTGGCCTTGCTGGCTGTGCCCGTCATCTTCTGGGTACTGTCGTTGCCCAGCCCTAAGGCGCCCATCATAAAGGACGGTGAGCATAATGAACGGGCCAATCGGCTGCTGGTAATCCTGCTGGTGCTGTCCTTTTTTATTTTTGTCGGAGCCGAAGTGGCCTTTAGCGGCTGGATCTTTACCTATGCTACCACGCTGAACCTGACCGGTGCGACGGCCGGCCGGTATTTGACCTCGGCTTTCTTTGGCGCGTTCATGCTGGGGCGCTTGCTGGCGATCCCCATCGCGGCCCGGTTTAGACCCCGGACCATCCTGTTCGGGGATCTGATTGGCTGTGTGGTCAGCCTGGGTATTATTTTAGTGTGGCCCGCATCGGTAACCGCGCTCTGGATCGGGACACTGGGGCTGGGATTGGCCATGGCCTCGCTCTTTCCGATGACCTTGACCCTGGCCGAACGCCGCATGCCCATCACGGGGCGTATCACGGGCTGGTTCTTGATCGGAGCCAGCGTCGGGGCCATGTTTTTGCCCTGGCTCATCGGCCAGTTGTTCGAGTCAATCGGACCCATGGCAATGATGGCGACGATCCTGGTCGACGTCATTTTATCGTTGGGTGTGTTGGTGGTGCTGCTGGCGACGTTTAATCGACCGAGGTAATCTCTGTGTCAACCATTCACCTGATCGGCATTGGCGGCGCGGGACTGTCGGCGATTGCGACAGTGCTGCTGCAACAAGGGCATCGGGTGTCGGGGTCTGATGCGCAAGCATCGGCGGCCACGGCTCGCTTGAGCGCGATGGGGGCAACCATCCACATCGGCCAGCGGGCGGACAACCTGGCCGGCGAGGTCGACGTGGTGGTGGTCTCATCGGCCATTGCGCCCGATAACCCGGAACTGCAAGCCGCCCGGCAGCGCGGTCTGACGGTCGTCAAGCGCGATCGGTGGCTGGGCCAGATGATGGCGGGCTACCGGGGCATTGCCATCGCCGGCACGCACGGTAAAACCACGACCACGGCCATGACGGCCTTTGTCCTGCAAGAGGCCGGACTTCAGCCTACCTATATCGTGGGTGGGTTTATTCCCCAGTTGGGCGCCGGTGCTGCCGCCGGTCAGGGCGATGTCTTTGTGATCGAGGCCGATGAGTACGACCACATGTTTCTGGGCCTGCGCCCGGAGGTGGCCGTGATCACGATTGTCGAATGGGATCACCCCGACATCTTCCCCTCGCCCCAGGTGTTGCAGCAAGCCTTTGTCGATTTTGTGCAGAAGGTGCCCGCCCATGGTCTGGTCATCGGCTGCGGCGATGCGCCCGGCGTGCCGGCGGTGTTAGCCCGGGCCGGGGCCACCACCGTCACCTATGGCTTGCAGCCGGCGAATGACTGGCAGGCCATCGATCTGAAACCAAACCGGCGGGGCGGCTATGATTTCAAGGTCCGCTCGCCTGAGGCCGGTCAAGCGGCTGTGCCGGTCTCGCTGCGGGTACCGGGACAGCACAACGTCTGTAACGGCCTGGCCGCGCTGATGGCGGCTCAGCACGATGGGCTCGAGTTGGACCGGGCGGCGGAGTTATTGGGCCGGTTCGAGGGGGTGGAGCGCCGTTTCCAACGCAAGGGTGAGGCCAATGGGATCATTGTCATCGACGATTACGCCCATCACCCGACTGAGATCAAGGTGACGCTGGCCGCAGCCCGAACCCGCTTCGGGCAGACCCCACTGTGGGTGGCCTTTCAACCCCATACCTTCAGCCGCGTCATCTCCCTCTTTGATGATTTTGTCAGCGCCTTTGCCGATGCTGACCACGTGATCGTGGTCGATATCTTCAAGTCACGCGAAAAGGATGAGGGCCTGGTCAGCAGCCGGGATCTGGTCGAGCGCATGGCCCATCCGGACGTGCGCTATATCGGCTCGCTGACCGAGGCGGCGGCTTATCTGGCGAGTCACCTGACGCCGCCGGCGGTGCTGCTCACGCTGGGGGCGGGGGATGGGTACCAGATTGGGGAGTGGGTGCTGGATCAAATGCGCTCGATCTGAGCGCCAACAGCAGCCAGTTTTTGTTCGATGGCGTTAAAGCCGCGGTCGACCTGGCCGATGTTCCCGATCTGAGTTTCGCCTTCGGCGCACAGGGCAGCGGTGATCAGGGCGATGCCGGCGCGAATATCCGGGCTTTCCAGATTGGCCCCGAACAGGTTCGTCGGCCCGATGACGATGGCCCGGTGCGGGTCGCACAGCGTAATGCGGGCCCCCATCCGCACCAGTTTATCCGTAAAAAACAGGCGACTTTCATACAGCTTCTCGTGAATGATAATCGAACCCTCGGTTTGAGTAGCCAGGACCACAGCGGTGCTGGTCAAATCGGAGGGGAAGCCGGGCCAGGGGTGGCTGTCGAGCTTGGCCAGCCGCGCGCCCGCATCCTCGACGATCTTGAGGCGTTGATTGCCCGGCACGATGATGTCATTGCCCTCGATTTGGATCGTTGCCCCAAACCTGGCCAGGCCCACCTGAATCGGTTTCATGAACTGGGTATCGACGTTGCGCAGGCGCAACTCCGACCGGGTGCATAAGGCGATGCCGATAAAAGCGCCCACCTGAATATAGTCGGCCCCGACATCGAAGCTGTCGGGCGGCCTTAGCTCCGGTGAGCCGTGGATGAGCAGGCGGTTCGAGCCGATGCCTTCGATCTCGGCCCCGGACCGGACCAGGAACTGGGCCAGATCCTGAATATGCGGCTCGCAGGCGGCGTTGTAGAGCGTGGTCGTCCCGGCGGTGACGGCGGCCGCCATGAGGATATTCTCGGTACCGGTGACGCTTGGCTCATCCAGGCAAATGTAAGCGGGTTGAAGCCGGCCGGCCAGGGTCGAGACCACGAACTCATTTTGGTAGACCTGGACCGTGACGCCCATCTCTTTCAAGGCTAGCAGATGAGAGTCGAGGCGGCGGCGACCGATGACATCACCGCCGGGGGTGGGAAAAGCGATCCGGCCAAAGCGGCTCAGCAGCGGGCCGACCAGCAAGATCGCGGCTCGAATTTCGCCCCAGGCTTTGTGGTCGATGCGGCTGGGGTCGAGGTTGGCCGTATTGATCTCGAGGATTTCGGGCTCGGGCCTCGAAATATCAGCCCGCATGTGGCTCAAGACATGGCACAGGCTGGTTACATCCCGGATTTGCGGCACCCGTTTCAAGACGACTTTATCGGCCGGAAAGAGAACCGTGGCTGCAATCAAAGGCAGGGCGGCATTTTTGTTGCCGTCGATGGGTAAATCGCCCTGGAGTGGGACCTTGCCTTTGATGATAAAAGCCTGTTCGGTGGACATTGTTACTCCTTTTCAGTGAGTCAGCCGGTCAGCTAAAAGCTGAAGTGCTTATATTCGCGGTATTTCGGCGGCCAGCGCAGTCGCTTCGCCGTGCTCGAGGGCTTCGATGAGCCGGGCCTGGTATTGTCGGGTGCGATGCAGCAAGCGCTGAGCTTTGTCATCGGCCTGGTCGGCCATATGTTTGATACAATGATAGGCCGTGGTGCCAACGTAGTCGAGACTGCGGGAGGCCAGGGCGTTGTAAAAGTTCGTTACAAAGATGGGCCAGGGCTCCGAGTTGCAGGTCAGCTCATAATAACGCTCAACCAGGGTTAAGACCTGGTCCGGCGACAGGGTTAGCTCCGGCGCGCCCACAAACTCGGCCAGGTCGATTTGGGCCGCGCCCACGGACATGGTTTCAAAGTCGATCAAGCGCCAGCTCTCGCTCCACAACAGGTGAAATGGCGAGAAGGCGTTGTGCAGGATCTGGCGGGGGGCGTTGACCAGGGGCGCAATAACCCGGCGCCGGTACTGCTCCAGAAAAACGGCTTTGATGCGCTGGGTGGCCATGGTCTCGATGAAAACGAGATGAGCCCGGGCTGCCTGAGCGGCAGCCAACTTGTCTTGCAGCAGGGCTTGCAGCAGCAGCAGCCGGCCCAGGGCTATTTTGGCCCGGCGAAAATACGTACCGGGCGTGAGCCGGTCCAAATCGACGCTGTAGCAGGTGCGGTAAAAAGCCTGGTACTGCTCCTGGCCGACCCGGTGAAATTGGGCCAGCAGGTCGAGACCCTGCTGGGCAAGGTCGAGCCGGTGGACGTCATCCGGGGCTTTGGCCAGACTGTCGGCCATGGTTTGCTCGCCCACATCCTGCTGCAGGAGCACGGCGAACTCAGCCGTAATTAGCCCCCCGTAAAGCTGTGGCACGCGCTCAGGCAGCCAGCGGTTCAACAACCACAACATCTTTTCTTCGCGGCGATAACGGGCGTCGTAGAATCGATCTAGTTCCGGCAAATACCACTTAACAATGACGGCGGTGGGATCATCCGTCATCTGCAAACGATACACCGGATTGCGGGTTTCGGTGTTGATCCGCCGGACGTGTGTTCGTTGAGTTGACCCTTTTCGGGCGAGGGAAGCCAGCGCCGCCGGTGTGATCAGCGCCGCCGTTTGGCTCAATTGTGAGGGGAAATTTGGCCAATGGGTTGGTGTTGCCACGTTACGTCAAGATCGCCAGGCTTATAGGTTCGTCGTCGAATTCCAGGACTTGTTCCGAAATGTCCTCGCCAGATGATAGCGCTTGCTGAGTTTGTTCATACAGGCCGTATAGTTCGCGCCTGATCTTGAAGGTGGACTCAGGGACTCGATGCCAATAATCCAGGGCCATGGCCCGATCGCCCAGCTTGAAATAGACATAGCCAATCGTCATCAGGGCTTCGGCTTTGCTCATTGGTTTCCAGAAGACGATGTCGAGTAAATAACTAAGCGGCTCCAAATCAGACTCGTTGAGCTGCGTGACCTCTTCGGTCCAGTAGATCTTACGCCCCATCAGTTTGAACGGTTTGCCGCGCTTGATCGACAGTAGAATTCGACCGTCATCGACTTTATGAAAACCGAGAAAGACATTCTTGGTCCAAACGCCAAACATCCAAAAAGAAACCATCAAACCGACCCCCATGAGCCAGATTACGATTTTAGCGAAGAGTTCAGTCACGAGGACCGAACCAATACCGAGGATGGCCAGGGCCAATCCCAACACCCAGAGGATATAGACGATGCGCAGCCGGCCCAGCCCCAGCAGATCCAGGTGGCAGTGGTAGGGGCTCGACAGGAAGGGTAAGGGAAATTCGGTGTGCGGGAAGGTGTGGCCGTTGCCGTTGTGGATGTGCCTGGGCAGGGTCAAGAAGCGGCGGAAAAAGGGCGTCAGCAGCTTGGCCTGATAGAGAGCGGTCGCGCCTTCCAGCACAAACACGCCGCCGATGATGATCCAGGTCAACTCGGTTTGGGATAGAATCGCCAGAAAGGCAAAGGTGCTCCCGATCATCATGGAGCCGGTTTCGCCCAGGTACAAACGAGCCCGTCGCATCGAGCGGGGCTGATCCGCCGACCAGGCCGAAGGTAGATTGAACAACAAAAAGCTGGCAGCCGTGCCGGCCAGAGCAAAGGAAATCACCGAAGCGATGGCGGCCTGGTGGATGAGCGTGAACACGCCATAGGCCAGCGAGGCAATCAGCCACAGCCCGGCCAGCAGGCCATCTATGCCGTCGCTGAACCCGGCCGACAGGGTGGTGGTCGTGGTGATGGTGACCGACATGAAGACAAACCACAGGAACCAGATCGTCGGCAGCAGGAAATACGACACCTGATTGTAAGGTGAATAGGGCAGGTCAAAACCGAATCTGAAATAGAGAATCAGGGTGAGGAGAAACGAAAAGCCCGCTACAAAAAATAACTTGGTGCGCTGCGAGATGCCGGCTCCCTGGGTTTTCTTGATGTCATCCAACAAACCGGCGATGGCGAAGGCCCAAACCGGCAGCAAAAACCAGCGAAAGCTGGCCGAGACCCAGCCGATACTCGAGCTAAGCCAGAGGGTTAGGGTAAAGCCGAGTAAGACGGCGATGCCACCCGAATGGGGTAACTTGGTCGAGGTTGGGTCCAGCGTGCGGATGTTCTCAAAACGATAGGCCCCGGTCTTTTTTTCACGTGAAATGAAACCGGGGAACAATCGAATATTGATGACCTGACCAAGATAGGTGATACAAAACGCAACCAGAAAGATCAATAAACCGGTGGCAGGTAATGGCAGATTTGGCATAGTCTGGTCTAATATCCCTCAGCAACTCATTCTCATCAATCATATTATCACAGTCAAAGCTAAACTTGCGGTCACCAGTCTCACACTTAACCGATGCTTCGAGCGACGGTTTAGCGTAGGTTATCGGTAGTGTTTTGAATTTGTAGCCATTCCGTTTGTTGCATTTTGCTGTCCTGATCCCGGTAGCCCTTGAACCACAGTTCAGAGGTGTTGAAGGATAGTTGAATGACCGGCCAGTCGTCTGACTGTTTTGCCATCTTCTAAACCTCTTGCAGTTACTAATAACAGTATAGCAGAATTGGGAGTATGAGCAACAAATATTTACGCTAAATCCCAACATAAAAAATTTTCTTTTGTCCGACCTTTGGTTGCGTTTAGACAATTGTAATAGAGCAAGTGCATTCTTTTTCCAAGTCGGAATGAAAGCCGCAAGGACAAGGGTTACGCTCTTGTTACCAACATCTTTACAACTTCTCTCAAACTGCGTTTTGGCTAAGAGTATTGTATAATACTGCATTACTACTTGGCTTGCCATTCGATGGAGCGCGAGATGCCACGATACAAGAGTCGATCAGAACCAAAATATTTAATTGAATTCTTAGAGCAGTATACTTACTGTACCGGAACTGAAACAACTGACCGGGCTGGTCGCTTCAAATTTGTCTACTTGTATAGCCGAAATTGATATTCCTGTGGAGGCTAACACCATTGTTAGACCAAAAACAACTCAATCACTTGTTAAAGAAAGTCCAACGGCTAAAGCAACGTGATGTGGTCTGGGCAGGTACGTGTCGCCTGGCACGGATGTGGATCACCCCAAAAAATGCTCCACCCTATCGCCCTTACGTAGCCTTATTGCTAAATCACAAAAACAAGATTTTACGCACCCAGGTGCTGGAGCAACCCCCGACCACTGAACAACTCTTTGAGGTACTCTTGCAGGCTATGCGTCGTCCGATGTTGGGTTCTGATTGGCGCGCTTGCCGGCCAACCAGCATTTATCTGGATAATGCTGATTATGTTGCTGCCCTGATCCCTCGGCTGGCTGAGTTGGATGTGCGCTGTGAATATCGGACTTCATTACCAGCCGTTGATCACGCTTTATACTCTATGGAAACACGCGTAGGCAGATACGAACTGCTCCCCGGTTTATTATCTATCCCCTCAATCACCCTGCCCTTTCTGGGCCAGCTTTACACACTGACCGCGCAATTTTATCAGGCCACACCCTGGTGTCGACTCAATGATCAGCATCCGTTTGAAATCCGATATCCACCCGACAGCAAGCCCCGCTATGCCGTTGTGATGGGCAGTGGCGGTGAGGTCTTCGGTCTGGCTGTTTATGATACCCTGGATGATTTGCGCCTGATGTACAGGCGTGATCTTTCTCCCCGGCAAACAACCCGTATGGCTACCTGGTTGGTCCTTTTCTTTGAAGAGGCTCCGGCAATGAGTTTTGACGATTTGGACGCGATGGCTCGTTACAACTGGCCGGTTGCCAGTGAGCAGGCTTATCCTGTTTTTGGTCGGACCACCTCCAAACAGGAGATTGTTCTCCCCACCGCCGCCGATCTATTTTGGATGGAAGGCGCCCTGACCGGCATTCTGGCTTTTTTGAGTGATCATATGCAGCTTGATTACGGCTTTGTTCAACCAGCCGAAATCACCTTACCTATAACCACCCTTAGCGGCAAGGCCCGGATTTATCTAAAATTACCGGCGATAGAGGCCAGGATGGATGACGCTATCCATATCTAATCAGGATAGGAGTAAATTCTCTATGTCTACCCCCCTCTCCATTGGAGACCATTTGATTGAAGCCCTAACCCAACAAGAGATAATATGCCTCCTCGATGCCTTATGGGCAACGTTGCCGCCAGATAGGCAAGATGAGGTTTTGGATCAACTGCCGCCGGACACCCGGCAAACTGTGCAGCACATTCTCTCCCCACCCGACTCATCCGGCGATGCAGAAGTCGCGCCGGACAAACCGGTTTCTACGGCCAAACTGGAACAGACCTGGGCTACTCTGTGGCAAGATTGGAATAGTGTTGTCGCGGAAGCAGCGGAAGAGGATGGCGACTATATGACTCAAGACGAACATTGGGAACCTCCTTATTTCGATCAGCATGCCTTTGTAAACGATTTGGAAGAGGTGGCAAAAAAAATGCGGCCTTTGGTACAAAATGCCGTTCAGAACCATTTTTCACCAAACCTGGGTTTTGCCGAGGCTCTTTCTCTGGCGGAAGACGAAATCTCGACCGGTATGCCCGAATGGATAGAAATCCATGATGGGTTCTATTTGGAAGACAATCTCACTTACTGTTTGTTCAAATGGGAATGGCTAAAATTCAAAGAGTTAGAAGAAGATGCTTTTGCTTTTGCCGAACACATTTTGGATTTGGAAGATGGTTTTACCCACGTTACCTTGGACGACAATACCTTTCTGGATTTCTTTACTCAATTACCGGAGGCGGATCAAGAGATCATTTTTAAAGGATTAACCAGCTATAGAGACACACCTCCTTGGAAAAAATGGTTAGATAACACCTACTCTCCCTGGCATACGCTTTATATGTACTGGGTTGAGCAGTACTCGCCTGAGCGGTATCTGGATAACCTGAGAACCACCATCCCCCAACAATGGCAAAATGGCCTGCCTGTAATTGAGGATTTATTGGCTAAACAAAACTACCGGGAAAGCCTCAAGGTGATTAAGGAAACCCTGCCTCCAATGTTGAAACGTGAGCAGGGGGATCCATCGTGGACGCCCGAAACCGCTCTGCTGTTTGCTACAATCAATCACTATTCCGATGATGCTGATGAGCTAAAAATTCACAGGCAGCTATTGGACTATTACCGGCAAACGGCCAAAGGGCTGGGCCAAACGGAACTGGTCAACATCCTAACTGTCCAACTCATTGCCATTGATCATTTTT
>Ga0302046_10002725_pt1 | contig 16355 bp, 11 predicted proteins | sample RVTome_11_FD_200261 | JGI IMG/M metagenome (GOLD analysis project Ga0302046, IMG submission 200261) | Soil microbial communities from uranium-contaminated site in the Upper Colorado River Basin, Wyoming, United States - RVT147D111 (version 2) ...
CATCGGGACCGTCGAGGTAGGTGCCGAAATGCCTCCGCCCGAGCAGGGACGAGGCATCGAGGAAAAGGATATCGCCCCTCCTGCAGGCCCTCTCCACGGTGTCGCGGAAGCGCTCGAAGAACGCCGGGGGTGAATAGACCGGCCGACCGGCGTCCTGGCGGAACGGGGTCAGCAGAACCATAATCCTCGCCCCCGTCGACGAGCGGATCGTCTGCAGAGTCGAGATAAAGGCCTCGACCCGGGCGAGGATCGATGCCTGCTCCGGTTGGGAGTAGCCGTAATGCGCCGGCTCCGCCCCGGTGCGTTCCGCCGGCCGCGGCGCCGGGCTGTCAGGCGCCATGTCCGTCCTCCCGTCCCGGCCCAGGACGCGCTCCGCCTCGCCTTTCAACCAGCGCTGGATCGCGGTGCGATGCCGGAAGAACGGGACCGTCTCCTCCAGACTCCGGGAGAAGCGTCCGGTGACAGCCCGGTTGATGGCCGCCGGCGCCAGCCGGGCGATCGCAGGCCGGCCCGTCAGGGGAGACCCCGGGAGCGGGTCGCGGGGACGGGCCAGCCAGGGTCGCACCTCGTCCGAGACCGAATCCCACAGCGTCATGCCGACGACGATGTAATCGAACTCGACCAGACGGACCGCCTGCTCCACGACCCACTGCTTCTCGGCGAGCGTCATTCCTCCCAGCGACAGGTTATAGACCGTGGCCCGGCCGGCCAGACGGTCGTCGAGTACCTTGTCGACCCGCCGCGGGATCCCGGCGTGCGAGCGATCGTCCCGCACCACCAGCAGTTGCGACGAGCCGACCAGCAGCAGCTTCGGGCCGTCGCTTCTCTTCAGGTTCGCCAGGACCCTGCCGATGCGCACGCCGTTGGTCGGGTCCCAGGTGACTTCGTCGCGCTCGATCATCCGGTCGAGAAGGTCGTGCGCGGTCGCCACGTCCCGGAACAGATGCCGCTCGGCGGCCAGAATGCCGGCGGCGTCGGGATCGCCGAGGAAGGTCCGGTCGATGGCAAGGCAGAGCCCCAGCAGCAACGGTGCGGCGATCGCGACCAGGGCGGCGAATTGCGGCAGGGGATGGGTCGGTCTGTTCATCGTCAGAACTGGAAGTAGATGAACGGGCGGGCGCCGCTCGGCGCCAGCAGCAGCAGCACCAGAGCGACGACGGCGTATCCGAATGCTCTGAACGGCAGCCTGACGGGCGGAAATCCCGCCCCGCCGCCGCCGAACATCCGTACTCCGGCGAGGTGCGACAGGACCACGATCACCAGGCAGAGGGCAAGGACCGGGCTGGCCGGGGAGCTGCCGGAATTGTCGAGGAAGGCCATCTTCGCCAGCAGGATGCGCGCCGTCTCGAATGATGGAGCGCGGAACAGCACCCACGTGGCGCAGACGAAGATCATCGTGCCGAGCCAGCCGAGCGCGATGCCGGCAGGCGAGAGCCGCCGTGACTGATCGAGCGGGAATCGGCGGCGGAACTCCTTGTGGACGACGAGCGCCAGACCGTGGGCGCAGCCCCAGGCGACGAACGTCCACTGCGCCCCGTGCCACAGGCCGCCGAGGAACATCACGACGAGCAAATTACGCAGGGTGAGCAGGTGTCCGAAGCGGTTGCCTCCGAGCGGTATATAGAGGTAATCGCGCAGCCAGGTCGACAGGCTGATATGCCAGCGCGACCAGAACTCGGAGATGTTGCGCGACAGGTAGGGCATGTTGAAGTTGTCGGGCAGGCGGTACCCGAGCAGCGCCGCGGTGCCGATCGCCATGTCGGAATAGCCGGAGAAATCACAATAAATCTGCAGCGTGTAGGCAATGACCCCCATCCACACACCGAGCCCGTTGTATTCGAGCGGGTTGGCGAACAGCGGATCGGCGATGGTACTGAGCCAGTCGGAGATCAGGACCTTCTTGACCAGGCCGAGCAGCAGGTAGTTGAGGCCGCGATCGATGTCGATATCTCCGGGGCGGCGCGGCCGATCGAGCTGCGGCAGGAACTGCGAGGCGCGCACAATCGGTCCGGCGACCAGCTGGGGAAAGAACGATACGAACAGGGCGAAGTCGGTGAAGCTGCGCGCCGGCTGCAGCTCGCGGCGATAGATGTCGATCGTGTAGCTCATCGACTGGAAGGTGAAGAAGGAGATGCCGACCGGCAGGATGATGTCGACCACGAACGGGACTCGCAGCGAGAACATCCCCAGCACGGCATTGGTGTTGTCGATGAAGAAATTGGCGTACTTGAACAGAGCCAGCAGGCCGAGGTTGATGACCAGGCTGAGGATCAGCAGGGTCCGGCGCCGGCGCAGGCAGGTCGAGGCGTGGATCCGCGCCCCCAGCAGGTAGTCGACCAGCGTGGACAGGACGATGAGAAGAATGAGAACGGCGTTCCACGACATGTAGAAGTAGTAGCTGGCGAGGAGCAGGAAAAGGTGCTGCGGGCGGAATGAGGCCGGCTCCCGCAGGCGTCCGAGCGTGCCCCAGAAGATCGCCAGGACGAAGGCGAAAAAGAGCAGAAACTCCACGCTCGAGAAGATCATCGGCTCCAATATTCATTCCGCCGCACTGGAAGGCAAGATCGTAACTCGTTGGCCGGTTGAGGGTTTGAGCCATGGTAGGAGGGGCCGATCGGGGCGGTGGCGAGGCCGCCGCGCGGCGCATCGCGACTATTCTGGCAGGGGCCTTGCATAATCCGGAAGGGGGTACTCGCGCTCCCCTACGGACTTTTGCCGATGCTCTACCAATGGCTGCGAAGGAGCTGTCTGGCGCTCAGTTGCGCCGCCCTGTACGTCGTTCCCGCCTGGCACCTCGCCCGCCTGCGGGGGAACGGAGCCGGGCCCGCTGCCGGGTCGAACTGGGCCGACCTCGCCGTCTCGGCCGGGGTCCCGGAGATGGCTCCGGGCATCGTCGGGACCCCCTGGTCGTTCCGCATCTTCGGCATCGAGCTGCTGGATCCGCTCGCCGGCGTCTCGCTCCTTCTCACCGGCGGCGGGGCATCGGCGATCCTGATCGCCATCCTCCCCTGGGTGATTCTCGCCGCCCTGCTGGGACGCTTCTTCTGCGGCTGGCTCTGTCCCTACGTCCCGGTGCTCGCGGCTGCCAACGGGCTGCGCGCATTGCTGCGCCGGCTCGGGGCCGGCCCGCCGGATCTGCAGCCGGACCGCGCCACGCCGTTCGTTCTGCTGGGCTGCATCCTGCTGCTGAGCGTCGCGGGCGGGGCAGTGCTGGCGCCGCTCGTCTACCCGCCGGCGATTCTCGGTCGGCAGCTGTTCAGCGCCGTCTTCTATGGCGGAGTCGGGGCCGGATCCGCCGTCATCGTGCTCGCCTTCCTGATCGATACTTTCATCTCGCGGGCCGGGGTCTGCCGGTGGCTCTGTCCGGGAGGCGCGTTGTTCAGGCTGCTCGGCATCGCCTCCCCGGTGCGGGTCCGGCGTGACCGCGAGGCGTGCGATGACTGCGGAACCTGCGATGAGGTCTGCAGTCTGGCGCAATCGCCGATGACCGACGGGCTCGATTCCGGTTGCGAGCGCTGCGGCAAGTGCGTCGCCTCCTGTCCGCAGGTGGCGCTCCGCCTCGCCGCGGGGAAACCGATCGCCGTGCTGTTCCGGCGGGAGCCGCTGCCATGAGCGACGGCGGGAAACGGTTACCGCCGATCACCCGGCGCGGCCTGCTGGTCGGCGGCGTCGCCCTCGGGGGCGGGGTGCTCTCCCTGATCTCACCGCCGCCGGCGGCCCGGTTGCGCCCGCCCGGCGCGCTCGACGAGCCGGACTTCACCCGGCGCTGCATCCGCTGCCTGCGCTGTGCCGAGGTCTGTCCCCCCGGGGCGATCCGCTTCGCCACGTCCTTCGGGATGGCCGGATCCGACACCCCGTACATCGAAGCCCGCAGCCGTCCCTGCACCCTCTGCATGCGCTGCACGCAGGTCTGTCCCTCCGGGGCGCTCGCTCCGATCGATGCCGACCGCACGGTCGTCGGGGCGAAGGTGCGGATGGGACATCCGCGGCTCGACCGGCAGAAGTGCATCGCCTGGCAGGAGAGCGGCGAATGCCGGGCCTGCTATTACGTCTGCCCGTACGCCGGCGCGGCGGTGCGGCTCGACGGACGGCAGCTCGGGCCGGTCTTCGATCGCGAGGCGTGCGTCGGTTGCGGCCAGTGCGAGGAGGCCTGTCCGGAGGCGGCGCTGGCGATCACCATCGACCCGCGTAACGGAGCCCCGTCATGACCGGCTCCGGGGCGCGCAACGTCCCTCCGCAGGGGAGAAACCGTTCCCTTGTCTCACGTCGTGATCTTCTCAAGGCGTTGCCGGCGGCCGGTCTGGTGGCGGCCGGTGCGGCGCTGGCCGGCCCGGGCGCCCCGCGGTCGTCCAGTCGCACCTCGACCTGCCGCATCTGTCGCGGACTGTGCGGGGTGCGGGCGACGATCGAAGACGATCGCGTGGTGCGCGTCGAGGGGGACCCGGGGTCCGACTCCCGCGGTTTCATCTGTCTGCACGGGATGGCGCTGCGCGACATCATCCATTCGCCCGCGCGCCTCCGCCGGCCGCTGAAAAAGGAGGGAGATTCCTTCCGCGAGATCCCGTGGGAGCAGGCGCTGCAGGAGATCGCCTCCCGTCTGCTCGACATCCGGGAGCGGTTCGGCCCGCAGGCGCTCGCCGTCCATTCCGGCTGGGCGCTGGTCGGGCATCCGATTCACGATTTTCTCATGCGCTTCTGCCGGTCGTTCGGCACGCCGAATCTGTCGACCGTCGCGAGCCTGTGCGAGACGGCGGCGCGCATGGCGCAATCGCTGACCACCGGCTCCAAGTGCCGGCCGCACATCGCCCAATCGCGCACCGCGGTCGTCTGGGGCGCCAATCCGGGAGCATCGTCGCCGGCATGGGAGCGGGTCGTGGCGTCGGCCGCCACGGACGGCCGCAACCTGATCGTGATCGATCCGGTGCGCACCGATCTGGCGGAGCGCGCGACGCTGCACCTGTCGATCCGCCCGCGCACCGACGGCGCCCTGGCGCTGGGCCTGATGCATGTCATCGTGAACGAGGGCCTGCACGACCGGACCTACGTGGAGCGTTACACCGTCGGTTTCGAAGCGCTGCTCGATCGCATCGAGCGCTTCGATCCGGCGACGGTCGCCGGGATCACCTCGCTGCCGCGGGAGTCGATCGAGAAGGCCGCGCGGATGATCGCCCGCGAGGGTCCGACCTCCATCTGGACCGGGCTCGGCCTGGAGCATCACGACGACGCGACCCAGACGGTGCGCGCCGTGACCATCCTGATGGCCCTGTGCGGTGATCTCGCCGTGCGCGGCGGAGCGGCGTTGCCGATCGCCCCCGGCAGGAGGCGTGACGGAGAGCCGCTTCCCTGCCTCTATGGCGGGATGACACCGCACCCCGTGCCGCCGCCGATCGCGGCGCGCCCGATCGGCTACGATGATTTCCCGCTGTTCGAGGCCTTCAATCGCGAGGCGCAGGCGAACCTCTATGCCCGTGCCATTCTGGAAGATCGGCCCTACCCATTGCGGGCGCTCCTCCTGTTCGGCGCCAATCCGCTGGTCACCGCGCCGGGCGCCGCGAAACTGAGTCGGGCGGCCGAGCGGCTCTCCCTGCTGGTGTCGATCGACCCGTTCCTCACGGCCTCGGGCAGGGTTGCCGACTACGTCCTGCCGGCCGCCACCTTCGCGGAGGGGACGCCTCCGCCGCCGGCCGTCACGCCGGCCGCCGCTCATCCGCTCGTCCCGGAGCAGCACGACAGCCGGACCGACTGGGCGATCCTCACCGGCCTGGCGAAAGCGCTCGGCCTCGGCCACTACTTCCCCTGGGAAACGCTGGAAGAGGCGCTGCAGGCTCCACGCGTCCCCTGGATGGCCGACCCGGAGCACGCCCTGCTGTCCGATCGTCTCGCGCCGGGGGAGAAGGCGTCGTTTCCCACGGCATCGGGAAAGATCGAGATCTTCAGCCGGACTCTGGAGCGCTTCGGTTACGACCCGCTGCCCGACTGGCAGGAGCCGACACGGCGGGCGGGGCCGGATCGGGCCGACTATCCGCTCATACTGGTGAGCGGACCGCGCGGCCGCGCGTACGTCAATTCGCAGTTCCGGCAGATCCCGGCGATCGCCGCATCGATGCCGGGGCCAGTCGCCGGGATGCACCCCGAAACGGCGCGGCGGGCCGGCGCCGCCGACGGCGAGCGCATCGCCGTCGTATCGCCGCACGGGCGCATCGAACTGCGGGCCTGGGTGACGGCCCGGGTGCACCCTGAATGTGTCGTGGTGCAGGCAGGATGGAGCGACGCCAACGCCAACCTCCTGACCGATGACGCGGAGCTCGACCCGATCAGCGGCTTCCCGGTGTTCCGCTCCGGGGTCTGCCGAGTCGAGCCGGCGCGAGCCTGACCGGTCCATTCCTGCCTCACCCGATCGGGGGAGATCCACGCTGCGCAGCGCTCCACCGCCTGCCGCGCCGATCGACGATCACGGAATTGCAACGGGCCGTGGCGCGCTCCGGACGCGGCGTTGCGGGGAAAGGCCGCGAAAGGCATCCGCCGGGCGGACAATAGATGTCTCAGGACCTATACTCTGCCCGGTCTGCATTGGGAGGCCATGATGGCGGATGTCGCGGAATTCCTGCAGGAGACCGACTTCGAAGCCGAGTACGCGATGGAGTCGTCTCTCAAATGCCCCAGGTGCTCCGAGGAGATCTCCAACCTCTATGTGGTGCGGCTGCTGAGATCGAAAGTCAACTTCACCTCGACTCTGCCGCGCAAGGGGTATGTGATCATCTGCTCCTCGTGCCGGGGGATGCTGTCGGCCACGCTGGGTAGTATTTAACCGTTTCGCAGGCGGTCGTGCGCCGCCTCCACCCCGTCGCTGCCGCGCCGGGGGGATGTCCGTCTGCGGCGCGGCCTCGCAAGGCGTCGTCTTCTCCTGTCCGGGCGTCCTCTCTTCGTCGACCGGCGTCCATCACATTCCAGGGCGGTATCGCGTGCCTCTTCCCCCGGAGTGTGCGGTATAGTGGCGACGTCTGAGCTCAAACGAACGATCGATACTCTTTGGAGAGGCCTTCTGATGATGAATCGAACCTTGACAACGGGAGTTCTGCTGCCGGGCCTGCTGTTCCTGCTCGCCGGCTGCGCGCAGTCGGGAACGGCCAAGGAGAACGGTAAAGCGCCCGGTGCGGACGTCGAGCTGGCGACCGAGGAGGCAAAGATCCTGTACGCCCTCGGCCTGTCGCTCGGCGGAACCGCCAAGCCGTACGATCTCACTCCGGAGGAGGTCGCGATCGTCACGGCCGGTTTCGTCGACGCCACCCGCAACGCCACGCCGCGGGTCGAGCTGCAGGAGTACGGCCCGAAGATTCGTCCCCTGGCGCAGCAGCGCATGGCGGCGCGGGCCGAGAACGAGAAGAGCCGCTCTGCCGATTACCTCGCCAAGGCGGCACAGGAAAAAGGGGCCGAGCAGACCGCCTCGGGTCTGATCTATATCGAGGTCACGAAGGGGAGCGGGCCGTCGCCGAGCGCGTCGGACAAGGTCAAGGCTCACTACCAGGGAACTCTCATCGACGGCACCGTGTTCGACAGCTCGGTCGAGCGGGACGAGCCGGTCGTCTTTCCGCTGACCGCCGTGATCCCGTGCTGGACGGAGGGGATGCAGAAGATGGCAGTCGGCGGGAAGGCGAAGCTGATCTGCCCGTCCGCTATCGCCTACGGCGATTCCGGCCGCCCCCCGGCCATCCCGCCCGGCGCCACGCTGATATTCGAGGTCGAGCTGCTCGAGATCCCGGCGAGCTAGGTCTGGTGAGGAATGCGGGCTTGGGTTGGGGAGCCTCAGCGCGGCCGGAGAGGCCGGTCCGGAACCGGGACGTAGCATCGCGGGAGACCGCGGATCATCTCCAGTCCGAGCACCAGGCGTCTGCCGTCCTCGTAGCCGCGGGCCACGCGCGGGGGCATCTCCGCATCCTTGTTGCCGGCCCGTGCGACCTGGCGCCGCGGCGGACTGATATCGAGCGACAGCAGCTGCGCACATTGTCCGGCTTCGATGTTGCGGGCCGCTTCGACGCCGAGCGAAAACCCGGACAGATAGGGAGCGTCGCTGCTCACCCGGGCGGTAATCTCCTCGGTCACGCGCAGCGCTTCGTCGATGCGTGAGCGGATCAGGGCATTCTGCTGCTCCGCCTTCCAGATGGCGTGCTCGGCGAGGGTCTGCTCGTAGTCGTCGGGATAACCTTCACGCTCCCGCCCGTTGAAGCGGCGCGATTGCTGCGCCTGCTCGAGGGCGGCGAAGCGCTCCAGCAGCGGCGCCAGGGTGCGATCGATGCTCGAAGCGTCCTTCGACTTCACCATCGCGCGCGGGATTTCGACCTCCAGCTCCATCCGGCAGGTGACCTCCTCGTAGAGGGTGAATGGCCCGTCGTTGTAGGACCTCAGCATCGGCTCGGCGAGTGACAGCAGCAGATCGATCCGGCTGCGCTTCGCATCGACCCGCACCACCTTGGCCAGCTCGCCGTTCTCGAACCGGTGGCCGCCCCGGCTGTTCACCAGTCGGCCGTTCACCCGGTTTGCCGTGTAATAGCCGTTGCAGTCGGAATGGGTCTCCACCGTCGTCACCACCCAGGCTCCGAGCCAGTTGCTCTCGAGATTCTGCTCCAGCTTGGAGGCGAGGGTGGAGACGGGGATGGTCATGATAATGACGATCAGGATCGCGATCCGTTTCATGCGCAGGCCCTCCATTGGCTGCCGGACCAGGGGTCGGCGCGCGACCCCGCGATTGACTCGGACAGGCTCCGGGCTCAACGTAAGGCCCGCCCCGGAGCGAGTCAATTCGGGCGATCGCAGGGCGCGTGTTAAGCTGATCGCGTCATGAAGAGCCGCTTTTCCCCGTCGCGATGCAGCACCCTCACCGTCATTCTGCTGGCGGTCGGCTGCATGGCGCCCACCTCGGGATCGGACGCGGCGCGGCCGGAGAAAGCGTCCGCAGGCGCGCCGGTGGCGGCGCCGCCGGGCGCCGTCCCTTACGATGAAGCACTCGCTCGCCGGCTGGCCGGGGCGCTCGCGGGACGCGGGCCCGGGTATCGGCCCCGCACCCACCACCTGGCGCCGGACGGCGCGCCGCTTTACACCAACCGGCTGATCCTGGAGTCCAGCCCCTATCTCCTGCAGCATGCACACAACCCGGTCGACTGGTTTCCGTGGGGGGAGGAGGCGTTTTCCAGGGCACGCGAGCTCGACCGGCCGGTGATTCTGTCGATCGGGTATGCCACCTGCCACTGGTGCCACGTCATGGAGCGGGAGAGTTTCGAGGACGAACAGATCGCGCGCTACATGAACGAGCACTTCATCGCCATCAAAGTCGACCGCGAGGAGCGGCCCGACATCGACAACGTCTACATGGCGGCGGTGCAGGCGCTGTCGGGCCAGGGTGGCTGGCCGATGACGGTGGTGCTGACAGCCGACCGCGAGCCGTTCTTCGCCGGCACCTACTTTCCGCCCCGCGGCGGCGCGCGCGGCGCCAGCCAGGGATTCTGGGAGATCCTGCACGCGCTGGAAGATATGTATCGCAACGAACGGGACCGCGTCGTCGCGCAGGCCGCGCTGGTCAGCCGCCAGTTGGCCTCGTCGTTGAGCGGTCATGCGCCGGAGGGGGTGCCCCAGGCGGGCGCGGTCGTCGCGGCGGCGCGGGCCCTGGCAGGCGCGTTCGATCCGATCAACGGCGGGTTCAGCTCGGGACAGAAGTTCCCCCGGCCGGCGACGCTGCAGCTGCTGCTGCGCTACCACCGCCGGTCCGGCGATCCGCAGGCGCTCGCCATGGTCGAGACGACGCTCGAGCGGATGGCGCAGGGCGGCATTCACGATCAGATCGGTGGCGGCTTTCACCGTTATACGGTGGAGCCGACCTGGCTGGTGCCGCACTTCGAGAAGATGCTGTACGACAACGCGCAGCTGGCGGTGGTTTACCTCGAAGCGTATCAGGTGACCGGTCGCGAGGACTTCGCCGCAGTGGTGCGCCGCACGCTCGACTACGCGGCCCGCGAGATGGCGGCGCCGGAAGGAGGCTTTTATTCGGCCACCGACGCCGACAGTCCGGCGCCCACGGGACATGACGAGGAGGGTTGGTTCTTCACCTGGACCCCCAGCGAGATCCGCGCGGCTCTCGGCGAACCGCTGGCGACACGGCTGATCGCCTGGTATGGTGTCACGCCGGAGGGAAACTTCGAGGGGCGCAATATCCTGCATACCCCGCAGCCGCTCGAGCGGGTTGCCGCGGGCCTGCAGATCGAGCCGGCCGTTCTGGCCGACAGCATCGCGCAGGGAAACGCGCGCCTGTACGAGGCCCGCGCGCATCGCCCGCCGCCGATCACCGACACCAAGGTTCTGACCGCGTGGAACGGCCTGCTGCTGTCGGCGTACGCGCGGGCCGCGCAGGTTCTGGGAGTGGAACGCTATCGCGACGTGGCGATCCGGACGGCGCGGTTCCTCCTCGACCGCTGCCGCAAGGGCGATCGCCTCTATCGGACCTGGGCCAATGGGCGTCCCGGCAAGCCGGGCGTCCTTTCCGACTACGCTTTCCTGGCGGCCGGTCTCCTCGATCTGTACGAGACGACGCACGATCCGCACTGGCTGGAAGAGGCGATGGCGCTGCACGGCACCCTGCTGGGTCAATTCTGGGATGCCGGGCAGGGCGGCTTCTATATTTCCGCCGCCGACGGGGAGCAGCTTCTGGCGCGCGAGAAGCCGGCCTACGATGGGGCCGAGCCGTCCGGCAACTCGGTCGCCCTGATCAACCTGCTGCGGCTGCTCGAACTGACCGGCATGGACGAGTATCGCGTCACGGCCGACAAGAGCCTGGCGGCGTTCGGCCGGATGATGTCGCGCAATCCGCTGGCCGTCCCGCTGATGCTCTGCGCCCTCGACTATCACCTCGATCGTCCCAAGGAGATCGTCCTCGTGACGCCGGGACCGGTGACCGCTGCCGCGCCGTTCCTGGCGCGTCTGGCGGAGCAGTTCGTGCCGAACCGGGTCCTGATCGTGGCCGGCGGGCAGGCCGATCGCGCGCGTCTCGAGCAGCTCATCCCGCTGCTCGAACAACGGGGCGCGCGCGACGGGAAGACGACCGCCTACGTCTGCGAGGGGCGGGTCTGTCAGTTTCCCACCACCGACCCCGAGACATTCAGCCGGCAGATCGCCGCGGTCGCCCCCTACGCGGGGGTGACGCCGGTGGCGCTGCGGCCGGCCACGCCCCCCGGCGCCTGGGAGTTCGACCGGGACGGTAATCGGCATTGGCACCCCGGACACCAGCATTGGCACGATGGCCCTCCGCCGCCGCCGGGCGGACGCAAGTAGCCGGCCCCACCGGGGAGATGCAGCGGTGAACGGGCCGAAGCCGGAAGCGCAGGACCAGCGCGGCAGGCCGAAACGCGGGCCGAAGCGCGGGCCGAAGCGCAAGCCGGAGCGCGGGCCCAAGCCGGCGGCGAATCCGCAGCCGGCCGCGACGCCGGGGCCGCAGCCGGCGGCGGGCGGGAAGCCGGCGCCGATCGGCCTGCTGCACGGCTCTCTGTTGGATGGCTCGGGGAGCAACCTCTGGACGCAGGCGGTGGTGCGGGCCCTCTGCCGGGCCGGCAACGACGTTCATCTTCTCTGTCAGGAGCCCCGCCCCGAGCAGTTCGACTTCATTGCCCGCGCGATCCGTTACGACCGCCACGCGCGCCCGACCGTCCTGTTCCAGCGCGACGTTCCGTACCGGGGCGCCTGCACCCTGCACCGCCCGGAGCTCGGCGGCATTCTGCCGGTCTGGGTCGAGGGCCGGCAGCAGGAGCACCAGATGGTGATCACGATGATCGATCTGGACGACGACGTGATCGAGGACTACGTCGCGCGCAACACCGCCGTGCTCGCGCGCGTGGTGGCGGAGCACCACCTCGCGGCCCTGCATGCCGGCGACGCGGTCCTCATGACGGTGGTGGCGCGGCGGGTTGCGCAGGAGCGGCCCATTCCGTTCACCATCATGCCGCATGGCAGCGCCATCGAATACGCGGTGCAACGGGATGCGCGCTTCCATCGCATGGCGTCGCAGGCGCTACGGCGGGCCGGGCGGGTGTTCGTGCACGGGCCGGAGATGCGCGCGCGGGTGAACGGTGTATTCCCGCGGGTCGCGGGGCTGGCGGCTAAGTTCGTCGACCTGCCGCCCGGTGTCGACGCGCGGCAGTTCGCCCCGGTCGAGCGGGCGGCGAGGCGCAACAGCATCGCCGGCCTGGAGGAGTCGCTGCGGGCCCCGGCCGATTCCGCCGCGCATTCAGGGCCCGATGCCGATTGCGCGGCGAAGCTGGGGAGCATCGACTGGGACGCCGGCCGGGTGTTGCTGTACGTCGGACGGCTCATGGCGGCGAAGGGGCCGCAGGCGGCGATCGCGGCGCTGCCGTCGATCCTGCGGCACGAGCCGCAAGCGCGGCTGATCGTGGTCGGCCACGGGCCGCTGCGCCCGCCTCTGGAGAAGTTGATCGCAGCGCTGCAATCGGGAGACCGGGATCATTTGCGCGACGTTCTGCAACGACGGGACGGCGGCGTTCCCGGCGACGAGGATCCGTTTCTGCACGTCCGTCGTTACGTCGAGCGACTCGAGGCGCGGGGAGAGCTTGAGCATTATCTGTCGGCGGCGCGCGAGGAGGCGATTGCGCGACGGGTCGTCTTCACCGGCTATCTCGCGCACCGTCACCTGCGCTTCCTCCTGCCCTGCTGCGATGTGGCGATCTTCCCTTCGCTTATGCCCGAGGCCGGGCCGCAAGTCTTCCTGGAGGCGGTGGCCGCGGGGGTGTTCCCGCTCGGCACCTACTCCGCCGGTATCGCGGCCAGCATTGATGCGCTGTCCCGGGTGGTGGCGCCCGCGGTATCCGGGGTGATGAAGCTGCGGCCCGATCCGGAGCACCTGGCGGCCGATATCGCCGCGCAGGGGGTGCGGGCGCTGCGTCTCGGCGCGACGCACGCGCAGCGGCTGCGGCGATCGGTGATCCGCCGCCACGACTGGTCGATGGTGGCGGGCACGCTGGTGAAGACTCTGAACCGGCTGCGCAGCGGCTCTACTTCCGCCAGTAAGCGGGCGTCATGATCACCAGGACGGTGTAGAACTCGAGGCGGCCGGAGATCATGCAGGCGCTCAGCACCCACTTGGCCAGCACCGGCAGGTGGGCGTAGTTGTCGAGCGGCCCGACGCCCTTCAGCCCCGGGCCGATGTTGAACATCGAGGCGGCCACGGCGGTGATCGAGGTGAGGACGTCGACGCCGCTGGCGGCCAGCAGGAAGCACGACACGAAGTTGATGACGAAGGCGAGGTAGACCAGGTTCAGCAGGCTCTGAATCGTCGCTTCGTGGATCACGTGCCCGCCGAGGCGCACGGCGAACACGCCGCGCCGCTCGACCATCCGCTTGAACTCCCGATCGACGACCTGCGCCAGGAGAAGGATGCGCGACACTTTCAAGCCTCCCGCCGTCGAGCCGGTGCAGCCGCCGACGAACATCAACGCCAGCAGCATCAACTGGGGGAGCGGGTGCCACACCTCGAAGTCGTCGGTGACGAAGCCGGTGGTGGTGAGAATCGAGCCGACCTGGAAGAACGCGTTGCGCAGCGCGGTTCCGGGGGAATAGCCGGAGCGCCAGAACAGAATGAACGCGATGACCGCGGACACCGCGAAGAACAGGTAGAGGTAATAGCGGATCTCGACGTCCTGCAGAACGCTGCGCGGCTTCCATTCGACCCACATTCGATAGTGCAGCACGAAGCTGACCCCGGCGAGAAGCATGAAGACCAGGATGATGATCTCGATGATGAGGCTGTCGAACCCGGCGATGCTGGCCGTCCGAGTCGAGAAGCCGCCGGTGCCGAGCGTCGAAAAGGTGTGGCAGAGAGCTTCGAAGCTGGTCATGCCGGCCCAGCGGAGGGCGAGGAACTCGGCGACGGTCAGGGCGAAGTAGATCTTCCAGAAAGACAGCGCAGTTTCCGCGATGCGCGGCTTCAATTTTTCCGACTTGGCGCCTGAGAACTCAGCCCGGTACAGCTCCATCCCGCCATGCCCCAGCAGGGGCAGGATGGCGACGCCGAGCAGCACGATCCCCATGCCGCCGAGCCAGTGCGTGAAGCAGCGCCAGAACTGCAGCGGCCGCGGCAGCACCTCCACCACCGGGAGAATGCTCGCCCCGGTGGTGGTGAAGCCGGAGACGGTCTCGAACAGAGCGTCGGTGATGCCGGTGAAGTAGGGCGAGAAGTAAAACGGCAGCGACCCGAACAGGCAGGCGCTGGCCCACATCCCGACCACCAGCAGGAGCCCCTCCCGCCGGCTGAGCTCGCGCGCATCCCGGCGATTGCGCAGGAAGAGATAGAGGCCGGTCAGCGCCGTGGCGCCGAAGCCGATTCCGGTCGAGCGCACGGCGTCTCCGCCGTCGTACAGGGCGTAGGCGAACGGCAGGGCCATCGACCCCGCCAGCGCGAGGAGAAACTGGCCGAGGACGCAGGCGAGCGCCCGATAGCGGATCAGGCCGATTCCCTCTTCGATTCGGCCAGGAAAGCGGATTCGAGGACAGGCACGACGCTCTCCAGTGCGAAAAAGATGACCCGATCGCGCGGCTGGATCATCGCGTCTCCGCGCGGTACGATGACCTCGCCGTCGGGACGCACGATCGCGCCGACGATCGCGCCGCGGGGGAAACGGATGTCGCGCAGCTTCCTGCCGACGTATTTCTTGTTGCTGGCGGCGATCAGCTCGATCGCTTCCGCCTCCTCCTCGCGGAAGGTCGTGACCGACAGGACGCGTCCCTTGCGGACGAACTGCAGGATGCGATCGACGGCGTTCAGCCGCGGGCTGACGGTGGTGTTGATCCCGAGGCGCTGCACCATCGGCAGATAGTGCAGCCGGTTGATCAGTGCGACGACCTTCCTGACGCCGAAGCGGCGCGCCAGCAGCGACGCGATGATGTTGGTCTCATCATCGTTGGTCATCGCCAGGAAGGCGTCGGCGCCCTCGATGTTCTCGTCCTCGAGGGTCACCTGGTCGGTCCCGTCCCCATTGACGACGACCGTCCGGTTGAGGATGCCGGCGAGCTTTTCGCAGCGCGCCGGATCGCGCTCGAGCAGCTTGACGTTGACGCCCTGTTCTTCGAGAAGCTCGGCCATGCGGATGCCGAGCTGCTTGCCGCCGACGATGAACACCCGCGACAGCTTTTCGACCTGCTCGAGGCCCATGAAGCGGTAGACCTCTCCGATGTTGTCCTGGGTCGCCATGACGTAGATATGGTCGCCCGGGCGCAGCTCCTCGGCGCCGTGCGGGATGATCACCTGCTGTCCCCGGAAGAGCATGACGACGAGAGAGTTCCTGGGCGGCCCGGCGCGGTCGAGATCCTCGAGCGACTTGCCGGCCAGCCAGCTGCCGCCTTCGACGTTCATGCCGAACAGCAGGGCCCGGTCGTCGGCGAAGTTCCAGATAGCGGAGACCCCCGGCACCCGCAGCACGCGCATGACGCGATCGGCCACGTCGGTCTCGGGGTGGATGATCAGATCGATCTTCAACCCGGCCGCCTCGGCGAGACGCCTCCAGTGAGCGAACTCGTGGGTGCGCAGGCGCGCCACCTTGATGCGGGCCTTCGATTCCACCTGGGCGATGAGGCAGGCGAGGAGGTTGATTTCGTCCACGTTGGTGGCGGCGATCAGCATCTCGGCCTCGGCCAGTCCCGCCCGGCGCAGGGTCAGAACGCTGGAGGCGGTGCCGCGCACGATCTTGGCGTCGAACTGCTCCTCGAGAACGCGGCAGCGTTCCGCATCCTGCTCGACGATGACGACCTCGTTGCCCTCGCGCACGAGCCGCCCCGCGATCAACGCGCTGACCTGGCCACCTCCGGCGATGAGGATTCGCATGGAAGTGCGAGTTTATACCAGATAAAGGTCGGCCTGGTAAGGCGGCGCATGGCGCGCGTCCGGGGGTGCCGGCGGGGGGTGCGGCGCGACGATGTCGAGCCGCGCCCCGGCGGCGGTCGTCCGAACGGGGTCACCGCGAGCGACCAGAAACGCGCCGCGCGGCGCCACCCCACCCACGTTGGCGATCGTCTATACTGAACCTCGATGTCCGACGAACGCAGCACCTGCATCGACGGCGCCGCCCTGCCGTGGCGGGACACCCCCTACAGGGGCGTGCAGTGGAAGAAGCTGTACTTCGATCCCGAAAGCGGCGACTCGGCCGTCCTGCTCCGTTTCGCGGCCGGCGCCTCCTACGCGACTCATCGCCATCCGCAAGGGGAGGAGTATCTCGTCATGGAGGGATCCCTGCAGGACGGCGGCGCGACCTACGGCGCCGGCACCTGGGTGCGCCATCCGCCCGGCAGCATCCACCGCCCCGCGTCGC
>Ga0302046_10002726_pt1 | contig 16353 bp, 15 predicted proteins | sample RVTome_11_FD_200261 | JGI IMG/M metagenome (GOLD analysis project Ga0302046, IMG submission 200261) | Soil microbial communities from uranium-contaminated site in the Upper Colorado River Basin, Wyoming, United States - RVT147D111 (version 2) ...
GCTGGTGGTGGTACCGGGCCAGGTTCATCTTATAACCGATGGGCGTTACAGGGAGCAGGCACGAAACGAAGTGCGCGGAGCGACGGTCCACACGCCGGGCTATGCATTGTTCGGTTACGCTGCTCAAGAAGGCTTGCTCGGGGACGCTCGCCGTGTACTTTTTCAAGCCGACCACGTCACCGTAGCCCAACTCGATGATTGGCGTACCTTGTGGCCGGGAGTCGAGTGGCTACCGTGCACGGGCCTCCTGACGCTACATGTGGCCTCGAAGACACCGGACGAGGTAGATCGGCTGCGGCGTGCCCAGGCCGTCACGGACAGCGTGTTTGAGCGCATCTTGGGCTGGATTCGGCCCGGCCTGCGCGAGCAGGAAGTCGCTGCCGAGATTGTGTACCAACACCTGCAACGCGGTGCCAGCGGGATGTCGTTCGATCCGATCGTTGCATCCGGGCCCCGGGGAGCGCTTCCTCATGCCCGGCCTACCAATAAACGCCTGGCAGCGGGCGAACTCGTCGTCCTCGACTTTGGCTGCGTCGTTGATGGATATGCGTCTGACATGACAAGGACGGTAGCTCTGGGGGAGCCTGGAGATGAAGCGAGAAAGGTCTATGATGTGGTGTTGAACGCGCAGCAGCAGGCTCTCGAACAGGCGCGTGCCGGAATGAAGACGACGGCCCTCGACCATGTGGCGCGGGCGGTGATTGAAGAGGCGGGCTATGGCGATTTTTTCTCGCATAGCCTGGGGCACGGCATTGGTTTGCAAACCCATGAATGGCCTCGGGTATCGTACCATGTGGACGAAGTTTTGCCCGAGGGTGTTGCCGTCACCATCGAGCCCGGCATCTATCTGCCCGGTCGATTCGGGGTTCGCATCGAAGACGTCGTCGTGTTGCGTGGAGACGGCTGTGACAATCTTACCGGCTCACCCAAAACACTGGTCGTGTTGTGAGGTTGACGCGGGTTAGGAGGATGCGTGCCGGCAAGCCGACCAAATAACGTACTCATGCAAAGCGATCCTTGACTGCCGCTGTTTCCATACCACGCCGCGTGCTCATCATTGCCTATTATTTTCCCCCGATGGGCTTGAGCGGGGTACAGCGTGTGGCCAAGTTTGCCAAGTATTTGCCTGCGTACGGCTGGCATCCGACGGTTATGACCGTCGAGCCGGCAGGCTATTTCGCGTACGACACGACGCTCTTGCGAGAGATCGAGCAGGTAGACGTAGCAATCCACCGCACGCCGTCCTGGGATCCGACGCGCATCTTCGGGCGCCTGCGAACGGTGGCGTTGCCCTCGGAGCCCCGGCGGCGCTGGTACGCGGCGATCAGCCAGAGTTTTTTCGTGCCGGATAACAAAATCGGATGGATGTTTCATGCCCTGCGGATGGGGCGGCGGTTACTGGCGCAGCAGGCATACGATGCCATTTTTTCTTCCGCGCCCCCCTATACGGCGCATCTCGTAGCCGCAAAGCTGAGCCAGCAGAGTGGCCTTCCCCTGGTCGTCGATTTTCGCGATGACTGGGTAGGCAATCCACGCCACCTGTACCCGACACCCTTGCATCGGATGCTCAATCAACGGCTGGAGCGCTACGTCTTGCGTGTGAGTACCCATGCAGTCACCATCAATGAACCGATCCGACGCTCCCTCGCTGAGCGGAGTGCCGAGGCAGGTTTGCACCCCACTATCTCCATCATACCACAGGGATTCGATCCTGAAGACCTGGATGGTGAACCGTCGGTACGCGAGCCCGGAAAGATGCGGTTGCTCTACAGCGGCATTTTCTACGATGCGCAAACCCCGGACTATTTTCTCAGGGCACTGGCACAGGTCGTGGAGGCGCAACCGGAGGCGCGGTCGTCTCTGGAAGCTGTTTTCGTCGGGCTCATGCCTGAGTCCTCCGAGCGTCTCGCGACGCGCCTGGGCATCGACGACCTCATTCGGTATGAGGGCTACATCGCGCACGATGAAGCCGTGGCCCACTTGCAGGCTGCCGATGTGCTGTGGATGACCATCGGCAAGCGTCCCGGTGCCGAGGGCATTTCGACGGGCAAGCTGTTCGAATACATCGGGGCGCAAAAGCCGATCCTGGCGCTCGTGCCCGAAGGGGCTGCGAGCGAGGCGCTGCGTCCCTACGGCGCCGCGTGTATCGTGGAACCCGACGATGTTGGTGCCATCAGTCGCGCGATTACTGCCTTGTTTGCGCAATGGCGTCGGGGCGCTTTGCCGGTGCCGGACGGAGCGTATGTGCGTCAGTTTGATCGCAAGCGGCTGGCAGGGTTGCTGGCCGACTGCCTGTCCCGTACCTGCAATGCCGGATAATGAGCCGTTATTGCAAAGTAAAAATACTTGTACGGCAACGGCAAAGTCGATCCATCCGATCCGTGTTGAATCGCCTGACGTGAAACCGGTCTTGCGAAAGGCCGCGATAATCAGGTAATTAAGCAGCGGGGCGTCTTCCGTTTTTGATCTTTACACAGTCTTTGTCCAAGCCGTCGCGTCTCTATGGCATCCAAGGCTTTGCTTACAGACGGAACGCTTCACCTGAAGCTGAGCAGCACCTTCGACAACCTGGAGCGCGCTGTTAATGAGGCGGAAGCCTTTATGAGCCGGATGACGAATGATGACGACCTGGCCTACCGCGTCGTCCTTCTGACGAGCGAAGCCGTGACCAATGCGATGGAGCACGGAAACAAATGGGATGCGGAGAAGCACATCACGCTGGACTTGATTGCCACCAGGGCCCGAATCGAGTTGCAGGTGGGCGATGAAGGAGGCGGCTATGAATCGTCCGACGTACCGGATCCACGGCACGATGACAACGTGCTTAACGGACGGGGGCGCGGCCTTTTTTTTATGGAGGAGCTGGCGAGTGAGTTACACCTCGAAAGGGAAGGCTGCCTGCTCCGCCTGATTTTCTACCGTTAGGGTCGATTGGCGTCGTTCCGGAAAACAACACTCCTCTTGCTGCTGGTCGTCTCGGTCGTCGGCTTCTCCTGGCTGGCACGGGATCGGATATACCTGAACACCCTGATCCCTGTGGTGCTGCTGGCGGGCTTCGTCTTGTTTAGCCTCTGGCGCTGGTGCTCGGTTACTACCCGGCAGGTACTGGTGCTGGCCTTCTTGTTTCGTCTGACGCTGGTCTGGCTACCGCCGTCGCTTTCCGACGATGCCTATCGCTACGTGTGGGACGGGCTTGTCCAGGTCGAAGGTATCAGTCCGTACCGCTATCGACCGGATGATCCCAGGATGCGCTTTTTGCAGGAGGAGCCTGTCTACGGTAAGCTCAATTCGACCGGGTACTACACGGTCTATCCACCCCTTTCGCAGGGTGTTTTTGCCGTTGGCGGGCTCTTTTACGGGCGCGGATGGCTGTGGACCTACTATGTGATCAAGGTCGTGCTGGTCCTGTTCGAGGCCGGTGCCGTGCTGATCCTGGCGCGCTTGGTCGAAGCGCGTATGCTGATGCTCTACGCCTGGAATCCGCTCGTGCTTCTCGAAACGGCAGGCCAGGCTCACACCGAATCCATCCTTCTTTTCTTTCTCGTCCTCACCGTCTACCTCGTACGGCAAGATCGAGGGGGGTGGGCTTCCGTAGCGCTGGCGTGCGCCGGATGGGTCAAGCTCTACCCGTTCGTCCTGTTTCCTTTTCTCTGGCGACGTTTCCGGTGGAAAGCGGGCTGGCCCGCGTTACTCGTAATCGCGGTGCTTGCTGCCCCCTACGCCGCGCCCTACGTGATACCGAATGTGCGGTCCTCTCTCGATCTCTACGCCCGCCTCTTCGAGTTCAATGCAGGCTTGTATTACAGCATAAAGCAGGTTTTTTTCCTGGCGACGGGCGACGATTGGAGCAAGCAGATAGGCCCCGCCATGCGTATGCTTTTCTTGATGGGACTCCCCGTCCTTTACGTCCTCGATGCACGGTACCGTTGGCCCATCGAGCGCGTTTTCATCGTGACGCTGGGTTTTTTTATGGTCACGGCAACGACGGTACATCCATGGTATTTGCTCAGCCTGCTGCTGTTGGCGCTACTGCTGCGTACGCCGGCCTGGCACTGGCTCTGGCTGGGGCTTCTATCGACAGGTACCTACCTGCTTTACGTGGAAGGGCCATACTGGCCTTTCGTAGTGACAGGGTGGGGAGGCTGGTTGGTGCTCGTTCTGGTCCGGCACTGCTCCGGTATCCTGGAGGGGATTCAGCGCCGCCGGGCGAGACGGAAGGTACGGTTTATCCAGCCGTTCATCCCTCGTTTGAAAAAGCCGCTGAACGTGCTCGACCTCGGAGCAGGGGAGGGGTATGTGGGGCAGGTGTTGCAGCAGGTTTGTAGTGCCCGGGTGACCCTGGTCGATGTGGCGCCGATGAATCGGACCGAGTTGCAACACCAAATCTACGACGGTCGTCACTTACCCTTTGGTGACGATACGTTCGATGTAAGCCTGCTGTATTTCGTATTGCACCATGCACATGATCCCGAAGCAGTGCTCCGCGAGGCACGCCGCACAGCCGGCAACAGGGTGCTGGTCGTTGAATCGGTCTACGAAGCCTCCTGGGATCTTCGCCTGTTAACGTTTCTGGACCGCTTCGCCAATCGCTGGCGTTCCGGTGGGCTGATGAAGGCCCAGGAGGAGCATCTGCACTTTCGCACGGCGGCGGCGTGGCGTGCCTTTTTCGAGGGCGAAGGGGTCGAAATTCTTGCCGAGCAGCGACGAGGCCGGTGGATTCATAAACAGGCACTGTTTGTTCTGGCACCGTCACACGGCAAGAATCCTGCGTAATCCGTTATTGCAACAGAAGAAAACCGCCGAAACCAGGTTACCTGTCGTTTGGCGTATCGGCGGGTGTTGCGTTTGATGAGCCGTACCATCTCACGGTAGTCGATGTCGCCCCGGAAATACGCGATGGGTTCCTGATAGCCGATGGTTTGCAACGCATTGTCGTGGGGATCGGTGCCATCGTCGAGCAGGGTACGCACTTCGTCGAGGAGCCCGATTTCCAACATCTGGTCGACGCGCCGTTCGATGCGTTCGTACAACACCTTCCGCTCTCGGTTGAGGACGACCACGGTGAAGGAAAAAGGAGGTGCTTGCTGCTCGGCATGAAATGCCGACAGGGGTCGCCCCGTACCGTAGTAGACCTCCAGCCCTCGGATCAGGCGCTGTGTTTTGGTAGGGTCGAGCGTCTTCGCGAAGGCCGGGTCAAATTGCGTTAACTCATGGAAGAGTACATCTGCGCCTTCGGCTTCGAGGCGTGCTTCGAGCGATTCCCGTATCGTTGGTGCCACGGGTGGGACGCTGGCCAGACCGTGTTGCAGTGCATGCAGGTATAACGGAGAGCCACCAACCACCATCGGAACACGACCACGCGCTCGAATTTGCCGGATGCGAGCGTAGGCCTCGCGTGCAAACAGACCGGCTGAAAAAGGGGCACCGAGGTCGAGTTCGTTGATGAAGTGATGAGGTACGCGCGCCAACTCGTGCGGTTCTGGTTTTGCGGTGCCTATCGTGAGCGGCCGATACACCTGGCGACTGTCGGCGGAGATGATCTCGGCATTGAGACGTTCTGCGATGGCCAGGCTCCGCGATGTTTTGCCGACAGCGGTGGGACCTGCCAGCATCAGAATGGAATCGGTTATCATCTGCTGCTTCGGTTGTTAAAAACCTTAAAAACGCGCGACAACCGCCAGGGTTGCTGTCGATCAGAACATATTCCGTTATTGCAAAAATCAACTTGCAAAATCAACCATTTTTTACTACTAATCAGAGGAGAAGGAAGCGTTTATTTTCAGGAGATTAGTATGGACGGGTTGTTTCACATGATGCTGTTCCTGCTCATCTTTGGGCCGATAGTCCTGGGTACACTTATCTGGCACCTTGTCTGGAACAACAAATCCGGACCCTCCTCAGATCCACCTTCCGGGGGTGGCCCTCGGCTACGGCCTGTGCCTCCATTACCGAGACTCAGCGGAGACCGTACGGCCCGGCCTCATTCTGATCGGACGCCGAGCAAGATACCCGTATGAAAGTGATCGACATTAGCCGGGCGCTTACGGCACGCCTCGCAGTGTGGCCGGGTGATCAGCCGTTTGCACCTGCATGGACGGCGCGTATCGAGGACGGTAGTTCGGTAAACCTGAGTTCGGTGCAGTTCAGTTCCCACGCCGGCACCCATGCCGACGCGCCGCTTCATTTCTTGAAAGATGGTATTTCTGTTGATGAAATACCGTTATTGCAATTTGTAGGATCTTGCCTCGTCATCGACGCAGAAGCAACACCTGAAATAAATACAACTCAAGTAGCCTTCAATGATGATCGCCGTGTCCTGCGCTTGCTTTTCAAGACGAGACACAGCAGCATACCCGACACGCAGTGGGATTCCGGACTGGTTCCCATTTTACCCGCTGCTGTAGATCGCATGGCCGAGCAGGGTGTCGTGCTCATTGGAACCGACGCACCGTCGGTTGATCCTGTCGAAAGCAAGACGCTTGACGCACACAAGGCACTGGCACGGCATGGTATCGTAAACCTGGAAAATCTGTCGCTTCGGGATGTAGCACCCGGTCCTTATTACCTTGTCGCATTGCCGCTTAAGCTCGCAGGATTGGAAGCCGCCCCGGTACGGGCCGTCCTGCTGAACGAGGCGATACAGTAGCCTGCAGGGCACAGCCATAGCCGCACCCAACACCTGCTTCGGAGAAGAAAATGAGATCGCCTTTGTAATGTTACATAATTAACCTTATGTTTCATTAACCCGTTACCAGACCCTTTTCTCGAAATGACTGACCTTGTGGCCTACGGTTCATCCTCGCCCGCATTGCAACCGGTCGTCTCGCAGGCCGATGACGACCTTCACCTGATTCAGTTGTGGCTGCATGGTAAAAGCGACAACTCGCAAGAAGCCTACCGCCGCGACGTCGATCAGTTTGTTACCTTTGTCGACTTGCCCCTGTACCTGATTAAGCTGCAGCACTTCTGGGGCTGGGCAGATCATCTCGAGTCGTTGGAGCTCGCGCCCGCCACGAGGGCAAGAAAACTTGGTGCCGTAAAAAGCCTTTTTTCTTTCGGCCACCGCATCGGGTATCTAACGTTCAACGTAGGCGCGGCCGTCTCAATGCCTAAAGTCGTGGATCGGCTCAGCGAGCGGATTCTCTCTGAGCCCGACGTACAGCGTATTCTCGCTATCGAGCCCGACCTGCGCAACGCCGTGTTGCTCCGACTCTTTTACGCATCCGGAGCACGCGTATCTGAACTGGCCCGGCTACACTGGCGCTCTGTTCACCCACGCCGGGATGCAACCGGACGCCCGGTCGGTCAGGTGACGTTGCTTGGCAAAGGTCAGAAAACACGGTCCGTTGTGTTACCCGTCGGTACATGGCGGGCCATAACGGATCTCCTGGACGAGGAAAAGCGTTTAGGCCACGGGGCACCGGGCGATCCTGTTTTCAGATCACGCAAAGGCGGCCCGCTCTCGCGGCAACAGATATGGCGCCTTGTCAAAGCCGCTGCCCGCCGTGCCGGTCTATCGAAGGCGGTTTCGCCCCACTGGCTCCGCCATGCCCATGCGTCGCATGCGCTAGATCGCGGCGCTCCGGCCCACCTGGTCAAAGAAACGCTGGGCCACAAGTCACTGGCGACTACCAGCAAGTACACCCATGCCCGCCCGGACGATTCTTCGGCTAATTATTTGGGTGTTTGATTCTTGCAATAACGGCCTTTCATACGGAAGGGATAGCAATCGTCTTTTCAGAAGCGGCATCGAAAAAATGAAGCTTGGTCAAGTCCAACGCCAGCCGGATCGATTGTCCGGGATCAGGAAGCATTTGGGGCACCACACGCGCTACCAGCAGGAAATCGCCGGCCCTGGCGTAGATAAAGATTTCATTGCCCATTGGCTCGACTACCTCAAGCAACACCGGTACGAACGCCGCATGGTCCGGCCCGGTTGTGCGATCGGCCACATACATATTCTCAGGACGAATACCCAGCGTCACCTCCTTGCCTTCATATTCCCTCAGCCGATCCCAGTGCTCCTCTAACAGCGATAGCTGAAACGCATCCCCGTGTGTTCGAAAAACAAAGCCTCCTTCCCGAACAAGCGTCCCGGTGACAAAATTCATGGAAGGGCTTCCGATGAAACTTGCGACGAACTTATTGACGGGATGATTATACAAGCGGAGTGGCGCATCGATTTGCTGGATATGTCCATCCCGCATGACGACGATGCGGTTGCCCATGGTCATAGCTTCCACCTGATCGTGCGTCACGTACACCATCGTGGCGCCCAGCCTGCGATGGAGTTTTGAGATTTCCGTGCGCATCTGGACGCGCAACTTAGCATCCAGGTTGGACAGCGGTTCGTCAAAAAGAAATACTTCGGGCTTGCGCACAATAGCACGCCCTACCGCTACACGCTGCCGCTGACCACCCGATAACTGCTTGGGTTTTCTATCGAGAACCCCTTCTATGCCCAGTATTTCGGCTGCCTGGTGAACACGCTGTTTGATCTCGTCCTTGGGGTATTTCCGCAATTTCAGACCAAAAGCCATGTTGTCGAAAACCGTCATGTGTGGATACAGCGCATAATTCTGGAATACCATCGCGATGTCGCGGTCCTTGGGCGCAACATCGTTGACTACACGCCCGCCAATGCGTAACGTACCCTCCGTGATCGACTCCAGCCCTGCCAGCATCCGCAACGTCGTGCTTTTCCCACAGCCCGACGGCCCAACAAGCACAACCAGTTCACCGTCTTCTACGGATATTGTGGCATTGTGGACCGCTACGTGACCATTGTCGTACACCTTGCGGACGCCTTCGAATTCGACCTGTGCCATACTTTAAAATGGTTTGTACCAAAGCGGAAGCTGTTGCTAACAAGATACCATCGCGCAAGAAGATACCACTGACCGGGCAGGAAAGAAATGACGCAATGCACCCACCGCCCCGCGTCCGTCAGGGTACTCGCCTCACCGAATTTTCTTTCAACGACTGCATGTTCTTGCTTAGAAAGCGTTATGTAACCGAATACTAACTTTACTATTTTGGGGTGATACAAGTATTTTCGACAGTTATCACCACCATCATCCACCAAGAAAAAGGCCCCCTCATGGCACGAGAAAAAGCCAAAGTCACCATCTACGACGTCGCCGACCGAGCTGGTGTTGCGATTTCGACGGTGTCTCGTGTCCTCAACGATTCACCCGACGTGTCCGACCGCACGAGAGAACGCGTACTCGAAGCCATCGAAGCGCTCAAGTTCAGGCCGGACCGCGTAGCGAAGACCCTGGCCCAGCAACGCGCCTGCTCCCTTGCCATTGCGATCCCTACTTTCACCACCCCGTTCCATAACGAACTGCTGAAGGGCGTGCGGAGTATGCTCGTAGGCAAAGATCACGACCTTTTGCTGTTTGATCTCGGTTCGCAGTCTCCGCTGGAGCGCCTGCTCAATATGCTCAAACGCGGCACCGTCGACGGGCTCCTGCTCGCCGGCATACCCGTCGATGAATACCTGGCACCCGAACTCAAAGCCCTACGCGCTCCCGTCGTCCTGATCGGCCACCACCATACCCATTTTGACTGCTACTACTGGGATAACGACACCGGAGCCAAGGCCGCTGTCAACCATCTTATCAAACAAGGGCACCGGCGCATCGGCATGATCCGATCTTACACGGACAGCTATCTGCAGAAAAAGCGCATTGTGGGGTATCAAGAAGCGTTGGACGAGGCCGGCATTCCGTACGATGCCTCGCTGGTCCAGAGCGGCACCACAGAGAAACACGCCGGGTTCAGCGAAGAACACGGGTACGAAGCGATGCAGCTCATGCTGAAGATCGATCCGCCGGCCACGGCTGTCTTTGCCAGCAGCGACGTCCAGGCCATCGGCGCGTGGAAAGCAATCAGAGAAGCCGGTAAATCCGTACCGGAAGACATTGCCCTCATCGGATACGACGACATCAAGACCAGCAAGTACATCGGCCTTACCAGCATCGACCAGAACATGGAAGGTGTTGGCCGTGAAGCAGCCCAACGGTTGCTCTTCCGGCTCGACAATCCAGGCACGGAAGAAAGAATCGCTCGCCTCGTCGTTCCCGAACTTCGCATCCGGGAATCGAGCCGATATCATCATCCCTCATAACCTGCTGCTGTCAACCCCGTACGCATGGATCAGGCTCTGATCACACGACAACTCGTCCACACCCTCCAGTCAACCAACTTCACAGACCTCGGCCCTCGGTATCAAGGCAAGGTACGCGATACGTACGAGATCGGTGATCGTCTCCTCATAGTCACGACCGACCGCATTTCGGCGTTCGACCATGTGCTTCGCCAGACGATTCCGTTCAAAGGCCAGGTGCTCAATCGGCTGGCGGGGTATTTCTTTGAAGCCACACGCGAGCTGGTACCGAATCACATCCTCTCCATCCCCGATGCGAACGTAACCGTAGCCATCCGATGCAAACCGGCCCCGATCGAGTTCGTCGTCCGTGGATACCTGGCGGGCCATGCCTGGCGAACGTACCGATCCGGTAAAAGGATGCTCTGCGGGAAGCCGCTGCCGGAGGGTCTCCGTCAGAACAGCCGGCTGCCGGCCCCGATCCTGACCCCCACAACCAAAGCCCACGAGGGCCACGACGAGGACATCACCCGCGAGGAAACCATCGCACAGGGGCTGCTGGACGCCGGGACATTCGACGCGTTGGAGGCGTATGCCCTGGCACTCTTCCAGCGCGGTACCGAGATGGCCGCCGACCAGGGCTTGATCCTCGTCGATACGAAATACGAATTCGGCCTCGCGCCGGACGGCACCTACGTGCTGATCGACGAAGTGCACACGCCGGACTCATCCCGGTATTTCTATGCCGACTCCTACGAGACGCTACTCGACCAGAACAAACCCCAACGCCAGCTCTCCAAAGAGTTCGTCCGCGAATGGTTGATGCGTCACGACTTTATGGGAAAAGAAGGCGAGGTGCTCCCCGACCTGCCCGATGCGTTTCGTGTGGAGGTCGCAACGCGCTATGTCGAACTCTACGAGTCGGTCACCGGAAAGACGTTCGTTCCCGATACCCATCCTGATCCTGAAGCGCGTATTTTTGCTGCAATAACGGCTTTTCATCGGATCGCAGGCGGAGAAGTACCGTCGATCCACTCCGTACGCCCGTCTGCATAGACTTCGCGTTTCCAGATAGGCACTTGCCGCTTCAGGGTATCGATCAAGAACCGGCACGCTTCGAAAGCATCGGCGCGGTGCGGCGTGGCGACGCCCACGATGACGCTGGCCTCAGCCGGCGGCACCACACCGAGCCGGTGTAGCACGGAGAGTCGCTCGACAGGCCATCGACGGCCTGCCTCTTCCGCAAGCATATCTAGCTCACGCAACGCCATCGCATCGTAGCAATCATATTCGAGCCGCACGGTTTCTCGGTCGCCCGTCCATTGCCGGGTAGTGCCGACGAAAAGCGCCACCCCCCCGGCCTTTGGCGTTTGTAAAAAAGAGAAAGCCGCTGCTACATCCAGTGCGCCCTGTTGAAGATGAATCTTTTTTTCCATTGCAATAACGGATTCATCCGCCGCTGACCGGCGTAATCAACGCGACCTCGTCGCCCTCGACCAGGACAACACTCTCCGGTACGTATTCACAATTGACGGCAAGCCGCACGACGCCGCGGTATTCGGCAATCGACGGATACCGGGCCTCCAGATGGTCGAGCAGCGCTGCCCCCGTGACGGGGCCCTGGAGATGTATCGTCAACCGGGCTTCGCCCACCTTTTGCTTTAATACGCTAAAGAGAAGAACCGGAAATGTAGACATGCTTCCGTCGGGTTACGTCAGAGCGAGACAAGTACCTGCTTGACCGCGTCGAAATCCGGCAGATCTCCGGCACTATCCAGCACTTCCGCATACCGGACAACCCCATCTTTGTCGACCACGAACGCCGCTCGCTTGGAGATGCGATCCAGCTTCATGGAGGTAAAATCGTGGTTGTACTTGGCCCCGTACCGTTCGCTGACCAGGCCATCGTGGTCGCTCAGCAGAGGAAAGTCGAATTTATGCACGTTGCGGAACTCCTTCAGCGTAAACGGCGAATCCGTCGATATGCCGACGACCTGATTCTCCCCTCCCCCGAAAGTATCCATTTCGTCGTTTACCCTGTTCAACTCCGTGGTGCATACGCTGGTAAAAGCACCGGGATAAAACAGCAGCAACAGGTTCCGTTTACCGCGATGCTCGGACAGCGTGAACGCTTCCATCTTGTCCGAATACAGCGTGAAGTCGGGCGCCTCCGCCCCTGTTTGAACGGCCATGGCACTGTCGGTTCGGTTACGGGGTGCATCAAACGTGGTTGACTGAACGACGCGTGCCGGCCGGCACCTAGCTGAAACGAATGACTTTCAGCGGTTCGATGCGCGAGGCGAAACGCGCCGGAATATACGCGGACAGTACGCAGAGAAGCAGGGCTATGCTCCCTACCAGCACAAAGTCGACGGGATTGAGTTCAATCGGTGCCGTGTCCATGTAGTACGCTTCTTCCGGGAGCGGAATGAGGTCATACCGCTGTTGCAGCAAGGCCAGCACGAGGGCAATGCCGAGGCCGAGCCCCGTCCCTACGGTGCCGATAAGAAGCCCGAGCCACAAAAAAAGGCGGCGCAGGACGTGCCGAGACGCCCCCATGCTGGCCATCACACCAATCTCCCGGGTCTTCTCAAGGATGATCATTAAGAGCGTGCCGACGATGTTGAACGCCGCCACGACGATCATCACGCTAATGACGACCGGGATGATCGTCTCCTGAAGATTGACCCAGGCAAACAAGCCCCGAAAAACCTGGTAGATGGTCCGCGCCATGACGGGAAAGCCATACGCCTCTTCCACGGCAAGCGCGACGGCATCGGCCTGTTGCGGGCCGACCTCACGCAACGTCAGGTCCAGGCGCGTCACCTGGTCCGGGTCGTACTCAAGCAGTTCGCGGGCTACCTCGACGCTGGTAAAAGCATAGATCTCGTCGAAGTTTGCCAGCGCCGTCTCGTAAATGCCGACGACGGTGAACTGCTTGGCACGGGGGCGACCGGTCAAGGCCGTGCCGGTTCCCGCGTTGCCGCCGCCGCGGTTCCGCATCGAGAATACGGTGACCCGGTCCCCGGGCTCGACGTCGAGTTGCCGTGCCAGGGTAGCGCCCAGCACCAATCCGGCCCGGCCCGACGTATCCGGTGCGAAGGACGCCGTGCCGGCCAGAAGATGGTCGGCCAGGTAGGGCGGCAACGCGTCCGTTCCCCAGAGCGCCACGCCTTCGATCTCGCTGGAGGATCGACGCAGCAAGGCAAACTCCGTCACCACGGGGGCAACATGCACGACCCCCTCCATCTCGGCGATATCGCGCTGCATCCTGCCGGCCTGATCCAGCGGTGCATCCTGCAAATTCTCGACCTGTACATGCGCTCCGAATCCGACGATCTTGGCTTCAATTTCCCGGCTGAACCCTCGCACGATAGACAGAGCCAGCAAGAGCGCAGCGACCCCGACGGCAACCCCGCCGATGGCGACATACGTGATGAATCGCAAGAAACGATGCCCCTCTTCTCTGCCTTGCGCACCCAGCAAGTACCGAAGGGCTACAAATCGATGAAATGACAACGGTAAACGTTCGGTCCGGATGAGACGAAGAGTATAGACTTTCGGATACGCTTACCGCAGACAGGTCTTTTTGTTTTGCGGCATGAAAACCCGATGGCCCATGCCTGCAGCTCAACCGAGCGGAGGGGCAAAATGATAGGGCGGCCAGGGCCCTGTGCACAAGAAATGAAGATGAGGATAGGCTTGCATCAAGCGGCGCATAGCCTGTTGCATCTCGCGAAGGCGGTTCTGCTTGACGAGGTAGGCCGCATGAACCAGGGCTCCCCATCCGGTATCGACTTGGATCTGTTGATCCTCAGCGAACGCGTCGAGTGCCTCGCAGATCAAGGCACCCAGGCTTTCATCGCCCCGGTACGGCGATGCCTGTTGCGCTGCAGCGGCCCGCTTCACGAAGTCGAACGTGCGGCTGTCCTTTTCCGACGCGGCCAGTTCCGGATACACGGTGCCGGAGATACCGTCGCCTCCGTGTTCCGGCTCCCAGAGCCGTATGACGCGGAAACCCAGTTCGACGCATCCTTCCAGGCGCTGGAGATGGTCTCCATATATCACGCGGCATTCCCGCAGGCGTGCTGACAGCGCTTCCTCGGATGCATAGTGGGTTGAAAAGCGGGCGGGGAGCACCGGCTGCCTCGCCATCAACGCCTCGACGACCTGTTCGTGCTGCCACATCCGGCGCGGCGTCGGCGACAGGGGCGATGCTTCGACGGCACTCATGACCGCCGTCAGGCCGTCACGATGCACATAACACAGCGGCGCGGCATCAATGCCTCGCTTCCTCTCCACAGGATGGCGAAGCGCCTTCGTGATGCCGTACAGATAGACCATCTTCAGGAACCGGCGACTGGATGCAGCCGCGAGAAGAGCGTCGGCGGCTCCGGCCCGCTTACTTCAAATTCGAAGCCGAGCGTTTTATACTCGGCCTTCATACGCTCGACGTCTTCCACAAAAGCATCGTGCCGCCCTCGCTGGACGAGGTAGGTAGCGTCGAGAATCAACTCGACGGTGTCGCGATCCGCCGGTCCCTCAAGCACGCCGAGTTCGAGGTCGTCCGACAGGGCAAACAACCGTTCGTGGACTTCCTTGGTGCAATTATCCGTTATCGAGGCTTCTTCTTCATGGATAGTCGATACCATCTGCTTCTTGATAGACTGCGCACCGCCTCGGGGATTACTTTTGATCTCAGCCATCAGGTTCTTCACGGCCTCGCTCTTCTCCACAACCTGCTGGTGCAACGCCTCGACGTTGCGATAGAGACGAACCCGCCACTGGCTTCTCCCCTGAATTTTTTCGAGCGCCTCTAGATAGCTGATCTCGGAGAGCATACGGCGCACTTCGGCCTCACTCTCATAGACGGTACCGAACGGAACCGGCAGGAAAGCGCCGTGCTGAGCGATCCGATCGACGATTGCCTCGTGTATTCGGACGTGCTCTTCCATCCATACCGGATCCAACAGGCTACGCGAGAGCGCATCCCGGTAATAGGTATCGGCCGGGACCATGCTCAGCAGAGCCTGGGCGTGTTTGTAGGGCAATGCATAGATCGGAAAAGCCGGATCGAGTCCTTGCTTCGGCAGGGCATCCTCCGCGATGTCCTGGCCGGACAAGACCCCGTACAGGTAGTAGACATGCTCCCGGCGCTCCTCCGCGACGTCGTCCGGGCCTTCCTCCGTTTCGCCTGGCAACCAGGACTCATCTAATGGCCCGGCAGTTTGCCAGGTACCGTCGCCCGTGAAGTCGAGCAGGGTGTCAATGTCAGCGCCCGATGCGGCCTCGCAGTCGCCTCCAGACTCGCTCGGACTGCTTAAAAAAAAATTCTCGTCGTCACCCTCCGGGATCTCATCGATCCCATCTTCAGGAAAGGTGAGCGCTTCGGGCAAGTCGGTATCCTCGTCGCCTTCGGCCTCCGGCTCATCGTGCCAGAAGTCCATGTCGATCATGGCGTCGAGGTCGCCGCGTTCGACTTCCTCGGCCACCTGCAAGGCCGCTTCATCAAGGTCGGACTCGTCAAGCTCGAGGTCCGACTCGTCGAGCGCTACCCCGAGTGTGTCGCCGAGGTCTTCGCTATCGATATCCACTTCAGCGTCGATCTCTGCGATGGCCTGCTGAAGCACGTGGTCCAGTAACCGCTTTTTGAAGACGGCACGGGCTTCGGCGAGGCCACTTCCTTCGGCTTGCGCGACCAGCGCGTCCGAAGCCTCTCTAAAGTCGGCACTGACATCGTCCACGACCTGCTGGACGGCCTCGTCGCGCAGACGGTCTTTGAACACCTGCCGGGCTGCCGCCAGGTGCTCGTCGTCGGCTTGCGGCGGGGTATTTTTCACCTCGAAGCAGGCCTCTTCGAGGGCGTGCCGCCGGACGTCGTCGATCAGGTGCTTTTTAACCGCCTCTTTCGCTGCGTCCAGCGCCCCTTCGCTCCGTTCGTCGCCCAGGGGTGTCGCGTTAATCTCGGCGACGACTTCCGCGACGGCCTGTTGCCGAACGTGGTCGAGCAACTGCGCTTTAAAGGCCGCCTTGACCGAGAGCAAGTCAGCTTCTCGCGCTGTGATCTCGCTCAGCGCATCCTCCACCAGCGGCTCGGTGTTCTGCATCTCGTCCAGAACCTCTTGAACCATCTTCTGGCGGAGGCGCCCTTTCAAGGCGGCTTTCGCGCGTGCGAGCGATTCGCCTTCGCGATCGCGCAAATGCTTATCAATGCTGGTGCCCATACGGTTCGTGCAATCGTT
>Ga0302046_10002727_pt1 | contig 16353 bp, 12 predicted proteins | sample RVTome_11_FD_200261 | JGI IMG/M metagenome (GOLD analysis project Ga0302046, IMG submission 200261) | Soil microbial communities from uranium-contaminated site in the Upper Colorado River Basin, Wyoming, United States - RVT147D111 (version 2) ...
CGCTCTCATCTTTCTGGCTTTTCTCGCTACTCTAGCCGCGGAAAACTTTGGGGTCAGCATGCGCGAGTGGCGCGTTGTCGTCGTCGAGTCGGTCCTCTTCTATTTTCTGGTCCGCCTGGGTCTTGACTTCGGCCCGATGCAAAACCGATCACCCGCTCCCTGGCGCTGGGCCTGGCGGTTGGTCGATGCCTTTGTGGCAGGGGCGACACTGCAAGCCTTGATTGCCCTCTACCTTTACTTTTTGACAGACCAGTCGATTACGGCCGAAGGCGTTCGCCGGGCCTTGGGGTTGGCTTATGGCTCACCTAATAATCTATCCTTGTTTCTGGACCGTGCCTGGCCGATTTTACTGGCCGTGGCAGTCCTGCCGGGGACCCGATCTCGGCGGTGGTTGTATGGAGCCGGGCTGGGCATTGTCAGCGTTGCACTTTACCTGACCTTTTCAAAAGGAGCGCTGTTGATCGGCTTGCCGGCCAGCCTGCTGGCTATGGCTCTGTTCTACAGCCGGCACAGCCAGAACTGGCGGCGCGTGGGTGTCGCTGCCCTGGCCGGGCTGGTCATCATCACCCTGGCCGTGATTCCTCTCAGCCAGACCGCCCGCTTCCGCACCACGTTTGATCTTAATCCGGGCAGCACCGGGTTTTTCCGGCTAAAACTGTGGCAAGCCTCGCTGGCGATGCTGCGCGACCATTGGCCGCTTGGGGTGGGGCTGGACAATTTTCTATACCAGTATCGCACCCGCTATATCCTGCCCGAAGCCTGGCAAGAACCAAATCTAAGCCACCCCCACAACCTGATCCTGGATTTCGGCACACGGCTTGGTCTCGGCGGGATCTTCCTGCTGCTCTGGTTTCAAGCGGCATTTTGGCGTAATGCCTGGCGACTCTACCAGGAGCAACCCACTCCCTTGATCCTGGGCCTGATGGGCAGTATGATCATTTTTTTGAGCCACGGCCTGGTTGACAACTCCTACTTTTTGGTTGACCTGGCCTTTGCCTTTTTCTTGATGATTGGCCTCGTGCAGCGCCTGACCGAGCAACCCTTGGCTACATCGTCGGGAATACCGAAAAGAGTATAGCCGCAGCGGCTAGTACATCGCGGCGTAAATAACCCCAGGGCTGCCCCCCTCCAACCTCCCCCCGCCAGCAGGGGGAGGCTTTAAACGTCCCCCGCTGGCGGGGGGATCGAGGGGGGTGTAACCGACGGCCTATTTACGCGTCCGGGACTAGTCAAATCCTGTACGATTCACTCTCTTCCGGCGTTTATTCCTGATTACTATGACCGTTTCACCTTGCGCTGATTGACCTCCAGTTTGGTCACCCGTCCGGCCAAATTCAATAACCACAACAGAATCTGACCGACGGCTTGTTCCAGAGTAAGGTCTTCCCGTTCCCAACGTTTGACTAAATCTTCGAGAGGATATTTTTTCATGACTGACGTCTCCTTTTTGAGAAAAACACGAATACGTGTATAATCAGGCAAAATATAAGCGAGTTAGCAAACTCGCTGAGTGAAATGTATCATAACACGTTTTCGTGTTACTGTCAAGAGTCTTCTTGGGTTTTATCCGATTTGTATGGAAAACCGATTTCTTCGGCAATCATTTGCAGCAGTTTACCCATGGCGCGGCGCGCCATATGGTTGCCAACCTCCCAATCGCTGATGGTTTGCTGGCGCACTTGCATCCGGTTAGCCAACTCCTGTTGAGACCAGCCGGCAAATTCGCGCAGGGCCTTGATCTGCTCTCCGGTCCAGGTTTTGGGCCGGCGTACGGGCGTTACCCGATAGGTAATCCGGTCCGGGCGAAAGACGACCAACTGCTTCTCGAAATCCACGTTGTCGACTAACCAGCCGGCGTCCTGCCAGGCTCGACCATGCGAGGTCCCGCTGTTAGCCCACCAGGCGCGATTACTGAAGGCACTCGCCGGCAGCGGCTGGCCGAGGGTCGCCTCCACCTCGTCGAAACTCAACTCGAGCAAACCCGAGTCCGGCTGTTGCTTCAGGTATTCAAATAGGGGATAATATTTGCTTTGAGACGCCACAAGATACCCTCTTCCTTCACATAACATTATAGCATAACTTTCTTAAAGATTGAAGTAAGCGGAACGCCAGTCGCGCCTCCAAATATTATGTAGGACCAGACCTCGGATTTCAAATAGTGGCAACCAAACTAATACTAAATTCCTATAGTTTCCCAGGCCGTTCAAACCAAGTTCAAACCTTGTCCTGGTATAGTAAAATCAGGATCACGCACCATATGACGATCACCTGTTTTGTCGGCCTGACCAATCCTCCATTGGCAGCTCGACGCATGACCGGGGCGTAAGGGCGCTTACGTTTAGGTAATCCCCGTCTAATCCTCAAGTAAAGCAGTTCTAAGTTGACTGGTGGACAAAATGCCGATCCAGTTCATAGCTGTAGGCATGAACTGCGGTGATATTCAGTGAAAGTTTACGCCTGGGCGCGATGATATCAACGCATGCCCGAATCGTATCCGCCTGCTAATTGCGCCTGTACCCTTAAATCGACCTGATCAAACGATGCAATGGAGTAATGGACCCATGACTAACGTTCGGAATATTTTGTTTATCATCGCTGTTATTTCAATGACCGGGGGCGCTTTCTTTTCTCTTGGTTTGCTGGTTGGCAGCTTTGGCGGTTTTCAGATAGCCAATCACGCCGGTCTGGTTGAGGAAACCAAAGACGCCGAGGCTGAATATTATCGAGGCGTCTACGATGTTTGCTTTCAGCAAATTCGTCGCTTTGACTTTTGCCTTAAAACCGTGCGGAAAATGAACGATGCTAACTGGTATGAAAAACCATCCTCAGGCTGGGAGTGGCCACTGGCCATCGATAACCCGGTCGCGCAGACCCACCCCCAGTCAGGCCTATCCTTTCTCGAACGCTAAGCCGTGTTTTTTTATCTACCTGCCAGCCATAATGAGGAACTTTGCCAACTGAGACTAGATCGTTCATACCGGCTCAGATGAATTGACAATCAAATAAACCAAAAAGCGAGACCTGGCCCACTCCCTCCGAGGCCAGGTCTCGCTGCATGATCCAAAATGGGTCTTCGATCAGGCCCTATTTTACCCCAAACAAGCCTGCATCGCCCTTGGTTTGTTCTTTTTCTTCGTAGCCATCGCGGGGACAGCGCCAGGTGATGTGCATCACAAAAGCATTCGCCTTATCACGCTCCGCGCCGGTTTCTTTGAGGGCCCCATCACACTTGGGGCAGCGCCGGCCGATCAGGCCCCGGATCGCAAACATCGTCCCAAAGATCAGGGCGAAGACGTATATAAATTGAAAGCTGACAAATAAAACAAAAAAGCTAGCCACCGTCAGCATTAAGAGCATCACCCGAACACTGCTCAACAACTCACGCAAATCATACAGTCGATGATCTGGCCGAACCATGGGTACACCCTCACCGTAACGCTATCAGTATCACGTATAAACTGCTTCTTTACCTTTCACGCTTTTTAGTATAACATGCAGTATTATAAAATACCAAAGAAAACTGACATCAACACACGAGGTCAAAACGTTGATTCGAGATGATATTGCCCAACTGATCCACGCCGCCGTTAAAAAGGCTCAGAAAAAGGGCGATTTGCCCAAATTCGATATTCCCGAAATCGTGGTCGAGCGGCCCAAAGATCCAACCAATGGTGATTATGCCAGCCCGACGCCCCTGGGCCTGGCTCGCTTTGCCCGGATGGCCCCGGTTGAGATTGGCGAGAAGATCATCAAGCGGCTGGCCGAGGTCGATTATATCGACGAGGTCAACATCGCCCACCCCGGCTTTATCAACATCCGGCTCTCCGCGGCCTGGCTGGCCCGGCAGGTGGAAACGATCCTGGCCGAAGGCGACAGTTTTGGCCGGGTCGACCTGGGTCAGAAAAACGTCCAGGTTGAATATATCAGCGCCAATCCTACCGGGCCACTGGTGGTCGGTTCCGGGCGCAATGCCGTTTTGGGCGATACTCTGGCCAATGTTCTTGACGCGGCCGGATATCATGTCCACCGGGAAACCTATGTCAATGATGTCGGCACCCAGGTCGATAATATGGCCAATGCAATGTTTGCCCGCTATGCCCAGGCCCTGGGCCAGGCTGAACCAGACCCCGAAGAATACCAGGGTGAGTACCTGGTCGAGCTGGGCCGCCAGGCCGCGCAGGAGTTTGGCGACAAATACCTTCATGTTGATCGAGCCGAGGCCCTCGCGTTCATGCGCCAGTATGCCCTGGATGGCATGTTGGCCAGCCTCAAAGAGGATACCGCCCTCATCGGCATTCATTTCGATACCTGGTTCTCCGAACAGAGTTTGTATGACGATGGCACCTATGGCCTGGCCTTCAACAAACTCAGCCGCCAGAATATGATCGCCGAGCGCGACGGCGCGGTCTGGCTCAAAAGTGAGGATGAGAATGATAAGGAGAATGTGATTGTTCGCTCCGATGGGCGGCCAACCTACTTCGCCTCGGACATTGCCTACATCTGGGATAAGTTGTCTAAGCGCAACTTTGACTGGGCCATCTACGTTTGGGGAGCCGATCATCACGGCCACGTGCAGCGAGTCAAAAATGCGGTCAAGGCCCTGGGCCTCGATCCCGATCGCCTTACCATCGTCCTATACCAGTTGGTGACCCTGACCCGCGATGGCGAGCCGGTCCGCCAGAGCAAACGAACCGGCAACTTCATTACCGTCCGGGAGATTGTCGAAGAGATCGGGGTCGATGCTTTCCGCTTTATGTTGTTGACCCGGTCTATCGACAGCCAGATGGAATTGGATCTAACCCTGGCCGCCAAACAGACCAACGAAAATCCTGTTTACTACGTCCAGTACGGCCACGCCCGCATCGCCAGCATCTTCCGCAAGGCCGAAGCCGAGGGCGCGTCGATGTCGGGCGGCGATGTGACCCGGCTAGCCCATCCGTCCGAACTTGACCTGATCCGCCAGATGCTGCGCCTGCGCGAAGTGGTGGCGCATTCAGCCGAAACCCTATCGCCGCACCATCTAACCTACTACGCCCAGGACCTGGCCTCAGCCTTTCATGCCTTTTACCGGGATTGTCTGGTGGTCAGTGACGATGCCGCCCTGACCGCCGCCCGGCTCAAACTGGTCAAAGCGGCCCAGATCAGCCTGGCTAACACCCTGCGGCTGATGGGCATGAGCGCGCCGGAACGAATGTGAGAGGTTGGGCTAATTTAAAATAAGAGGAGAAGAACCCCAATGGCTAAATTTATCGGCATCTTGACCGCCGGTGGTGACAGCCCCGGCTTGAATGCGGCCATTCGCGCCATCGGCAAAGCAGCATCGGGCTCATACGGGATGCATGTCATCGGTTTTCGAGATGGGTTTCGGGGCTTAATGGAGAATCGAATCGTCCGGCTGGAAGGTGAAGCTCTGTCGGGCATCCTGACCCTCGGCGGTACGATTTTGGGCACCAGCCGCGATAAACCCCATCGCATGCCGGTCGGCAATAAGGTCATGGATATGACCCAGGTGATGGCCGACAATTACCACAAACACAACCTGGATGTGCTGGTTTGTCTGGGCGGCGGCGGCACCCAGAAAAATGCCTACCGCTTGCTGGATAACGGGATGAAGGTCATTACCTTGCCCAAAACCATCGACAATGACGTGCCCATGACCGACGTTACCTTTGGCTTTGACACGGCCCTGGGCATCGCCACCGAAGCCATCGACCGGCTCCACAGCACGGCCCACAGCCATCATCGTATCATTGTGGTCGAGATTATGGGGCACAACACCGGCTGGTTGGCTTTGGGGGCCGGACTGGCCGGCGGCGCAGACGTGATCCTGATCCCTGAAATCCCCTATGATGTAAACAAGGTTGCCGAAGCCGTTCTGCAGCGGGTTCACAGCGGCAAGCACTTTAGCATCGTGGCCGTCTCTGAAGGCGCGATGGCCATTGAAGACGTGACGGCTTATGAGGCCGCACTCAAGACCAAGGAGAAGGCCAACAACAAGAAAGACAAGGCTAAAGCCAAAGCTACGTTGGCCAGGATCGAGGAGCGGCGCGGCGGCAGTGCCCTGCGCCTCTCCAAACAGCTTGAAGAGCTGACGGGCCTGGAGGCGCGGGTGACGATTCTGGGCCATTTTCAACGCGGCGGCACCCCCTCGGCCGCGGATCGGCTGCTGGCTACGCGCCTGGGCACGGCCTGCGTCCAGTTCATCGATGAAGGCGCCTCCGGCGTGATGATCGCCGCCCGGGGCGATGGCACAGAAGCCGTTCCCTTGAAAAAGGTCGTGGGCAAACGCAAAACCGTTCCTCTCGATCACCCCTGGATCGAAAGCGCCCGCTACCTCGGGACCAATATGGGCGATTAGAATCTTCGCAGTTCAAATCTTGACTTTTTGGGTAAGAAAATGATCAACCATGAAGGGCATGAAGAATAAAAAAACTTCATGCCCTTCATGATCTTCATGGTTAATTTTAGTTTGGTTCTGGCTTGATTAGAGATTAAGCGAAATTACCAATTACTAATTACCCATGTTACCGCCCGAGCCAGCTTCCCCCTTGTGGGCAATGCGTTCTTCATACTTGGCCAGAACGGTTTGCAGCGCCTCGGCCAGGTCAACCCCGGTCGCGTTGGCGATACAGATTAGCGAGAACAAGACATCGCCCAACTCAGAGGCCCATTCGCCGGTCGGTTCAAACGGCGCGTGGCCGTAATCACTCCCCTTCAAAATCTCTTTACCAACTTCCCCCACTTCCGAAACCAGATCCAGCACCCTGGCCGGTACTGTCGTCTCTAGCCGGTTCGTTTTGACAAACACGGCCACCTCCTGCTGGATGTCGGATAGTTTCATCGTCAACCTCCCTTGAAAATAAGTGCCAGATGTCACGTGTCAGATCAGTGTATGATGGGTTGAGCCAGAATTTTCCGGTATTAGGCTCGAGGTTAGGTTTCATTTGTCGAACTATGGCGAATGTTCCGGCGAAATCCATCGATTTTTTGACCCTACTCTGTTTGGTTGCCCCATTCAACCCAACCTACTCCATGGTTCTCTGTGTAACAATCAATCAGGGCATTGGATTCCATGTCGGTTGGTTGCGGCGGTTGAGATCACCCAGCCTGGCTTCGGTGGCCAGGACGAGGATTTCGTCGCCGACTTGAAGCCGGGTGTCTTGTTGGGGCGGGATGGTGACCTGGCCATCACGAGCGTGCAGCAGGACGGTCAGTCCCTCTTCCCGGTGCAGGTCTGAGATGGGGAGATCGTACAGGTGGGATCGTTCGACCTGCAGCCGGACGATGGCCTGGGGCGTTGGGCCGATATCGACCAGGCGCACATTCATCCGGTTGAGCGCGGCCGAAACGAAGTCGGGTGCGGCCAGGGCCGAGGTACTGTAGATGGCGTTTGTTCCGAACAGGTGGCGCAGTTGCTCGCTCAACTGATCGTCAAAGACACGCATCACCACCCGAATATCTGGCTTGAGGGTGCGGGCGCGCAGGGCGATCTGGAGGTTGGCCATGTCATCGTCGGTGCAGGTGATGATCGTGGTGGCCTCCATGATGCCTGCCTCTAGCAGGGTGGGCCGCCAGCGCATATCGCCAAATTTGAGCTGCACGCCCTGCTCACTGAGTCGCTCCGCCAGCTGAGTGGGTTCGGCATTGAGCGCCACCACCTGGCAGCCCAGGCTCAGCAGGTTGGTCGCGATGCGATAGCCGGTATGTCCCAGGCCGCAGATCAGGATCGGACCCTGGCGACGGGCGGGCGGGATCAGATGATGCTTGACCCCATAGTCAATCAGGGCGATCATGCGATCAACCGTGGTAAATATGAATAGATCGTCCCCAGCGGCGAGGTGGAGTTCGGGCGGCGGCTCAATGGTCAGGGTCGAGCCACCGTTGTGACAAACGACGGTGACGTCGCGCTCCTCGGCTACTTCGCCAATAGTACGCCCGCGCATAGGCGAGGTTGAACCAATGCGGATGTGGGCCAGCACGTATTCCCGGTCGGCCAGTTCAAACGTTTCCATGATTTCGCCGCCAATGGCAGCGTAGGTAAAGGTCGCCGCCGCGACCGCCGAGCGGCTGATGACGGCATCCATCTTGAAGTTGAGTTTGATATCCTCCATCAGTTCATCTTCAAAGAGGCGGAGCACCACCCTCGCTTTGGGGTTTAACTTGCGAACGCGCACGGCGGTTTCAAGGTTGACCAGATCATTGTCGGTGCAGACCACCACCACGCTGGCCCGTTCGATGGCGGCTTTGTTCAAGATCTCTTCGTGCCCGGTATCGCCCAGAATGGCCGGCACACCGAGGGCGATAAGTTCCTCGACTAACGGCGTCTGGACATCGTTAATACCAACCAGCGGCATCTGATAATCCAGGTGAAGGGTTTTGGCGACGCGGTAGCCAATACGGCCCAGACCGCAAATGAGGATATGGTTGGTGACGGTCGATTGAACCAGGGCTTCTTGCCAATCCTGGCCCCGTTCGGCCCGCACAAAAAAGACGCGGACGACGCTGATCATGCGCAAGCCGAACAGCGAGATGAGGGGCAGGCCCAGCAGCGGAATGATAATGGGGAAAATATCCAGCCGGGGATCGGGCGGCATATCGGTGAAGGCGAGCTGTAAAAACGTCATGTTGATGATGGCAAATAGAGCCTTGATGGGGCTGATTGCCACACCCTGCCACTGCCGGTGAGCCCACCAAAATAGATAGGTGCTGACCGCCAGGCCGACGATTAGAATGAAGCCGACCCGCCAGGGGAAAAGATGGGCGAAGACTTGCATATCCCGGCGCAGATTAAGCCACCAGCGGGGGCTGGTTCGACGCTTTCTTCGGAAAATGTTCACGCTTTTGATTTATCAGTCGATGTGTTATTCGTTTTTTAGCCAGGGGTCCAGGGCGTCGCGTAGACCATCGCCGATCAGGTAGATGGCCAGGGTGGTCATGAAGATGAAGATACCGGGGGTCAGCACCAGCCAGGGGGCGCTGGTGAAGCTGCCCAGGGAACCGTTCATCATATTGCCCCAACTGGGCAATGGCGGTCCGATGCCGACGCCCAAAAAGCTCAGGCCGGCTTCGGCAATAATAGCACCGGCGATGTCGAAGACGGCAATGACGATAATAATCGAGGAAACGTTGGGCAGCATATGGCGGAACATGATGCGCCAGGTCGAGGAGCCGGTGGCCCGGCTGGAAATGATGAATTCCCGCTCACGAATCGAGAACAACTGCCCGCGCAGCAGGCGCGAGACACCCATCCAGCCAAAGAGTCCCAGCAAGATAGCCAACCCTTCGGGGGTACGGAAGACGGGGAAGGTACCGGCCATGATGATCAACAAAAACAGGAGTGGGATGCTGCCCAGGGTTTGAATAACGGCGTTGATGACATCGTCGATCCAGGTGGCGGCATAGTAACCGCTGATCAGGCCCATGATCACGCCCAGGGTCATCGACACCGTGGCCACGTAAGCCCCAATGCGCAGCGAAATACGCCCGCCGTAGATGCCCCGGGTCAAAACATCCCGCCCGGCGTCATCGGTGCCCAGCCAATGGCACTCGCCGAGGGCCGCGTTCCAGCAGGCCCGGAACCCGGCCACAGAGTCGGTATATATTGCGGACCAGAGGGACCAATCACAGGACCCATCGCCCTGGCAGGTGCGGCTAAAGTCCTGGAACTTGGGCCAAGATTCCGTGGCCCAGGTGGGGGGGTCCTGGCGTTGGCGTAGATTCGTGTCGGTCGGGTCAAAGCCGAGCACATTATCGGCAATCCAGGGCGCGCCCACCGTGATAACGATCATAAACAGGCCCAACGCCATCGCCGCCAGGGTGATTTTGTCGCGCAGCAGCTTGGCCCTGACCGCGCCCCAATAGGTTATCTCTTTAACCACCGGGGCTGTAGTCGTATCGGTCAGTTGTCCAGATAAAGAGAGAGTCGTTTCAGCCATAATTCATCCACCTCGGTGAAGGGTGACGTGATGATGCTCATCGTCATCGTTGTTTGGATGATCAGCCGCGTCTGGCCGGGTCGTTGCTAGCTGACGATATCATATTTTACTCTGGGGTCGACAAAACTGTATAAAATGTCAACCATCAAGATGCCCATAATCCCCAGGAAAGAGCCGATGACAAAGAGCGCCATCATGACCGGGAAATCACGGGCATTGATCGACGTGATAAACAAGCGGCCCATGCCGGGCCAGGAGAAAACGGTTTCGAACAGAACCGAACCGGATATGACCAGCAGGAAGATGCTGCTCAGGCCGGTAACAAAGGGCATGATGGCGTTGCGCAGGACGTGTCGCCACAACACCAGCCGCTCCGGCACACCCTTGGCCCTGGCCGTTCTGACATAGTCAAGGTTCAAGACTTCCAGCATCTCAAAGCGCAGGATGCGGGAGAAGCCGATCCAGCCGCCAATGGCGCTGACCGTGGCCGGCAGGATCAGATGGTGTAAGCGGTCGCGCAGGAATTCAGCCCAACCGTTGACATCGAAGATCGAGGTGGGAGGATCGACGCCGATGGTCTGCATACCACTAAGCGGCACCAGGCCCAGGAACCCGCCCAACACGATGAGCAGCAGTAGCCCCAGCCACCAGTGCGGCACCGTATTGACCAGAACCGTCGAGATCCGGATAAAGTGATCGGGTAATTTACCTCGTTTGAGGGCAGCGTAGATGCCGAGCGGCACCCCGCCGACGACGCTAATGATCAAACTGGAGAAGGCCAGGACAAAGCTGGCCGGGATACGTTCGACAATCACGTCAATAGCCGGTTGTCCCTTGAAGAAGAAAGACCGGCCAAAATCCAGGCGGATGATGCCACGTACACATCGGGTAGAGTCGGCTATGCAGAGGCCGCTGCGCCAGGTGAGATTGTTGGGCAGCCAATCTTCTCCGGTCAACCAGACGATGTATTGAACGAAGACCGATCGATTCAGGCCATATATGTCGGTCAGGCGATTGGCGTCGGCGCTGGTCGCTTTCGGATCATCGTCAAGAAATTGCAGCGGCCCACCCGGCGCTAACTGGTAGATTGTGAAACCAATCAGGGTAGCCAGCCAGATCAAAAAGAAGGATTGGATACTACGTCGGACAATGTATCGGGTCATGATCGTCTCTCAGGTTATTATAATAGCCCATTCAAGACCTGACAGGTTTTGCAAATCTGTCAGGTCTTGAACAGATCTTAAGAAGAAGGGCGTGCGGATGATGATCTGCACGCCCCGAGCGGCCTGGCCACTTAATGTCTGTCTTACTCTTCAATATACCAATCGAGTGAATTCCAGCCAATTCCCAAGACGGTCGGTTCGATGCCCTTGATCCGCTCGCTCTGGGCACTCCAGGATTTACCATAGTAAAGGTAAATGTGGGGCGAGTCCTCGGCGATGATGCGCTGGATTTCGCCGTATTTCTCCTTACGGACCTCGATGTCGTAGGTGGCCCCGGCTTCCTCAAAGAGCCGTTCGATATCTTTGTTGATATAGGCCGAGAAGTTCATCTCCGGGATATTCTCTTCCAGCCACCAGGGAAACTTGGTGTGTGGCTCGGTCGTAGAGGAAATACTCAAGATGACCATATCCCACTCAGGCTCGGGCGATCTGAAGGCCTCCAGGAAGCTGGACCATTCCATCGCCTGAACATCGACCGTGATGCCAATATCGGACAGGTAATCTTGCACAGTAACGGCGATCAACTCCCGCACTTTATTGGTGTTGGGACCGTACAACAGCCTGAGCGTAAGCGCCTCACCATTTTCATCGAGCATTTGCTCGCCATCATAGGTGTAGCCGGCGGCTTCAAACGCTTCGATCGCCTGATCGAGATTATAGTCGTAGCAGGGCACGTCGGGATTATAGGCCCAGGATGTTTCAGGATAGATCGAGCAGACCCGCTTGGCCTGGCCGAGCATAACCTCGTCGGTCAGCTCTTCTTTGTCAATAGCATAGTTGAGGCCATGCCGGACATTGATGTCGTGGGTGGGAAAGCCCTGACGCACATTCAGGCCGATAAAGCTGGTGCTGGCCCCAATCGACCACCACTCAAAAATATTGACATTGTCGAGCTGGCGCGCTTCCTCCAGATTCTCCGGCGTTACAGGAGCCGTGTCTGTTTCGCCCGCCTTCAGCTTCTGATAAGCGATGTCACTATCGGGCACGATTTCGATGACTTGCCGCTCGATGTTCGGCGCACCGTGATACCAGTAATTCTCGTTAGCCTCGAAGATGGCGAATTGATCGCGTTTCCAGTCGGCCAGTATGTAGGGGCCGGAGACAACGGTCGGCTTGAGGATCTCAGGGTTTTTCTCGGGATCACTCCAGTCCAGATCTTCCCAAATATGTTTGGGCAACGGTGTGACCAGACCCGCCATCTGGCCCAGGGCCGGGGCATAGACTTCTTCGATGGTTACCTGGATGGTATAATCATCCAGCGCTTCGTAAGTGCTGATGAACTCGAGCTGGGAGAGGTAAGGATAGGCGTTTTCAGGCTTGATCGCCTGGTCGTAGGCCCACTTGAAATCATAGGCCGTCAGGGGTTGGCCATCGCTCCACTGAAGATCCTGGCGCAGGTGGAAGGTAAAAGTCAGGCCGTCGTCAGCGATGTTGTAGCTTTCGGCCATGTGAGGAATGTATTCCAGAGTGTTTTCATCTAGCCGCAATAGGCTACCGGAGAAGACCTGGCCCTGATAGCCAAAGGAGGCGCCGTCGCTGACTTGATAGGGATGAAAACTAACCGCATCGGACGTTGCCACATCGCGATACTCGCCGCCTTGATTGGAGCGAGGTGAACTCACGTCAGGTTCATCGGTTTCGACTGTAATGCCTAAATTGAGCTCGCGGGCCAGACCGGATTCTTGAACCGTCTTGGCTATGGCCTCGCCATCTTGAGCTTGCTCGGCCTCGGTTTCCTTAGCCGGCGCTTCAGTTTGCGCCTCAGCTTCTTCGACCGGCTGAGCTTCTTCTTCAACCTCAACCGCCTGCGGGGCCGGCTCTGCGGTGGGCGAGGCCCCACAAGAGGCAACGAGGGCCATCGTTACAAGCAATAGCAAGAACGACAATGGTCTTGGATAAGCGTTTGTCTTCATCTGTTCAGTCCTCATTCCGCCGCCTTGTCGATAAACCAGTCCTCCTGATTCCAGCCGATACCCAGCGCTGTAGGCTCGATGCCCTCGATGCGTTTATTCTGACCACTCCAGGCTTTCTGGTACCACAGGAAGATGTAGGGTGAATCCTCGGCAATAATCCGCTGAACCTCTTGATACTTCTCTTTACGAACGTCCGTATCGTAGGTGGCGCCGCCTTCTTCAAAGAGCTGTTCGACCTCTTTATTGACGTAGGCGCTCGAGTTCAGATCGGGAATATTTTCCTCTGACCAGATCGTAAACATGATGTGCGGTTCGATGGGCGATGTCCAGCCCAGGATGTACATATCCCAATCGGGCTCTTCGGCAGCGACGGCTTCCAGGTAGCTGGCCCATTCCATGGCTTGCACCTCGAGCTTGACCCCAACATCGGCCAGATAATCCTGGCTGGTGACGGCCACCAACTCCCGGACTTTGTTGGTGTTGGGCCCATAGATCAGCTTGAGCGTCAACTGTTCGCCATTCTCATCGAGCATTTTCTCGCCATCGTAGGTATAACCGGCTGCTTCGAGCAGTTCGATGGCTTTGTCGGGATCATACTCATAGCAGGGCACGTCGGGATTGTAAACCCAGGATGTTTCGGGAAAGGTCGAACACAGGCGTTTGGCCTGGCCCAACATGACTTCCTCGGTGAGGGTTTGTTTGTCAATGGCATAGGTGAGGGCGTGACGCACGTCGAGGTCATGGGTAGGATGACCATCACGCAGGTTGAGGCCGATGTATTCCCAGCGGGCCGAGGCCGGCCACCATTCATAGAGGTTGATATTGTCGAGCTGGCGCGCTTCGTCCAGATTTTCCGGCACGATCGAGCCGGTATCGCTTTCGCCGCTCTTCATCTTTTGATAGGAGATGTCCGAGTCGGGCACGATCTCGATGGTGTATTCGGTGATGTTCGGCGCGCCGTGGTACCAGTAGTTTTCGTTCGCCTCAAAGCGGGCATATTGATCCCGCTTCCACTCGGCCAATTTATAGGGGCCGGAGACGACCGTCGGGTTGTTCATCTCGGGATTCTTTTCGGTATCGCTCCAGTCGAGATTTTCCCAGATATGTTTGGGCAGCGGGTCGATCAAGCCGGACATCTGGCTCAGCGCCGGGGCATAGACCTCGTCGATTTTGATCTCGAGGGTGTGATCATCCAGCGCCTCGTAAGACGTAATAAAGTCGTACTGAGACTGGTAGGGGTATTCCGGGTCGGCTCTGACCTGGTCATAGGTCCACTTATAATCCTGGGCCGTCAGCGGTTCGCCATCGCTCCATTTCAGGTCCTCCCGGAGCTTGAAGGTAAAGGTCAGGCCATCTTCCGAAATGCTGTAGCTTTCGGCCATGTTGGGAATATATTCCAGGGTGTTTTCATCGAGCCGCAGCAGCGCGCCGACCCATACCAACCCCTGGTAACCTCTGGAAGCGCTGTCGCCGACGCCTTTATACGGATGGAACGTGACAGCATCGGAGGTGGCTACATCACGGTAGGTGCCCCCGAAATCAGCCCGGGGAGTACTGACGTCGGGTTCGTCGGTCGTCACCGAAATACCGGCGACCTGTTCCGCCCTGGATGCCTCGGACTCGTCGATGATTTTGACGTTCTCATCCTCAACGGCAGCGGCCTCTTCTTCGGTCATGGCTTCGGTTTCTTCATCGGCCATTTCTTCTTCGACGGCTTCGTCTTGAGGCGCGGCGGCCTCTTCTTCGACAACCTCAGCTTCGGCCTCGACGGGCTGTGCTTCCTCCTGGACGGCGGGGGCCGGCTCCTGGGTGGGTGCGGCGCCGCCACATTGGGCCGCGATCAAAGCAACCGCCACCAGCAATATCATGAGGAAAAACGGTTTTTTGTAGTTCTCTCTGTTCATGATCAATACCTCTATTCTGGCGACTCTTCTATGAACCAGTCCTCCTGATTCCAACCAATACCGACAGGCTTAGGGTCGATGCCCTGAATGCGCTCATTCTGACCGCTTCTTGATTTGCTGTAGAAAAGGAACATATAGGGAGCATCCTCGGCCAGGATTTGCTGGGCTTCCTGGTATTTTTCCTTACGGACTTCGGTGTCGTAAGTGGCGCCGCCCTGCCGGAAAATCTCCTCAAGGTCTTCATTGATATACCCCATAAAGTTGAGATCCGGGATATTTTCTTCGGCAAACAGGGTGGACATGATATGGGGTTCGATGACGCCGCCCCACGTTCCTGTGGTTAGATCCCAATCGGAATCTTCCGAGCGTTTTTCTTCCAGATAGCTAGACCACTCAAGCGCTCGAACTTCTACTTCAATTCCAATATCACTCAGAAAATCTTGAGTCGTGACGGCGATCAGTTCGCGAACCTGGCTGGTATTAGGACCATAGACAAAAACCAACTTGAGTTGTTCGCCATTTTCATCGACCATCTTGTCATCTTGAAGCGTGTAGCCGGCTTCGGCTAACAGCTCGACAGCTTTATCGGGGTCATAATCATAGCAGGGAACGTCAGGATTGTAGACCCACGAGGTGTCGGCGTAAGGCGAGCAAATTCGCCTGGCCTGGCCCAGCATGACCTCTTCCGTAAGCAGTTCCTTATCAACCGCATAATTGATGGCGTAGCGAACTCTAATATCGGCGGTGGGATGATCATCGCGCATGTTATAGGCAATGTAGCTCCAACTGGCTGCCGGGGCCCACCACTCGTATACATTGACGTTATCGAGCTGTTTGGCCTCCTCCAGTTTTTCCGGCTGAATCGGGGCCGTATCACTTTCACCGGCCTTCATTTTTTCAAAGGCAATATCCTGATCCGGCACAATCTCGATTGTATATTGCTCAAAGTTGGGCGGCCCATGGTACCAGTAGTCTTCATTGGCTTCAAAGACGATGAATTGATCTCGTTTCCATTCGGCGACTTTGTAAGGCCCGGAGGTGACACTGGGATTGTTGATCTCGGGGTTTTGTTCTGGATCATCCCAGGATAAATTTTCCCAGATATGCTTGGGCAAAGGGGTAATCAACCCGGACATTTGACCCAGGGCCGGTGCATAAATCTCATCTATTTTGATTTCAAGGGTGTAATCATCCAGAGCTTCGTAAGAGGTGATGAATTCGAGCTGGGATAGATAAGCAAACACGTTTTCAGGCTTGATCACCTGGTCATAGGTCCATTTATAATCTTGAGCCGTAAGGGGTTCGCCATCACTCCATTTCATGTCCTGGCGCAGGTTGAAGGTAAAGGTCAGCCCATCCTCAGAAATCGAGTAGCTTT
>Ga0302046_10002728_pt1 | contig 16350 bp, 13 predicted proteins | sample RVTome_11_FD_200261 | JGI IMG/M metagenome (GOLD analysis project Ga0302046, IMG submission 200261) | Soil microbial communities from uranium-contaminated site in the Upper Colorado River Basin, Wyoming, United States - RVT147D111 (version 2) ...
GACGCTGCAGAACACAAAGGCCTGCCGGGTGTCGGTTATCAGCTCGTACGTTCCGTCCGCCCCGGTCGCGACGACACTCGAACCATCGGATACGGCGACGCCCGCCACCCCTCGCCCGGCCGCGGCGACCCGCCCACGCACTCGCACGGGCCGCGCCTTGCGCCACGGAACGACCCGGGTGGGTATGTGCCCCGTAGCCCACAGGGCGCCGAGTCCGCTCACGCCGGTCTTGACGAAGGCTCGCCGGTCCAATGACACGCTTATGGCTTGACGATGGGGAGGTGAAGCATGGCGCTGCGGCATCGCGAACATTGGGGCGCTCTCGACTCTTTGGAGTATTGAAACTGCACACAGCTACGGCAGACGTACCAGAACGTCAGCATGAAAACCAACTGAGGATGTGGTCTTCAAAACTACGAGTATCCCATCACTGCTCGGGTACGGCGTTTTATCGATCCTGTAACGCCCACGAAGCGACACATCTATGCGGCGTTGTGCGTAGCTCCGTTACACTTGCCGTGCCTCCGTGCCTCTGTGCCTCAACGCTTCATCCCCCCCCACCCTGCGGTACGAGCAGATATATCATGTACGCGAGGAAACCTGCTAATAAGACAATGCCATCGCGTCTGGTCACCCGCTTTCCAAGCCACATCATGGGGAAGAGGGCGACGGTGAAGGCGAGCATGACCCAGTTGTCGACGCTGATCGCGATCGGGTTGACGGGCACCGGTATCAAGACGCTCGTAGCACCGAGAATCGCCAGCACGTTGAAGATATTCGAGCCGATGACGTTGCCGAGCGCGATGGCGGATTCATTCCTCCTGGCGGCGACGATGCTCGTTGCCAATTCGGGAAGGCTGGTGCCCATGGCGACGATCGTGAGTCCGATGACGCGTTCGGTGATTCCGAAATCGCGGGCGATGGTGACCGCGCCGCGTACCATGAGTTCGGAGCCGATCACCAGGCCGACAATCCCCAGCGCAATCAGTCCGACGTTGCGTCCCCACGCCTGGGTGGCCTTGTCGCCCACGACCTCATCTACCTGTCTGGCGATTTCCGCCGCTTCCTTGACTGAGACGTCCTGTCTGGCAAGTCGCACGGCATAGGCGACAAATGCGACGAGAGAGAAAAGAAAGAACGCCCCCTCCAGGCGGTCCATGAGTCCGTCACGCGACAACAACAACATGATCCAGGATGCCAGGACCATAAACGGATACTCGAGGCGCACCGTCTGCCGCTCCACGGGCACGGCTTTGATAATGGCGGTGAGTGCCAGGATGGCCGCGATGTTGAAGATATTGGAGCCCACGACGTTGCCGTACGAGATATCCGTCGCGCCCCGCGCGGCAGCCCCCAGACTCACGGCCAGCTCGGGCATGCTCGTTCCCATGGCGACGACGGTCAGCCCCACGACGGCGCTGCTAATGCGCGCGAGCAGGGCGATCCGCACGGATCCCTCCACCAGGTAGTGGCCGCCGGCGGTCAAGACAATAAACCCGCCCATCAAGAGCAGGAGAGAAATAGTCATCAGCTGGTGAGCCAGTCCTCGACGGGGACGGTGCGTTCCATGGCCGTAGGGCGGGTGTTGAACCAGCTCATGAGGAGGAGGACTTCCTCGATGTCTTCCGGCGGCAGTGGCACGTCCTGGCGTTCGGGAGTGGTGTGCTGCGCGACCACCGCCCGAAACGCCTCTTGCTCCAGCGGCGTCTGCGGCGCAGGTGCCACCGCGCGCACCGTCCCCCGCCGAATAAGATAGGCCATGTCGTCACCATACGCCCCCGGATCGGTGTAGACAAAGCTCAGCGTTTCGAGACCGGCCCGGGCACGCATGAGGGCCTGGAAGAGCCATTCGAGGGACTCGAAACGCGCCCGCCACCAGGTGGCGCGCTCGAAGGCATTGTCGTCCGCCGCCGCCGTCATCTCGCGCACCACATTGTCCAGCGGGGCGATGGACCGTCCCTCCAGGAAATCCAGCGCCACCTCTATCCGAGCCCGATATTCGGCCTCGGTGACGAAGCCGGCGCACGGTCCCGCACACGTACTGAGCTGATGACGAAGGCAGCCGGCGCGGATGCGCGGCCCGAAGAGATCGCCTTGTTCCGCGTATACGATGGGCATGGACTCCGCACAATCGCGAAGACCCAGCAGGTCGTTCAGGACACGAATCCCTTCTTTCGCGCGCGCGGCGCTGGAGAGGGGCCCGTAGTGCCGAACATTCGCCGATCCGGGACGGGATCCTACGAGAATCTTGGGCGCATGGCCTTCCGTCACTTTGATCAACACGGTGCGTCGCTGCCGATTCATACGCACGTTGAAGGACGGCCGGAACCGGCGGATCTGACGCAGCTCTTCTAAGAACGCGGCGAACTCCGACGCAACGTACTTCCACTCGATGTTCGCAGACGCGTGCAGAATACGCGCGGCCTTGTCTTCGGGATACTCGGCGCGAAAGTACGACAACATTCTTGTCCGGAGCCGTTTCGCTTTGCCCACGTACATCACGCGACCGGTGGGTCCCATCATCCGGTACACACCGGGACGATCCTCGGCAAACGCCGAGATCCGCCGCTTGAGCCAGTCGAGATCGCAATGCGGAAGGGCGAGCGCGGGCATGCAATCAGGTGATAGAGACCAAAGTCGTGGAACCGGATCGCGTCACGACGACCGTCCCTGGCACCGCCAGCAGAATGTGGTCGACCGGCCGTCGATCGAGTGCGTCGTATGCAGCCTGGTGCCGCATCGCACGCACGGGGCGCCATCGCGACCGTAGACGAGCAGGGCCTGCTGATAGGCACCGGGGTCGCCGGCTACGTTGCGATAGTCTCGGACGGTGGTTCCCCCTGCGGCGACTGCCGCGGCGAGCACGCCGCGCACCGCATCGTAGAGGCGATGGGCCGCGTCCTGGGTCACGCGGTCGGCGGAGCGCGATGGATCGATACCGGCCCGGAACAGCGCTTCATTAGCGTAGATATTTCCGACTCCCGCGAGTAACCGCTGATCCATGAGCGCCTTTTTGATGGCCTGCCGCGTGCGCGTGAGGATGTCCGCGAAGCGTTCGGCCGTGAAGTCATCCGCCAAAGGCTCGGGACCGATCGACTGAGTATAGGACTCCCAAGCCGTCGCGTCCAATAGCGAGATGGTGCCGAGCCGGCGCACGTCCCGATACACGAACGTCTTTCCGTCTCCGATCGCGGAACGGAAGACGACGTATCGTGATTCGGACGGCGTCAATCGCCGGTCGTAGACCAGGAGGTTGCCGGTCATTCGCGGCTGAATCACCACACGCTCCCCGGTGGCGAGGCGGATGACGACGTGCTTGGCCCGCCGGGTGACGTCCTGAACGGTGTTGTTGTTGATGACCTCGATGAGCCGCCGAGGCGAAACATGGCGCAGGACGTCGGTCTTGAAGATTTTCGGATTGCGGAGCTTGCTTCCGGTGAGGTGGGGCTGGAGTGCTCTGACGATGGTTTCGACTTCAGGCAACTCCGGCACGGTCGATCTCTCTCCATGCTATGTCCCGTCGATACACCTTGCCGTCGAACGCCACCGCGTCGGCCAGCTGGCGGCTGGCTAATGCCGCCTCCGGCACATTCCCGCCGAGTCCCGTCGCACACAGCACTCGGCCCCCACTGGTGCGGAGCACGCCATTCTCGATGGCAGTCCCTGCATGGAACAACAGCGTGTTGTCCGGTACGGGGGTGGGAATCGTAATCGCCGTCCCTTTGCGTGGCGAGATGGGATATCCCTCCGCAGCCAAGACCGTGGTTACCGCCGCGCCACGCGCTGATAGGCGTGGCGATGTCGGCACCCACCGCCCGCCGGATGCGATGGTGACGAGGTGATCGAGCAGGTCGTCGTCCAACACCGGAAGGACCACCTGGGCCTCAGGGTCACCCAGCCTGCAGTTGAACTCCACGACGAACGGGTCACCGCCCGGTGAGATCATGAGGCCGACGTAGAGGAATCCTTTATAGAGGTGCCCATCCTCCGCCATGGTTCGAAGTGTGGGGCTGATGATCCGCTGCTGGACCCGTGCCAGGAGATCGTCATCGGCAAAGGACACCGGTGTGTAGGCACCCATCCCGCCCGTGTTGGGGCCCTGGTCTCCTTCGTCGAGTCGTTTGTGATCCTGGGACGGGGGCAGCAAGAGCGTTCGTTCGCCGTCGGTCAGCGCGAAGACGGAGAGTTCCTCTCCTTCGAGGAACTGCTCCACCAATACGGTGGAGCCGGCGTCGCCGAAAAGACCGGCAAACATGTCGCGAGCGGCGGCCTGGGCATCTCGTCGCGTTTCGCACACCACCGCCCCTTTCCCGGCCGCCAACCCGGATGCTTTGATCACCAGCGGTTCCGGATGAGCCTCGATGTACGCCGCGCACGTCTCGAGGTCGGCAAAGGTCGCCGAGCCTGCGGTGGGAACACCGGCGCGGGCCATCACCTGTTTGGCGAACGCCTTGGATGCTTCGAGTTTGGCCGCGGCGGCGGTGGGACCGAATGCGTGCAGCTCAGCTCCATGCATTCGATCCACGAGACCGTTGGCCAGCGGGGCCTCCGGTCCGATGACGGTGAGATCGATGTGGTGTTCATGAACGGCGGCGAGGATGGCGTCTTGATCATCCGCCTTGATGGGGAGGTTGGTCGCGACGGTCGCGGTGCCCGGGTTGCCCGGTGCACAATAGACCTGCGCATTAGGCGCGAGCTTCCATGCCAGCGCGTGCTCCCGACCACCTCCCCCGACTACCAGAACCTTCACCGACTCCCGGCGTCCTTGAACGCGTCGGAGAATGCGCGGGCGGCCTTCCGGGCGGCGTCCGCGACCTGGCCGACGGCTTCGCGCGCCTCCTTCGCGTAGTAGCCCGCGCCCTCGGACAAGTCATCACGCAGGGGCCGGTGCGTGCTGGCATCGCTGCGGCGGATGTAGTCGCCTTCTACAATCTTGGAATAGTCCCCGGTGTTGTGCCAACGGTCGAGTTCCGCCGCACGCAACGTGTTGAATGGATGACTGGCGTCCAGCATGTTCAGGATCTTGTAGATCGCATCCAGGCCGCCGTAGCCCTCATACTCGTGGGCCTGCTCCATGAACGCCGGCAGACTGATCTGATCCGTGGTGGTGAGTCCGCCGCCGGCCAGTTTGAGATAGATGCGCAACGCCTGGTCCCGATCCTGCGCGGTGAGGAGCCCCGCACGGTCCGCCGACAGCTCGCTCTTGCGCGACCATTCCTGCAGGGCCAAGCGAATGGGCAACAGCGCGATACCGGCGAGGAACGGCAGGTTGCGGATCCCGATGGCCAGGATGAGCGCGAGAATCGTGTGGTACAATGCGTGCCCGCTCATGACGTGCCCCAGCTCATGACCGATCAACACGCGGGACTCGTCCTCATTCAATAAGTCCACGGCGCCGGAATTCAGTACGATGAACGGATGGTCGACACCGTACGCGCCGGCGTTCACGACGGGCGTCTGGGAGACGAAGAGCGGAACGTCTTCCTCCCAGTCCATCGTCGTCCTCACCTCTTGGAGGAGACTGTAGAGCTTGGGAAACTGCGTAGGCCCTACACGCACCGAATTGGCCTGGAAGATGAGGCGGATGCCGCGCTCGCCGAAGAATCCGATGATCTTCTTGACCGCCAGATCGAATCCCGGAACGGCCCGAAGGGCCTGGAGGGCCGCACGATCGGCGGGGTGTTCCCAACTCGCGGGCGAGATATCGGTCAGAATCTTGCGGGGCCGGGAGGTCGGAGTTGCGTTGCCCTCAGCCATGGATGCCTCCGGAAACGTCGAAAGAGAGTGAGTCGAGCTTTCTCTAAATCTATCTGTTTCTCGTACGCGCGTGGTTGGGGGGCTGTTTCATCTCAGACCGCCATCCCCGCCTTGAGGGCGCCGTCTAAGTCCTCCAGCAGGTCGTCGGTATCCTCGATGCCTACCGAAAGCCTTACCAGGTCATCGGTTAGACCCATCCCCCGGCGCATCTCGGCGGGGACTGAGGCATGGGTCATCGAGGCCGGGTGACCGATCAAACTTTCGACCCCGCCCAGGGATTCCGCCAGCGCGAAGTGGCGAGTGGTGGAGACGATGGCCTTGGCCCGGGCGAGGGAGCCGACGGTGAACGAAATCATGCCCCCGAAACCACTCATCTGGCGACAGGCGAGTTCATGCTGCGGATGCGTGGGCAGGCCGGGATAGTACACCTGCTCGACCGCGTTGTGTTGTGCCAGCCATTGGGCGATTATGCGGCCGGAGGCGTCGTGTTGTTTCATTCGTAGCGGCAGCGTCTTTGTCCCCCGAAGCGCCAACCAACAGTCGAATGGGCCGGGCACGGCGCCCGCCGCGTTCTGGAGAAAGGCCAGCTGGTTTGCGAGATCGTCGGAGTTGGTCACCACCATCCCACCGACCATGTCGCTGTGACCGTTCAGGAACTTGGTGGTGGAGTGCACGACGGTATGGGTGCCGTGCTCCAGCGGACGCTGGAAGACCGGGGACGCAAACGTGTTGTCCACGACGAACATCGCCCCGGCGTCGTTGGCGATGGACGCAATGGCCCGGAGGTCCGCCAGGCGCATCATCGGGTTGGTGGGCGTCTCGATGAAGATCATCTTGGTGGCCGGCGTGCGAGCGGCCGTCACGCTGGCCGGGTCCCGCGTATCCACGAACGAAAACGTCAGGCCAAAGCGCGCCAGAAGGTGCGTCATGAGCCGATGTGTCCCGCCATACACGTTTTCGCCGCAGATTACGTGGTCTCCTGCCGATAACACCTTGAGAACCGCTTCGGTTGCCGCCAATCCCGACGAGAAGGCAAATCCGTGGCGACCCCCTTCGAGCGCGGCAACATTGCGCTCCAGCGCATCGCGCGTCGGGTTGCGTGTTCGCGCGTATTCGTATGGCCACCCAGCATCGAGGCCTGGCTGGACATACGTCGATGTCTGGTAGATCGGCGTCATGATTGCGCCGGTCGTGGGATCAGGGGCTTGGCCGGCGTGGATGGCTCGGGTCGCCATTCGCCCCGCCAGGTCGGAATCGGTAACTTTGGTCATGAAGAGATTGAGCCAATTGAAATTGGGACAAGAACTTAAACGACATCTCCCAGGTCCGGCAAGGAAGCATCGTGGGAGCAGATACATTGGTTGAGCGAGCGCTCACATGTCTCGTGGTCGACGACGATGATGCGGTTCGACGCGCGCTGACCGGGGTCCTGCAGCATTCCGGCTATTTCGTGATCGATGTCGCCTCGGGCACCGAAGCCTTGGCGTTCTTGGAACGGCAGCCCGTTCCCCTCGTGCTGTCCGACATCAACATGCCCGGCATGGATGGTGTGACGCTGCTCAAGACCATTCAGGAGCGGTGGCCCGAGGTGGCTGTCGTCGTCGTGAGCGGTGTCGCCGAGGTCGACGTGGCGGTCCGCTGTCTTCGTTCGGGTGCGCTCGACTACATCACCAAACCGTTCCAGCTCGCCGAGGTCCATGCCCGCATCCAGCAGGCCCTCGACAAGCGGCAGTTGATCCTGCAGAACCGACGCTACCAGTCTTCTCTGGAAGACATGGTGCGTGAGCAAGCCGGACGCATCCAGGAAGTGTTCCTGGGCGGCATCCAATCACTGGCCCATGCGCTGGATGCCAAGGACTCCTACACGCACGGCCATTCGGCCCGGGTAGCTGCGTACTCGGAAGCGATCGCCAAGGCGTTGGGGCTGTCCGAACGGGAAGTCGGACTGATCCAACTCGGCGCCGAGGTGCACGACATTGGGAAGATTGGGATTCCGGAGCATATCCTGAGCAAGCCCGACCGTCTGACGGACGAAGAGTATGACCTCCTCATGCAGCACCCCGTGATCGGAGCCCGGATTCTCGAGACGATGTTGAAGCACGCTCCTGAGGCGCTTGCGATCGTACGATCGCACCACGAAAAGTACGATGGCTCAGGACGTCCCGACGGTCTTTCCGGAGATGAACTCTCGATTCACGTTCGCATCGTCACGGTCGCGGATTCGTTCGATGCGATGACCACGGCTCGCCCATACCGGGACGCCTGTCCCACGTCGTACGCATTTGGGGAGCTGCGTCGCCACGTCGGGCGCCAGTTCGACCCGGAGGTCGTGCGTGCCTTCACCGCGACATTCCCCGAACACGGCACCTATCCCATCGCCACCCCAGACCAGGTTACCGTCCACCGGCTCCACGCTGTTCCCGATCTCGGGAGGTTATCTTCCTGACTCCAGAAGCGCACTTGGAACGTTAGGAAGGAGCGGGTGAAGTCCGTGCCTCTGCACACAACCATGTCTGAAACGCTCATCATCAGCGTATCAGGGGTTCGCGGCATAGTCGGTACCGACCTCACCCCTGAACTCGTCTGTTCATTCGCTGCGGCGTTTGGAACGTTGGCCCGTGACGGCGGCCGGCCGAGCGTCGTCCTGGCGCGCGATGCGCGAACATCGGGGCCCATGCTTGCCGCGGCCGCACGTGCGGGCCTGCAATCCGTCGGATGCAACGTCATCGAGTGTGGCCTCATCCCAACCCCTACCGCCCAGCTTGCCGTGGAGCATCACGAAGCCGGCGGTGGTATCGTCCTCACCGCGAGTCACAACCCGATCGAGTGGAACGCCTTGAAGTTCATCGGATCGGACGGACTCTTCCTGGATCGCGACACCGCGGACCGGCTGAGGGAGCTGGCCGAAGGCGGTGAGATTCCGCGGATGAGGTGGGATGGCGTGGGGGACGTGGGCCGGGACCCGGATGCTGTGACCAGGCATGTTGACGCGGTGCTGGCGTCCCCTTTCGTTCATCCCGAAGCGATCCACGCCCGGAAGATCTCTGTCGCTCTCGATGCCGTCCGGGGCGTCGGTGGTGTGATCATGCCGGGGCTGTTGGAGCGGCTGGGGTGTACGGTGGCTAGCGTCCATCTCGAACCAGACGGACGGTTCCCGCGCGGGCCCGAGCCGGTGCCTGAACACCTTGGCGATCTCACTCGGCTCGTGCGAGAAGCCGGTGCGGATGTCGGATTCGCGATGGACCCGGATGGTGACCGGCTGGCTCTCACTGATGAGCGAGGCGAGCCCATCGGTGAAGACTACACGTTGGCCCTGGCCGTGCGCGCCGTCCTGGAACAACGTCGAGGTCCCGTGGTCGTGAACCTCTCGACGTCGCTGGTTGTCGATGATGCGGCACGACCGTACGGTGTGGAAGTGCAACGCGCGCCGGTGGGAGAGGCCAACGTGGCCCGGGCGATGCGAGACGCCGGGGCGATCGTGGGTGGTGAAGGGAACGGCGGCGTCATTCTCCCGTCGCTTCACCTGGGGCGTGACGCGCCGATCGCCGCGGCCTTGGTGCTGGATCTGATGACACGCACGGGCAAGACGATAAGCGAGCTGGTAGCGCAGCAGCCGCGGTACGCGATCGTCAAGGCCAAAGCCCCGCGCGGTGGAGAGCTGGAACGCATGTATCGAGCATTGACCGACACCTTCACCGACGCCGTCGCGGACCGACAGGACGGATTGCGACTCGCGTGGGAAGATCGGTGGTTGCATGTGAGGCCGTCCGGTACGGAACCCATCGTGCGTCTCATCGCCGAAGCCCGATCCAAAGAGCATGCTGACTCGTTGGTGGCGCGGGCACGAGAACTCCTTCAGCAGAGTCGGTAGACTCCATTTATGTGCGGAATAGTTGGATATGTCGGATCACGGCCAGCGGCTCCCCTCATTCTCGAGGCGCTCCGCCGCCTCGAATACCGAGGCTACGACTCGGCCGGCGTGGCCATCATCGGCGACGGCCAGCTCCACGTCGAGAAGGCGGCCGGCAAGCTCACCGTGCTGGAATCGCAGATCGGCGGCACGCCTCCCGCAGGAACGGTCGGGATCGGTCACACTCGCTGGGCCACCCATGGCGCTCCGAACACGAGGAACGCTCATCCCCATACGGATTGCGCGGGTTCGATCGCCGTTGTGCACAATGGCATCATCGAGAACGCGACGGCGTTGCGCCGTGCGTTGGAACAACGCGGGCACCGCTTCATTTCCGAAACCGACACGGAGGTTGTCTCACACCTCATCGAAGAGTTGTTCGAAGACACCCTGGAGAACGCGGTGGTGGCGGCCGTCCGGCAGCTGGAGGGCGCGTTTGGCCTGGGGGTCGTGTCTTCACGGGATCCCCAGACGCTGGTGGCCGCGCGCCGCGGATCGCCGCTCCTCGTAGCCATTGGCGATGGCGAGCACTTTATCGCATCGGACGCAGCCGCCGTCGTGTCGCATACGCGATCGGTCGTGTATATGGATGACGATGAGCTGGCCGTCCTGACGGCCAACGGGTACCGGCTGCTCGATACGGATGCCTCGACCGTGCGGCGTCGCGTACACACGCTCGAATGGGATCAGGAGACCATCGAGCGCGGCGGCTTCGATCACTTCATGCTGAAAGAGATCTTCGAACAGCCTGACGCGTTGCGGAATACAATGCGTGGTCGTCTGCTCGAGGATGAAGGCACCGCCCGGCTGAACGGCATCCGCATGACCGATGAGGAGTTGCTCGAGATCGATCAGATCGTGCTGACCGCCTGCGGCACGTCATGGCATTCGGCCCTGATTGGGGAGTACTTGCTGGAGGAGATCGGCCGGGTGCGGACGGAAGTGGAGTACGCCTCGGAGTTTCGATACCGGACGCCACTCGTGGACGAGCGCACGCTGGTGATCGGCATCTCGCAGAGCGGCGAGACCGCGGATACCCTGGCGGCGCTCCGAGAGGCCAAGCGGCGCGGGGCACGGACCATGGGCCTCGTGAATGTGGTCGGCAGCACCATCGCGCGTGAGGTGGACAGCGGCATCTACCTTCACGCCGGCCCCGAGATCGGTGTGGCGAGCACGAAAGCGTTCACGTGCCAGGTCCTCGCCTTGGCGATGCTCACGCTCCGCATCGGACGCCTCCACACGCTATCCGTGTTGCAGGGCAGGGAGTTCGTGCATGCGCTCCATCAGCTGCCGCGGCAAGTCCAGCAGATTCTCGACAACGTCGAGCCGATCCGAGCCCTGGCGGATCGATTTGCCCTGGCGCAGAACTCGCTCTTTCTCGGCCGAGGCTACAATTTCCCGGTCGCGCTCGAAGGGGCGCTCAAGTTGAAAGAGATCTCGTACATCCACGCCGAAGGCTACCCCGCGGCCGAGATGAAGCATGGACCGATCGCGTTGATCGATCAGATGATGCCCGTCATCTGCATCGCGCCGCATGACGGCGTCTATGACAAGATCGTTTCGAATATTCAAGAGGTGCGGACGCGTAACGGCCGGGTGATCGCGATCGTCACGGAAGGGGATGACGAGATCGCGCAGATCGCCGACCACACGGTTTCCATTCCGCGGACCCTGGACAGCCTGACGCCGATCTTGAGCGTGATCCCCCTGCAGCTGTTTGCCTACTACGTCGCCGTGCGTCGCGGGTGCGACGTGGACCAGCCGAGGAATCTCGCCAAATCCGTTACCGTCGAATGAGGCGGCGCGAGGCTCGCCCGTAAGGTGCGTGTGGTGGTACAGCGCGTGTCGCGTGCGTCGGTCACGGTGGACGGGCGCGTCGTCGGCAGCATCGGGGTGGGCCTGCTGGTCCTGGCCGGCTTTACGGCCGGGGATGACGACGCGACGCTCACCTGGATGGCGGATAAGCTCGTGGGACTCCGGTTGTTTGCCGATGCGGATGGGAAAATGAACCGATCCGTCGCCGACGTGAACGGCGCGATCTTGGTCGTCTCGCAGTTCACGTTGTACGGTGACGTGCAACGCGGCCGGCGCCCGTCATTCATTCATGCCGCAGGTCCTGACATCGCCATTCTGCGGTATGAGCGCTTGCTCCAGCTGTTGCGCGATAGAGGCGTGTCGGTGGAAACCGGCGAATTCGGGGCGATGATGGATGTGGAGCTCGTCAACGATGGGCCTGTGACGCTGACCATCGAGCGGTAATTGAACCAGAGGCACGGAGGCACAGAGGCATTGGGGCACAGAGAGGCGCCTGCGCTCATCCTGGCGTCCCAATCCCCTCGCCGGCGGCAGCTTCTCGAGATGCTTGCGGTGCCGCATCAGGTGCGACCGGTGTCCGTCGACGAGACACCTAGGCCGGGTGAGGATCCCGAGCATTACGTCATTCGTCTGGCTCGCGAAAAAGCGGTGACCGGTGCGGAGCGGGACAGCGGGTCGTGGGTCCTTGGTGCCGACACGACGGTCGTGATCGGCGGAGACCTCTTGGGAAAACCAACGACCGTCGATGATGCGGAAGGGATGCTCGCTCGCCTCTCCGGCGTGCAGCACGATGTGATCACCGCAGTGGCGTTGGCGCGCGACGGAACGGTGCTGGAACGCGTCGATCGGACTACCGTGTGGTTTGGCCCGCTGTCCCCGGAGCGCATTCGCGCATACGTTGCGACCGGGGAGCCAATGGACAAGGCGGGAGCGTACGGCGCCCAGGGGCTGGGAGCGGCGCTGATCGAGCGGATCGACGGCGATTTCTTCTCGGTGATGGGCTTACCGGTGCGACTGGTCGTCGAACTCCTCGACCAGGCCGGGATTGCTCACACTTTAACGCGGTAGGCCCGTACCTCTTCCTCTTTGCCCTTGACCTTCAGGCCAAGCTCCTCGGCCGGCGGGGCCTCCGCCAGCTGCTGGTAGAACGGCTCCGAGACGATCACCTCTCCGGGGCCGGCGTGCGAGCACAGGCGGAACGCAACGTTCACGGGATCGCCGATCACCGTGTACTCGAGGCGGCGATTGCTACCGATGTTGCCCGCGAAGACCTCTCCGTAGTTGATCCCAATCCCGATGTCGATGTGTTGCCGGCCTTCGGCGGCCCATTTCTGGTTGAGCTTCTCTAAGGCCGTCAGGGACTCGAATGCCGCGCGCATCGCCCGATCCGCCGCGTCGGGCTGGGCGAGCGGTGCACCCCACAACGCCATCACCGCGTCGCCCATGAACTTGTCGAGCGTGCCGCCGTGCTCGAACACGATGTCGACCATCTCGGTGAAGTATTCGTTGAGCAACGACGCGATTTCATCCGGCCCCATCCTCGTGGACAGTGGTGTGAAGCCACGGATGTCTGAGAAGAAAATCACGACGGGATGCTTGGTCCCGCCCAACTCGATCACGCCTTCTCGGCCGACGATTTGGTCGATCAAGTTCGGTGCGAAGAATCGCTTGAAGTTGGAGACGACCACGGCCTCGCGCGCCAGACGGGCCGTCAGCTGCGACACCTCGATGGCCACGGCCGCGATCCCGGAGAACGCGATCAGAAACTCCAGGTCTTCGTCTCCGAAGGAGTTCGTCGCCGTCATGTTGTCCACGTACAGGATGCCGAGGACGTTGCCCTCGCTGCCCATGAGCGGCGTGCTCATGGCGCTGCGCACACTCTGCATGAGGATGGATTGGCCCTTGAACCGCTCGTCCGCCACGGCGTTGTCCGTCAAGATGGCCAGGCGTTCATCAACGCACCGCTGGGCGATGGAGCGCGGCACGTGCCGGCTGCCCCCGGAATCCCCCAGCCGGTTCTTCGACAGGCGTGGAATCAGTTCGCCCGTGCCGTCATCCACCATCAGAATCGATACCCGGTCCACGTCCATCACCTGAAAGGTGATGTCCACCACCTTGTCCAAGAGCTTGTCCACATCCTGCTGTTTGGCGAGTTCCTTCGAGATCTCCAGCAGCAGCTGAAACTTGGTCGCCTGTCGCTCCTCGACCGACGCCCCTTTGACTTTGACGTGCGAGGGGCCGCCGGAGAGCACCACCTGCTGTTCGAGCGAGGTGCCTTCCCGGACCGGCAGTTGGCGAATGATGGTTGCTTCGGGGCGGGATGCACCGGTGTCGGGCGCCGGACGCGGCGCCGGACGCGGCGTCACCTCCTTCAGGTGGAAGGCCACCTTCCCGAATGTCACGACATCCCCGTCGACGACGGTGACCGGACCGTTCAATCTCGTACCGTTCACGTACGTGCCATTGCTGGAGCCCATATCGGTGACGCGCACGCCCGTAGGTCCGACCGTCAGTTCCGCGTGTTTGCGGGACACGGTCGGATCGTAAACTGGGAAGTCGCTCGTTACGGCGCGTCCCACGATGACGGGACGGTCGGACGGCAGCTCCAACGCTTGATCGCCGGACGTGCTGTTGAGTTTGTAGGTCGGCACCAGTTGTTGACTCCAGGAAGCGCGACAATATAGGACGCGCTCCGTCACCACGCGACCGCCAAGGAAGCTCCGCACAAGTCGGCGGGGGGTCGCGAAGGCCGCGTCAGTGAGGCAGTGAGGTCGTGTACGCCACTGGCTGTGTCCTGCTCACTGCAGCGGCCGGAGTGACCTGCCGCCGACTTATGCAGGGCTTCCCTAACGCGGTGCCGCGGCCACGTAGTTGCCGGCTGCTTCGACGCGGCCCTCGACCGCGTCCACGCCGATCGGTGCGGTGCTTGGCGTACGTCCCCACTGGCCGGAGGTGACCTCTGTCCAGATATCCAGCGCAGCGGAATACGCGTCACGGTCGGCGTAGGTGGGCACCCCATCTGCCACGCTTCGGTCTCCGTACACAGCGTAGTCCAGCGTGGCACGGGGCAGGGCCCCCGTGGCGAAGACCAATCCGGACGGCGAGATGCTGAACCCATACTCGCCGGATCGGGGGCGCACGGTCACCTGGACCGAATCGGTGGGCCCGAGGGGCGTGCCCCCCAGTGCATCGAGGCTGCCGCTCGGGAACTCGATGCGCAGGTAGAGCGTGTTACCGGCGTCGGGATGAAGGACGTTCAACGTGACGGGGCGGCTGTTGACGACCCATATCGTCTCATTTCCCGGTGCCGGCGCGGCAGCCTGCTGGCGCAGAATCAAGAGGTCCGCGGTCGCGAGTGTCTCATCGGTGGGGCCTCCTAGATCCTCGCAGCCCACCAGAATCACGCCGATCGCGGTTGCTGCCCACGCAAGGCGTTTCGATATTCCGAATCGATGAGATATCCGCCTGCCTCCGTTGCGCTGCTGATGCTGCCGCTCGTCACGAGCGGCGGAATGGTGGCGCAAACGTGGAACACTGATGACGTCTCTATGCTCATCGATCGCGCGAGCGCCCGTCGGGCTGCCGCTGTGGATCGGGGTTTTGCGGACTTCACGGCTCATGCTCAAGGTTTTGTACTCTTTCTTGCCCAAACGGGTGAAGGGTTGACCGGCGCGCCGCGTCTGCTGCGCGCGGACCAGCTTGCCCTGGAAGTCTACTGGAAGGCGCCCGGCGCGAGCAAGCAACGCATCGTGGGGCGTCGCGATCAGATCGATCTGCCTACCGGAATCGTGTACCACCCCGATCACTTGGGCATCGTGCAAAACAACTACGCCGATCGCATCCGCATCGGGAACTGCGATGAGATCTGCGACGTGCCGCACCCCCTCAGCCGGCAGGCCAGGGCGCTCTACGACTATGCCATAGTGGACTCACTGCGCATCAGCTTCATAGGCCGGCAGCTGGACGTCTACGAGGTGGCCGTGCGTCCCAAGGAACCGCATCAACCGCGCGTGGTCGGCACGCTGTACATCGATGCGGGGTCGGGACAGGTCGTACGACTGCGGTTTGGTTTCACACGCGCGTCGTACCGGGACGACGCCCTGGAGGACATCACCGTCCTGCTGGACAACGCACTCTGGGAAGGGCGTCATTGGCTGCCCAGACACCAGGAGATCGAGGTGCGACGCCGCAGCGCGCTGCTGGATCTGCCCACGCGAGGCATCATCCGCACGGTCTTGAGCATCGAAGCGTACGAGTTCGACGTCGGATTGAACGACAGCGTTTTCGATGGACCGGAAATCGTGCAGGCGCCGGAGCCTGAGCGTCTGGCCTATCCGTGGCCCTCGACCCTGCGGGAGGCGTTGGGCGCACTGCCGGAGACCGCGCAACCGGCGACGCTCGACGAGGCACGGCAGCGAATGCGCGAAATCGTGTCCGAACGCGTGTTGTCGGGCCTGCCGCGCGCACGGGCGGGCGCGGCCGGGGTGTCCCACCTCGCCCGATTCAATCGCGTCGAAGGGCTCCGCCTGGGTGCAGGGGCCGTGGTGCGACCATGGGAAGGGCGGGTCGTGATCCGTGGTTGGGGCGGGTACGGCTTTGGCGATGAACGAGCCAAAGGGCGTCTCTCGATAACTTGGCCGGACGTCGGCGTCTCCATCCGCGGGTCTCGCGATGTGCGAGATCTCTCGGACGAACCGGTCGTTTCGGGGGTCGTGGGTTCACTGCTCGCCCAGGAAGCCGGGCGGGACTTTGGCGACTATTACCTGCGTGAGGCCGTGGAGGTCGGCCTCGAGGGGAAGGTCGCGCTTTTGACGCTATCCGCGCGGGCCGGCCTTGAGAAGATAGTCAGTACGCCCGTGACGGTTGGC